>Ga0007854_10002645_pt1 | contig 11024 bp, 16 predicted proteins | sample CryBogCBH12Aug08_FD_60382 | JGI IMG/M metagenome (GOLD analysis project Ga0007854, IMG submission 60382) | Freshwater microbial communities from Crystal Bog, Wisconsin, USA - CBH12Aug08 | ecosystem: Environmental > Aquatic > Freshwater > Lake | place: Crystal Bog, Wisconsin, USA | collected... | reverse complement strand
GCGCTCGCCCTGGCAGCGTCTAACTTTGGCCACTCCGCCAGTGCGTCAGTTGTCGAGACGCCGGCCGCAGCTCCGAGCACGCCGGCCGATGCTCCGACTGACACGCCCGCGGCTGACCCTACGCCTGCCTCCTGACGGTCTAGGGTCCCGGGAGGACCCGCCTAGGCCCGCTGTACGGTCTTATCGCCGTAATGCCTAGGTGAGGTCCACCCGGAGGGGAGATGTCCGACCACGGGCCTCGTGAGCGCGTCTGTGGTCCACTCCCTCGACGATCCACCGGGTACGCCGTGCCACCACGATGCTGGGGGCCCCGCTGCCTAGGGATGACTCAACGCCATCCCATCGCTCGCCTATAAACTCGTTATCGCTAATCGGCGTGCTCTTGGTCGGTATCCCCGCGATGCGACTTTTACCATTGACGATGAGCTGACGAGGGCCCATGATGTCGAGCCTGCGGTAAGTCCCTTTACGCCGCAGTCCCCAGCCATTACCCTCGCTGATCCAGCTCTCGAGGGCAGCCTTACCCTTTGCATTGACTATGAGGCTGTCGGTATCCATGTAGGCCACATTGTCCCTACCTGCTACCTCGAGCATCTCCCAGAGCCTTATACGGCACTCCGCCATCACGGCCCCCATGATCGAGGGGCACGCGTCTGCTACCCATTCCTTAGCCAGTCCCATATAGGTCTTGTTGCCGATGGTGAGCATGTGGCCTAGCTCGTGTGTGTCGGCGTCATAGCAGCCTCTTAGCTCAACATCCTCCGATAGCGACTCGCCCCAGTCCTCCCAGAGTGGATAACGGGCCCCAAACCTGCCAATAAGCGCCCGGGACCAGTGTTTAGCCACGGCTCGCTGCAGCGGTGTGTAGTCGCTCTCATCATCCTCTACCAGGTTGATAATCCACTCGGCCCACTGAGCCAGGAGTGGTGCCGCCTTGTAGTAGATCGCGTGAGTCGGCGTTACCGTCGCGCCACGGTCCCTCGCGAGGTTGAGCTCGTGGTCCCACCAGGTCCCTGAGAACTTGCCTACGGGCCAGAGCCACCCGGTCTCGGTGTGGATCGGGAGAATGGGCTCCTCGGTCTCTACGGTGGCGGTAACGAGTACTCGATGGTTCTCTCCGAGCTTGTCCAGGCGCTCGAGAGTCGGATGCCAGTCATGGCCTAGCAGCATTGTCGGTAGCGAGGTGTCACGGGCTACATAGGGATAGGCCATAGGTAGGTCAAACTCGTACCAGGGACCGCCGGCCACGGGGCCGTGCCGCCATGCCTCGCATCTGCCGGTCGCGGCGGCCACCGTCTCGAGCTCCCGCGCCCCGTCATCACTGTGTACTAATACCTTGTGCGTGTAGTGCAGGTGGCGCCATACTGACCACGCCATCCCGGCGCCCGTCTTTTGCCAATTGCCGAGGTCACCCTCCTCGAGCATCTTTAATATCTCCATATTGGCCTCGCGGAGGATGTCCACATCTCTCCGGCAATACCTCAGTAGCTCCTCATTAGTGCAGTTATCTGGTGGTAGGTCGAGCTTGTGGAGCTGCAGCATCTGGCCTATCTTGTCCAGCGAGGTCGGCACCCACGCCATAAAGTCCGTGAACACGAGAGAGGCCTGGTCGCGGCGAAAGGTAAAGGTAAGATTTCTTGCCCCGATCGCCATGATGTCTAGTTCCCAGCCCATGCGCGGCAGTATCTCGAGTGCGCGACTGATGCGGACATCGTACGAGACATTGTGAGCCACGATGATGGTGCGAGACTTAGGCCTCGCCAGGTTGCTGATGTACTCCCACATAGGGTACGGATCAAACCAGTCCCGCCACTCGGGGGCCCGCCACTTTTTAGCGTTGTTGTCCCGGTTGTCAAAGCAGGTGACCGCGAGGCGCCACTCTTGCTCGACACAGTCATCGTAGGTAGTGCGGTAGGCCTCGGTGTCGAGGTATATCCACCGGCGCGGCATCCTCGAGCTGTCATTTGGCTTGATGTAGTGCGGTTGTGTACTAATCATTTGCCCTTGTACCTCGAGACAGACGCGAGCTCGAAACCTACCCATTTGCCGTACTCGCCGTTGGGGTCCTTAAAGTTACTCGCTATCTGACCCATGGCATCTAGGGCCGCTTGGGGGTCAAAGTCATTCTTAATTACCGTAAACATCGTGGTGCTCTGCTGAGGGAGGCCATCTATCCCGGTGCGGTTTACGAATACCTGAAAGTCAAACCTATAGGTACCCGCCTTTCCTCCCGGGATCGTGTTAATGAGTGAGGTGTCACCATTAAGCAGTCGAGTGGAGGCCTCGCCGCTCAGTGGCGTGCCGAGGACCTGCCGGCGTATCTGGAAGAATGTTTGAGTTGATATCGAGCCGCCGACACCGCGGTAAGCATTGAGGATGGCATTACCGGACATGCCGATGAGGTCACCGGCGCGGATCAGGTTACCGATAGGTACCGCGCTATTGAGATAGCCGCGGGCTAGTCCTACTCCAGCCTCGCCTATGAGGTTGAGGAGACTCTGAAATACCTCTAAAGACATGATTACTCTCTTAGTACTGACTAACCCCTAGGAGAGCCAGGTAGCGGGCACTATTCGGGAGCGAAATGTGCCCTTACGCTACCCGAGCCGCATGCCGTGAGACAGAGGCGGCCCGGGTAGAGCGGGGGATAACTAGAACGGCTGAACGCCGACGAGCCACTGGACAGTGCGGCCCGGATCCTTTTTGCTCTGCACATGGCAGATGGTGGCCTGAACGGGGAACGCATCCATGGAGTACAACTTGAGGAGCTGCGTCACCACATTGATGGCTCCGGTCGAGTAGACATCGCGGCGGCCGTTGTTGTCGCTCGTTGCATCCACCAGGAGGTAGAAACCGAGATCGCTATTACGGCCACCCTCGACGCGGCGGATGTCGTGAATGGTAAAGGTCTCGCCCTCGTTGTCTCCGAGACCACGGGCATTAGCCGGGGTCAAGACATCCTCGACGGTTGCGCCATTCATGATGCGCCCGATGATGGACTCGGTAGCATCCTCGCCGCCCTGAGTCTCCGGGACTCGCCGGGCAATTTCCTTAAGTGCCTCCAGGTGGTTGAGCTCCTGGCGGGCTGGGTGGTTACTCATGTGAATAGTCCTCCTGACTATCTACGCGGGGGCCGACTTGGCCGTCGCTCTTTATAGTGTCCGTGGCCGCGGTGGCCATCAGATCATCGAAACTGGGCTGCCGGATAACGAGCACATTTAGGCGCTCAGCCGGCATGAGGTTGTAATACATCCAGAGCTTGTTACTCCAGCACTGGTGACAAATGGTAGCCCGTGGCTTAATGTCCTTTACCGGGAACTGAAATAGATCACGGTTAAGAGTGAGCACATGGCACTCGGTGCATAGACGGGCACCAGGTCCGAGCCTGGCTGGTATCGGTTCGTACTGCATATAAATATCCCCTAGTAAATGAGAGCCGGCCGGTGCTCCCCCCGTGTCGCTTGCGGACACCGGCCGGTGCTCTCGATCTTGTGTTGGTGCTTACTGCTGCCAGTAGTCGTGAAGGACCAGGTACAGCATGGTCAGTAAGCAGCTAGTAATGGGTGCGTAGATCGCCCAGAACTTAAGCGTTGGTGACATCTGCCGGGCCATTAGCCGCGTCACTGGGCAATACACCCAGTAGTGCCAGAGCCTTGTCCAGAGCTGCGCCGGCCACGGCCAGAGCCTCGATGACTGCCGGGAGGTGTGACTCCTGGGCGTCTGGGTCATCCTCAGACTCTGAGGCCATCGCGACAAAGTTATTAAGGCACTCGTACACCACTTGCTCAGTGAAATACAGACGGGTCAGCGGGGCCACCTCGCTCAGCAGGTCCTCTGGTGCGGGGACCATGTTGCTGCTGAGGTCAGCCTTGGCATCCTCGAGTAGTTGAGTAGTCATGATGTGGTTCCTCTCCTACTTGTTGAGTCCGGCAATAACATGCTCTGCGGTGATGATGGCGCCACCGATCGCCAGCAGCACGGCACGGCAGGCGTTTGGCAGGTGTGCGGTGTTAGTGATGCCCTCCGCGGCCGCGATAATGCCGGTGGCCTGGCGTAGGAGCGTTAAGAGTTGGCTAGTGGTCACTTGGGTACTGGTCTTTCCGGCCGGTTGGCCATGTGCCGGGATGATCCCGGGGAACTTGTCGGATACTACTGATGAGTCACAGAATGGTGCGAGACCCGGGTACTGCTTACTGCCATTTGCATACTGGCACGCCACGGCACCTCGCGGCATGTGAGGCTCGCCAGTCCAGTCAGCTGCCCACCACAGTGGCGGCGCTACCTTTACCTGCTGGCAGTAGGCAATTACCTGCTGCCATCTGCCGGGAGTGGTGTACACGACGGGCGTAATGCCCTTGGCGCGCATCTTGGTAACCCACCCGGGGACATCCTTATAGGTGGCGTCTCCGGTCTCGACATCGAGCACGGTAGCCATGGACTCGGCCGTGGTGGCGATACTCACCACTGCACTGGCCGGCCAGATCTTCACGAGCTCGTTATATGTCGGCCATGCACCATCCACATACCCGGCGACGAGCTGAGCGTCGCGCGGGATGTGGTCAGTGTTTACAGAGTCAAGCATGTTGTAGGTGGTCATGGTTCTAGATCCACTTCTTAACATTCACACCCATGAGGCGTGCGGCGGCGATGTACTTCTCCTGGCGTGTCACCGGGTTACGGACCCATGCCCCGTAGTGATACGCCGGGTGGTCCTCTCCGACCTTGGTGAGGCCTCCCGAGATGACAATGCCGTAGTAGTCCCAGTCATCCGATCCGATGTAGGGCTTAATGAGGACCAGCTGGCCCTCCTGCAGCTCACGGCCGTAGCAGTCATAAGGCTTAAGTACCTCAAACTGCGACTCGACTACTGCGTTAATAACTGCCTCCTGAACTGCATCCATGTCGCGCACATCCTTTCCTGTCGTACTGCGCTGTCACCACTATACACGGGGGTATGGGTGTTGCAACACAATTTAGGTTAAATATTTGTGACCTCAGCGGCCCTCGGACTCGACCTTGTAAGACCGTGCGACATTCTCCTCCGTCTCCTTAAGAGGGGCATCAGAGGCCTCCACGGGCTCGGAGATAATCGCGGTAGGTGTTTGCTCTACTGCGGGCGCTGTGGAGGCTGGAGTAATGCCTCGCGGGTGTACGAGTACATAGTGGTGTCCCTCGAGGTCCGTGGCGGGACTGTCACCGAGCGGTGCACGGTATGCCCACGGTGACGCGTCAAGCTCACCCGGGGCCGCGGTGTAGATGCGCCGGATGTTGCTGGGCAAAGTTGCCAGAGCCGTGATCGTGGTGATGTTGCCGAGAATTGCTACGGGCCGCTGCGGCGTGTTGATGTAGCCCGCCAGCTCGATGACATACTCAGCGAGCTGATAGCCCTCAATGCCGCGAGTATCGTCAATTTCCAGCCAAATACCGAGCGGTGCCGGCCGTGAGCCGAGAACGCCTAGCAGGTTCATGGCCTCATCCTGCGCGGTGCCGAGTCCGGGAGTGCAGTAGTGCAGATACGCCGCGAGGTGACCCTCCGCGATCACATCGTCGTAAATCTCGGCAAAGCGGTGACGCTGATATGAGGGGCCCTGTGAGCCCTTGACTACAACGCCCACTACCTCCTCGTAGTGCAGCGTATCTAAGATGTCGCTAATCGCCTCGGCATCGTGCCAGGGCGTGATCTCTGTCAGTGTGAGCATGTGTTTATTACCATCCTGTTAGTAATATCCGGGGACTCTCCCGCGGGGTTACTGCTGTATTTCCTAGCCGTTATGGCCAGTTCGCTGCTGCACGATCTCATTACTGATAGCGGCCATGGCGGCTCTGAACTCGGCCCACTTTTTAGTCGTGCGTCGAGTGTGGTGCGTCGCGCGTGGCGCGTGCTGATGCGGTACTGGATGCGTCGGCATAGGTGAAAGATACCACTCACCAGGGACAGAGGTATAGACGCACCCCGGGTGCTACTGCACGGGCAAAGTGATAGACGGGTCCGCATACTCGCCGCGGAGGATCTTCACCTGCACCTCGCTGTAGCCCATATTCGCCCAGAGCTCACCCGCGTACTCGTAGGAGATGATGCCCTTTTTAGCCATGCTGCCGACCTGCACCATGGTGAATGTCTTAGCCTCGGCGCTCTTAGCGACATCCCAGTCGAGTAGCCACTGGTCTCGGGCCTCCGCGCGTACTCCGAGCTTGTCAATGTCATTAGATGCCGCTACCCGGGTGATATGGCCAGCCTCATAGGCGCTGCGGATCTTGCCGACTGCGGCATTAAGTTGCGCCATCGCCCGCTTAGCGTCAGAGAGCTCAATAATGGCACTCGCGGTAGCGGCGTCGTAACCGAGATCTACGAGCTGGCTCTCCGCCTCGCTCGAGGTGATAAGCAGATCGTTGTACTGCTGGATGACCATGCTCTCGGTCTCGCCCTTGTGCTTAGCCTGCCCTCCCGCTGCCAGAGCGCCCGCAAAGATGGCCGCATCCTTGGGGTCATAGCCATCCTTAACGAGCATCGAGGTGGCGGTGGCTACATCTAAGGCGCCACTCTTTACGGCCGCCTCGATCTGAATAATGCCGAGATACTTGTGCCGCGTGAGCTTGGCGATGTCGTAGAACATCGGATTAATGCGAGACCGGCTAAGTACCTCATTTACCTGGGCCTCGGTAATTAGTCCATGGTTCCATAGGGCCATCGCTTGCTCGGGGCCTACGGCATCACCCGTGGCCTCGTACATCAGCTCAAATTGCTCCGGGAGACCGCCGGCGATAGTCCACATCTCTTTAGCGGTAGGCAGATCTACCACGCCCTTTAGAGCCATAATGATGGCATCGGCGGGACTGATGTAGCTGTGCGCTAGTGCCTCGATCCATGGAATGTACTGGTCTTTAAGTCGAGAGAACTTAATCGCCTGCTCGAGCTCAGCCTTAGTGATGATGCCACGGCGCCACAGGCTCAGCATGTCCATAGGGCCCGGGGGCTCTCCGGTGATGCCGATCATGGCCTCGAATACATCAGGACCTATGGCGCTCTGTAGTGCGTAGTTGGCCGCGGTCTCCTTGTCCATGATGCCACGGACCACCGCGTCGGCCGCATCTGCTGGGCTCAGCGGGATATGCGGGTAATCGCTTGATATCTGATTAACGAGCTCTTGCAGCTCAATAGAGCCCAGTCGAGGAATGGCTACGAGGATGGCGCCGATAAAGCCCACGATCTGCAGCAGAGTGTCAAACTGGTGCTCGGGGCCGGCCATGAGCTTAAAGATGTCGCGGATGTGCTCCGGCGTATTCGGATGGTCAATATACTTACTCAGCAGCGGCGCAATAGCCGGCGCCATCTCTTGCTCGAGGTTCTCCAGGTAATCGGTAGTCGCGGACCACTTAGCCGCTTGCAGCTCGGGCTCGATAGTCCGGCGGGCCTTGATGAACGCCTCGGTAATTACCCGGGCGACCTTGTCAAGGTTGCTCTCTGAGGCCTTGGGCGTGTCATCCATGCTGAGAGCCTATTCGCCTATGAGGTCCGCGAGAAAGCGGTCTAGTAGCCCGGTGTTGCCGATCTCCTTGGTAGCCGCGGCAATAACGGCATCGAGTGACTGTTTGTTAAATATGTCGGAGATCATCGTCTCGATGTCGCTAATCGGGTGCTCGGCAAACTTAATGAGCCAGTCACCCGCCTCCTCTACCGTCTTTACGGCCGCCATGGCATCGTGCTCGATCCAGGTGACGATACCCGGCAGTGTGTGCTCCACATAGTTGGTAACGGTCTTTATTGGTCCTATGACATCATTCTCGACAGTGCCCCAGGCGCTCGAGAACTCAGTCTCAAACCATGAGCCCGCGTTACTTATCCATGTGGAGATGGGCGTGATGACGGTGTGCTCGAGTGAGGTTATATCGGCCGTGATGGTAGAGATGCCCGCCTGCACCGTTTGAGCGGCCGAGTGTGCGACGGTACTTAGCTCGTGCTCGATGGGCACGATGACATCATGCTCAAATGCTCCCACTGCGCTCGTAATGCGTGCTTGTACCCAGTGCTCGGCGTTGCCCACCCACTTAGAGAGTGATCCGACCGTGCTGGCCACCTCTCCGAGGTCCTTGTCTATAAGCGTGATCGTGTGGTGGACCTCGCTAATGGCGCTGTTAATTACCTGGGTAACGCCATAGATCGCCTTGGAGACGAATGTAAAGACATCCGTGCCGACTTTCTTAATGTCCGACTGGTTAAAGCCCACTGCCTTAATGAGCTGCGAGATAGTCCAGCTGGCTAAGTCGCCTACCTCTTTAGTGGTCCAGTCAAATGGCTCCTCGATCCAGGAGCCCAGAGTGCCAAATAGACCCATTTACAGGCTGGAGACCGCGTCAATTTGCGCGACACGGTGCTCAATAGCCTGGCGTACCATATCGGGCGAATACTGTCCCACAGGTACCACCACCGTGCCGACCACGCCGGAGACGGTCTTAAAGGTTACCTCCATCGCGGGCACAAATTGCCCATCTATCATGCTCTGAGTCTGTCGCTGGCTGGTTACTTTCCATGTATCGGCCATGATGCACCTCTCTACGATAAGGGCCCCGGGTGCGGAGCCGACTCCATGAGCGTAGCAATAGATGGGCGTGAGATGATAGCCCCCGGCACAGATCCCACCGGGGCCATTGCGTGCGCTGTCCGGCCCTTTAATCGGAGAGTATCTACTAGCTCTACCGCCCGGGCGTATCTCTCCCCATTCTGTAGCTGGAGACCGTGGTGCCAGTTAAAGGTCCTACCCGCCTCCCCGTAGAGCTTGTGGAGGTAGGCAGCACTTGTTATAGGGTCCAGCAGGTCTCGAGGGTTCTCTATCCCCGTCTCTCGCTGGGTCAGTCCCCATAGGCCATAGCAAGTATCCAGCGGGTCAGAGCCGTGTGGCGCCTCGTAGTGGTCATTCCATCCCGAGGCCACATATGCCAGGTGCACCGCCTCATCATTGGCGGGACCGATAAAGCCCGCGCCCAGGGCAAACCTCGACACCTCAACACCGCCCCACTGAGTCACTTATCGCTCCTCTGCGATCGGCGTGGCTCCGATCTTGTACTGCCAGAGCTGAGCGGCGGCAGTAGCGGAGAGCCTGACTGTCTCCATCGTGATAATGCCGCTAGGGATAAGGATGCTGTACAGGTGGCGATCAGGGCCCACCATCGAGACACGCCACAGGTAAGTCCCAGCGCGCTCCACACTAGTGACCGTAAAGTGATGTTCGAGAGGTCCAGGTGGTGAGACATCAGGCGGTCCCGTGTCTGGTACCGGCGGCGCGTGCGGTGGCGTAGTTGCGTCGTGCATTGTTGCCCTCACACCTCACCACTCTGGACCCGCGTTTAGTGTAGTTCATCGGCATATTCTTACAAAGGTACGGCGGTGAGGGAGAAATCGAGCGATACGGCCGAACTACCGGAGTTTGTTACCTGGAGCCATGGCTGATAGTTGCCACAGAGAATGTAGGCAAAGCCATAAGCCTGCGCTGCGAGGTTACCCATGAACGCGTACACAGTTTGCGTGGTAGTACCCTGCCGGCCGATAAGGTACACGATACCGGTAAATGCCGCTCGAGCGTGGTAGGTGAACTGATAATAGCCCGGAGACCAGTTATAGGCCGGCGTATAAGTCGTACCCACCGGGTAACTAGTAGCGATGGCATTAAAGCCCACACCATCTGACCCGAGCGCGGCGGCACCGCGGCTGGACTTGGTGCTGTAGTTAATGTTTAGCTGGAAAGATAGAGACACTGATGCATCAGTATTAGCCACCACGATGGTGAGATACGGGGCAATAATCGGGAGGTTCTGCGTCATCCAGCCCGCACCCGAGCCGCCCAGTGACTCGTACTGCGTTGCATAGGCACTACCCGAGCCACCACTCCACTGAAGGGTTATCCCCCATCCCGCACCCGAGAATATGTCCATGCTGAGCTGCACGCCGGCCGCGCCCTGCATCTGGTACGGGCCGTAGGTGGCTGAAGTTGATGGTGATAAACCGCCGGCGATGGAGTCTATCTGGTTAGCAGTCGCGCCGAGCTGCGGGCTAAAGTCCGGGTTACCGTACGGGATGTAGCTCTGAAAAGTCATTTAGATCACTTGGATGGGCAGCAGGCTGACAGGCTTATTTACCAGGACTATCGGAGTGTAAAAGAGACGCACATAAAAAGTGTGTGCTACCTGGTCAGTGTTGTAGCCATATGCCACGAGCCCGGTATCTACCTCATCCTCGATGGTAAAGGTCACCGTAGTGTCATTAAGGTTATACCACGGTGAATTACCACCCCAGGGCACGATCTGAGTACCAGAGCGATAGATTTGTATGCCCGTCTGGCCCACATGGCCCGGTGGCACATAAACAGTTATCTGGTGCAGTAGTCCCCATTCCATCTTGAGATTAAGGGAGCTCTTGTTAGCAATAGAGGTCTTGGCATTAACCGTGAAGTTGTATTGGAGAGTCCGCTGGGCGATCGTCATGTAATCAGTCCCTGACTAGGTGGCAGTACGAGGCCCGTCTCTAGCTGTGTGAGCGCGGTGTCGGCAGCATTGATGAGCGTGTCGGTCGCGTGCTTATCGAGGAAGTAGTGAGTCGTGCCGGCCGGCGTCACCATGGTGAGCATCATGTAGCGAACGCTCCCACCATCGGCCACATGTACCGAGAACTGTGTCGGCAGTGGCTGCGGCGTTACCTGGTGTGCAGGTTGCCCGGTCGAGCCGGTGGCGTCGTGGTGTAGCTGGGTCATTTCTGCAATTGCTCCCGATAGTTAGGCCGAGTGTATCCGGCAATTACATCGTATGCCAGATGCCCGGGAGCATGTTGTAGAGTGAGCTCGGGCCGGTGGCGCGGGTTCGTGTGGTGTCCCCTAGCATCCTTTCCTAGCGCCCGTGCCGCCGGTCTATATATCGCTTGCGTGGCTGTGAGTCCGAGCGAATACCACGCGGGACAGTCTGATGAAACGCTGGTAGCTGCGCTCTCGAGTGGCGCGCCGGCGTGCATGGCTGCGGCGGTCATTTGAGTAACGCAT
>Ga0007854_10002644_pt1 | contig 11027 bp, 12 predicted proteins | sample CryBogCBH12Aug08_FD_60382 | JGI IMG/M metagenome (GOLD analysis project Ga0007854, IMG submission 60382) | Freshwater microbial communities from Crystal Bog, Wisconsin, USA - CBH12Aug08 | ecosystem: Environmental > Aquatic > Freshwater > Lake | place: Crystal Bog, Wisconsin, USA | collected... | reverse complement strand
TTGTTAGAATGCAGTACATATCTTGACAAAAATGATAATTTGCCTATTATAGAATACACGGTTGAGCAATTTAAAGATTACCAGTTTGATGCAAATGTAGTACATACGCATACGATTTATGTATCAGGTTTACCAATGAAATATTCATTATTTGAGTTGCATGTGGATGATATTATACAGTTGTATCATCAATATCGACACATAGTATTCCCTCCTATTACTGTAAAAAATACTCCAACGCTATGTATTGCAATGCGACGCTTTACGAATGAAAATTCAACGCACTGGGCAACTTCAATGGAATATTATAAAAAAGCCATCACATTTATGGCACAGTATTATCAATCATGCACCGTGCATATTTATACAGATACTCCACATTCGTCCGATTTAATTATGCCCCTAATCAAGGAATATTTTGGTGATAAAATTATTAATACCACTGAGTTTGTAGGATGTAAGGAATCTGGATCAGATGTTACTCATCTTTTTGAAATGTTTGAATATGATAATTATATATTATGCAATTCAACATATCATTATTGGGGTGCATTATTGACTACGTTTCAAAATGCAATCGTAACCTATCCAACTGAATGCGAATGGTATACACATATTGCATCAAATAAATGGATAGGTATATAATATAAAGATATTGCACAGTATACCATTTATATATAGAATACATGGAATACATGAAATACAAATATACCCAGACATGGTTTCTCAATAGTGAAATACGTCATAAGATATTGAATTATGTTGATCTATCTGCTAAGAATACTATATTAGAAATTGGGTGTTTTGAAGGACTAGCTAGTACTTTTTTTGCAGATAATTTATTAAACAATCCGCATTCATCTCTGACATGTGTAGATCCTTTTTTGAATATTGATAACAATGATCACACTAAATTTTTAATGAATAATGAAGAAGACTTGTTTGATTATAATATTAGAAACTGTAGAAATTCCGATAAAATACATGTCAATAAAGTAACATCCGATGCATTCTTTGCAACAAATACAAAGACATATAATTTTATATATGTGGATGGCTGTCATGAATGTGACTTTATAACCAGAGACATGGAAAATGCGTTCAAGGTTCTCGAGATAAATGGCATTATGTGGATGGACGATTATTTAGGCGGCGATGGAACTAAAATTAGAGACACTATGAATCGCTTTTTAGAGAAATATAAATATCAATACACTCTTATTCATAGTGGATATCAACTAGCTATTAAGAAACAAAGCTGCATGGATTTAACGATTGTTCCATCTATTCTTAATACCCATGATTTATCTGTCTTATGGCCTTATGCAAAGGGCCCGCAATTTAAATATTTTAACTGGGAAGCAGGCAATGAACATTATCGCTTATTATTTCATATTTCATGGCAAATTCCAAATGGTTCTACTATTATCGATATTGGAACTTCGACGGGTCATAGTGCACTTGCATTATCCGCAAATCCAAATATTCATATTATAACATATAATATTGTCGATGAAGTCCAAGCCATGAATTCGATCAAACAAAAGAAAAATATAGAGATTCGCATTAAAAAATGTCTAGAAGATATGCATGATCTATTAAAAGCACCTTTCATTTTACTAGATGTATTTCACGATGGAACTTTTGAAAAACAGTTGATCGAAGAATTAATTAAACATAACTATAATGGTATTGTATTATGCGATGATATATATTTAAATCAAGAAATGGTTGTATTTTGGAATTGGGTTCCTTTACCTAAAATGGATATTACTGAGCATGGTCATTGGAGCGGAACAGGTGCTATCTTGTTTGGAAATTCAACTGTAAATATATTGAATCCCGTATCTAAGCCAATTGCCCCATTTTATAATGGCAGACAATGATAATCAATTGAATATATTTTACTACAGATCTTACTATAACCAGAACCATCATAAAAATTAAGACAATATATCGCAGACGCCTTTGACATTATAAAAAACTCAGACAGTGTTGCTAGTAACCTTTCATCAATGTCTACAATATCGAGTGAACCAGTGTGAATTGGATTGATTTCCGTTATTTTACATAAATCTTTAACACTGTTCTTTAATTGATATGAATCTGCGATGAATAGCACAGGCTGTGCGGTATTTGCAATGATTTGTGTAATGTAATTCCTTATTCTATTAACAATATTTTCTTGTACATCATTTTTATATACAAGAAAATTATCACCTATACGTGCATGAATTACAATATATTGATCATTTAGTTGAAGGCTATTTTTAATAGCATCGATGTATATGGATAATGTACTTGTTGGAGTTAGTATAGATCTAATAAAGCTATATTCACATGTCATGTCTTGATTTTCATTATAAAATGCATTTGTTAGAATCAATAAATCCGCATTGTTTAAATTTGATTCAATAATGCGATGCATGGCCTCGTATCCAATTGGCGGCAATATTTCAACAGTAGGTATGCCGTGTTCTATGGAAATTGACCAATCTTTAGGAATATCTAGAAATTTAAATATAGGATGCGAATTAATATCAACTTTAAGATCATATTTATTCTTAATAGATAATTGATACAGTGCGATTGTTCCACGTAAAAAATCCGCAAAACCAGGTGGTTGAGGATTCGTATATGTTTTAGTTAGATATCTGTGAACAATGAGGGGCATATAGTCGTATATATGCGTACATGTTTAAATCACTAGTATATAGTAAGTATGGCATTTAATATCACCGTCTTTGGTACATGCCGTGTAGAGTCACTGTCTAACTATAATCTACGAATTCGAGATGAAATATCTTATACATATGACACAAAAGAAATATTAGAAGTTATACGGTTTATAAAACACGGACATGTTCCCCCTGAAGATACGATTACTACGTTTAGAACACCTATGATTTCTAAAATTCCTATTTATTCTAACCAATTTAAAGACATACTTGAAGATACTGATCTTTTTATCATTGAAATCTGCGGTAAAAAGACATATAAATACATTAATAGATACATTCACAGTGCATTGCCTCATTTTTCTAATGAATCTATTTCTAAGCAAATCATAATAGATACACAAAGCAACGATGAAATTGAAAGTGATATCGTTGAAATAATTACGCAGTTAAATACTACAAATATAATAGTCGTCGGTCATATAGTTACAGATTCATACAGTAATCGATATGACCTGTTAAAAACATTAGAATCTCTCTGTATAAAATACAATATATCATTTATTAATCCAGTACTAGAAATCAGTAAGAAGGGGTATGACATAAAAGATTTAGTACAAGAAACCGATGTCATATATCATTATAACGATAATGGTCATAGTATAATCCATCAGATATATGAAAAATATATTGATAAATATAGACACATACAATCTAAAGCATAATCTACTGTATTAGTAATATGCCATACATTTCTGAATTATTACAGTATACGAATAATGTATTTATTGAGACAGGTACATATAAAGGTGAAACACTTGATATAGTATTTAATACCTATGAAGAGATACATAGCATTGAATTATCTGATGTATTTTATGATAACTGTATACGTAAATATAGTAATCATTCTAAAATAAAATTACACAAGGGAAACAGTAAATATGATCTATATAACATTATACAGTCCATTCACAGTCCAATTACATTTTGGCTTGATAGTCATTGGAGTAATGTAGAACATGTAGGCTGTGATGCAGAAACATTCTGTCCTGTGTTATTTGAATTAGAACAAATAAAACAGCACCCTATTAAAACGCACGTTATAATGATAGATGATATTCGCTTAATGGATAATATTCATTTTAAAGTGACAGTAGATGAAATTAAAACTAAAATATATGAAATTAATCCTAATTATAAGATTGTATTTTACGATGATTATTGTGAATCTAATGATATTTTAGTTGCATATGTAGATTAAAGATGCATAATATATAATATATCTAGATATATAGCTATATGCCATTTTATTGCTATATGCTTTATACAGATGCAGGTCAAACATATATTGGTGCAACAGTTGATGTACAGCATCGACTGCGGCAACATAATAAAGAGATATCAGGTGGAGCACATGCAACAGGAATACGTGTTGCACAGGGTGCAATATGGAAATTAGCCTGCTATATTTCTAATATTCCTGAATGGCGTAGTGCATTACAAATTGAATGGCGATGGAAACAACTCGGTAGAACTCAGTGTAAACATATTCATAATCCTATTATGCGCAGATTACATTCATTATCTACACTATTATCGTTTGAGAAACCAACTGAAAAGGCAATTCCCTATGAAGCATATCCAGATGGACCACCTATGATTCATTGGGAATCACCTGAAATACAGTGTAAATATGAAGCTATTACTTCTTTGAATTAATAGAGCTATATAGTTCTTTTAGAATTCGATCCGTGTTTTCATCTTGAAATTGTTCTCTGTCACCATAACCGGATTCTGTCATTTGTGTAATTCCTTTCTCAATTAACTTTGCTTGAATAGCAGCTTCAACTTGATCATTTGTATTTGGAACATGCGTGGAGGATAATTGATCCATTGTGCCAGGTGACATCCCAAAGAATCCTTCGTCTCGTACATTTTTTGTGAAATACAGTACCACAACCAACACAAGAATGCAAAATACATAATAATTTAGCCCAAAAATGTTGTTCATTATATACTATGTAGTTATATTTGTTTTACATCAGTTTGATGCGTTTGATGAATTACTGTACAACAACAATATCACAGTCTAACTCATCCTGAGTGTGAATCATGGTCGATGCTTTCTTTTCCACAATTTCTAATTTACTCGTTAATAATTCTACATCAATCGTGGTTGCTGCCAATTTCTTATGTAATTGATCAAGCTTCAATTCTAATGTAGAATACTTTGTATGCAGTGTATTTGTATTTGTTTCCATGGTAATGTACTTCTTTTCAAGTGCTATCACTTTATCTTGTACTGCATTTCCTTCAGATAAAATAAACCAGCGATCAAAACAATTGCAATATGACCCGGTTGCTCCCATTTATTAACTCTCTTACAAAAATATATATAAAAATACACACGGGTTATAAATGATTGAAATAATAAAATGGGACATAGTACATGTCATCTTGGGCAAATCGTAATATACCTCGACGACGTGATATCTCACAGATTCCAATAGAACTACGTCCACAAATTGTTCAACGCATCGAACAACCACAAGTAATTCTGTCAGAATCTTTTCAACAGCGACAAGAAAGTTTAGTAAACGAAGTAATTTATCCTAGTAAGGAATTTGTGATGGATCGCCAACAGTATGTAACACGTAAAATAGAGGCTGTATTCTCATCTGCAAAGGAACTACGCCACAATGATAAGTCTTATGTATTTGTTATTCTAAGAACTATAAATAATACAAAAGATAATGATTTGTGGATTGCCTCGTATAACTCCATACGTAAATTCTATACAAATAAGATTGTTATTATCGATGACAATTCACAGATTAATACAGTAAATGGAAAGTTAGTGAATTGTGACATTATTATGAGTGATCATAATGGAGCTGGTGAAATTCTTCCGTATTATTATTATTTGGAACATAAATGGGCAGATCGAATGATATTTTTACATGACAGTATGTTTCTAAATAGACCATTTCGAACAGATGAATTAGAGAATTCTGTATTATTTCATTGGGATTTTAATAGCACTGAAAAGGTACATGAAAAGAAGATTAAAACATATTTATCACTTATAAAGAACAGTAAAATTATTTTAGATCATTTTGAAGACACTGATAATGTATGGAAAGGGTGTTTTGGTGCTGCAACTATGATAGATTTAGATATTGTAGAATCATTGGAAGAGAAATATTTGCTTTTTTCACTATTGGTACTATCTATTCGAAATCGAAAAGAGCGCGAAATCTTTGAACGTATCTTTGGAATTGTTCTATTTTTTGAGGGTCTTGTTTCTTCTGAGAAATGCTCGAATTTTGGAGATATCACAGAATACCCAAGTGCATTTCATTCGAATACAATGACGTTTGATACTGCTAGTCACTTATTAAGTCAAGCGCATTATGACAGTGCAATTATTAAAGTATGGAGGGGGCGATAAGTATAGTGCGTATATATTCCTAAAATAATATACTATACGGAGATAGAAGCGACTAGACGCTTCTTTAGAACTATGGGGGGGTAGTGTGGAAAGATAGCTCGGGTGCCTTTGGCACCCTTGATATGGGCATAATAGAGGGCTCTTTGAGCCCTCTATCCTGCTGATAGCTCCCTCGCCAAAGGCGAGATCGCTATAACCAGGTTGGAGGTGTCAAAGACACCTCCAACCTGCTGATAGCTCAGACGGTAGAGCGGAGGATTGTAGTATGTTGCAAATGTCCTTAGGTCACTGGTTCAATTCCGGTTCGGCAGATATATATTTATGTAGATTACTATCTAAATATAAATCTGACAGTCTGTCTTATTTTTTATCAAATGGATTAGGTCCTAAAAACTCTCGAATAACCTTCACGGCATAGTTCTGCTTCTGATTCATAGTCATACTATTTTTGTTAGTACTCGGCATTTTACATAATAGTCTGTTGATGTAACTTGGTTTAATAGTTGGAATAATACCATTGCGTATCCAATTCTTTGGTGTAAACCAATCTTCATTTACAGCCATATATCCAACTGCAATAATATGAGATACGCCATATAATACTTCATTTTTTGAATTAGCAATCTGTTTATGCACTGAATTACTCGACATATTTGGTGAGATTGTTTTATTGTATAGATCTTTATAATATTGATCCAATGATTCTACATTATTCATATTTGCCTTTACAGTTGGGTTGGATTCATTTGCGTTATATAGATTTTTAATTTTTATTGTTAACTTATCAAATACATCTTTTATCCATTCATGTGTACATCTATGTTTTGCAGAACGCATTAGAACGTTAAATAATATATTCTTTTCATCTTTCCATAGCAATAAAATAGTCTTTATTAATACCTCCTTACATGAAATAGGCCCAAACTGAAATACCTTTTGTTCAAGATATTCGGATGAAATGGCAGTAGTGACGAGTTCTTCTGCAAACTTGCGCATAACTGCCTCATTATTCTCTAGAATAGCATTGCTAAGTTTATCATTATTTGTTCTTAATGTTACACTAAATATACGCTGTTGTTCTTGCGGAGTGATTACCGATACATGTACTGCTCCGCCACGCCTTTTACGAGTTATTTGTTTGCGATGTTTACTTTGTTTGCGAGTTATTTGTTCGCGATATGTATGATGTTTACGAAAAGGCATTCTATCTAAGCTATATTATATTTATCTTAATTAAATGGGGTTTACTCCATTGATGTTTGCATCTATCATGGCAGGTATTGATATTATTGCATTTTCAATTATCAAAAAAGTATCTCAACATGCCATAATTCCGGGTTTGGCAATTATTTCAATGGGGTTATACTCTTTACAGCCAATGATATTATTACAGGCGCTGTCAGTTGAATCTGTGGTAATTATGAATATATTATGGAATTTATTATCTAGTATTTTTGTAACATTATTTGGTATTTTTATACTGGGTGAAACAATTGGCACCTATAAATTGATTGGCGTATTACTTGGAATTATTTCATTATTTTTATGCACCTTTGAGAATAATACCACACCCATTCAAAAATATTTACCACACTTGTAAAATATGATCCCATGCTCTTGTTTATTTCTTACAAAAAATAATTCATCATTGAATGTATTGCTATTCTTTATATAATTATAGTATATCTCTACACCTCACATACCTGCTCGTATTCTCATCATACAGTACCAACCATAAATTATAATAAAATTCCCTCATTGACATTTGATACACCTCATCAAATACTGTACTTGTCTTAACAACCTCTTCATGATACCTCTGCAAATTGTAGCCAGGTATCTTACTATTCATATGGTGAATATGATGATATTCAATTCCACCTGTGAAATATTTTAACCATATGGGAATATCAATATAGGAACTCCCTTTGATCCCACTGTCTTTTACAGTCCATGTATCATCTGTAGTGATGTAGGGAGGATTAAATGTATGCTGATTGTGAAAGAGCATCACTCCAATATTACTGGCAATCCATAGTGATAAGAGCCATAGATATAAAATCTCATATTGCCATAAACCATACATAAATAATCCAAACAGTGTATTGTGAACCAACTGCTCTGTTATAAGATGTGTTGTATGATATGTCTGACGTGTCTTTCGATACAGTAATTTTATTACTGAGAATCTCTCCAATACTAGAAAATTAAGAAGCGGCATAAATATATAAAAGATCTCAGGAGAAATAAACCACTGAAACAGTTGCTGTTTACGAGGAGACATTGCCTTGTATTCACCAACCGTGTAATAAATATGTTCATTGTATCTCCAGTCATATTTATTTTCAATATTTCCATTCGTAGCGTGATGCGTGTCATGTCGCACTGACCACGAATATGGTGTCCCCACAAGTACACCTGTAATAATACCAAGAAGTGTATTAAGTAATTTACTCGGTGTATAGGACTGGTGACCACAATCATGAAAAATAATGAAGGTTTTTACGTTTAACAGTCCTAGTAGCGTAGCAGGAAAGATACTCCAATAAGATCCTCTAAGTAACCATATGGCATAGAATGCGACAGAAGTATATGCTACATGTTTACAGAAATCATAGGAGGCTGCTGCATAGGATGATTTGTACTTCATGAAGAGTTGGGCTTCATTGATTTGTGACATATAGATATCATATATCATGGCATTTAGATTCATAATTGTCTACCATCCTCCTTCTATTGGCCCCGTGTATATTGTATCCACTTTATGATTTTCTATAAATGGTGATACTGGTACAGTAATTCGTTCTGTGTGAATAAGCATTAACTTATTTCTCCATCGTTTTCCTGCAACTTCACTTTTTAGATTATATTTTTTGCCAGCTGATGTACTATTCACCCATTGATAATAAATATCCAAAGGGTGCATTGATGCCCCTCCTCCATGATACCATTGTACAATCATAGGGTTATCATGCATTGTACTAGTAATAATTAACTGATGTTTATCTTTAATGAAATCTACCCATGTTTTTGTAATACTGCCTGATAGAATATATGTAGGTGCACGAAGTATTACAGGGTACTGTGTCATTTCATAGATTCCTGCAGAAGCAGGATCAAATAATATAAGTTCAGGATTAATCATTTCTCGTTTTTCAATATGAAAATATGATGTCATTCGTGGCGAAATAAATCCATCAAATATACCTTTAAACAATTCTTTAAGAAATGCCATAGTACCTCCATCATTTGTTGTTTCTGCAATGCGAATCCCAGTCTGTTCTAGCAATGCATTTGATGAATAGTGTGCTATCATACTATCGATTCCTTTATGAATAACGGTAGACGCATTCGTACCTGATTCAAGTACATCTTTATATCTTAATTTTGCTAACATAATTTGGTGAGATAATGAGCAAAGTCCGAATGATAACATAATTGGTATTAAGTCATTCGAGTGTCTATGTGTACTATTTGTCTGTATAAGTCTATGTAAAATCATTTTCATAAAGCGAATATCAATAATACGCAGTGGACGTGTTGTAAGAAATGGGCTAACTTTATGTGTTATATTTGATATAGAATACCCCATGGCAACACGTTGTGAACTGTAATATGCAGGGCGATTAGAAATAGGCGGATATGCCTTATCATATCCTCTCCATAATACACAGTTCGCGGGAAGTTCAATAGGATCACCATACAGTGGATCAAATGCTGTTTCCCAATCAATCTCAATATAGGGCACTATTTTGGATGCAGCCATTATATCTACAGTATGATACTCTTTATATTATATATAAATTGATGATATGTATTATGTTTACTTGTTTGTCCGTCGATATTTCTTCGTCCTCTGTGCCGTCATAAATTTACTACACAGATTTTTTAGTTTTCCCTCGTCGCCTTTATTTTCTTCCAATGATTTCATAAATGCAGTCCAGCGCTTGATCCATTTAGGATCCTCTGAATTCTCTCCTACATGTGTTTCTGTATATTGTTTGAATCGATCTAGTTTACCTTCTAGAAATGCCTTCACAACAGTTGTTGCTGGCCATTGCTCACGATCCTCACGGTCCACTACATCTGCGGCCTTTTCATGACACAATGCATTATGACGGATTCTGCGCAAATTCTCCACAAATGCTTTGATGGCTTTCTCTGCATCCTCTTTGGAATTACCTTTGGTTTGCTCTATGAATGTTGGCCAGGATGATAACCATTCTTTGGATTGATTATTCTCTTCGCAGAATTGTTTGTAGAGATGCTCTTGGTTGGATTGGATGACTTCGTAGATTTGTTTGGTTTTCCATTGTTTGGGGATGATAGTATTTTCTTTTTTTTGGAGTATTAATCTAATTTCTTCAGGTATTTCTTTTGGCAGTAGTACTTCATTCAACGATTTGTATTCTTGTGGAATTATTTCTTTTACAACGGGATTGTCCACTTTTACTCTGGATTCTACTTTTGATGCTCTGACAGGAATTTGTTTGGTATCCATGAATGCAGATAGATCTTTATAGTTCAATGATATTTTCTCTGCAATCCGAATCATATCTTGATATTGCTGGTCTTTCTTTATCAGATTACAATGTCCACAACAGGGTTTGCAATTGTCTTTTAAATATCCATCGTGATTATTAAAACGGTCAATGCCTGAAGGCCCCTCTATACCGCAGAGATAACATGCCTGAGAAATAATATCTGTAAACTCCTGTTCTGATAGTGTAAACTGTATGTTTCTGGTATTGGCTGATTTACTATATGTTTTATACTGTGGTATAATTTTAGATACATAGGTTGTCTTCCATTTCTCTACGATGTCTTCAGAAATAGGAACAGTAGTTGTTTGAAATAAATGAATTGCATGTAACTTATCAATAAATTCTTGTGGA
>Ga0007854_10002642_pt1 | contig 11032 bp, 13 predicted proteins | sample CryBogCBH12Aug08_FD_60382 | JGI IMG/M metagenome (GOLD analysis project Ga0007854, IMG submission 60382) | Freshwater microbial communities from Crystal Bog, Wisconsin, USA - CBH12Aug08 | ecosystem: Environmental > Aquatic > Freshwater > Lake | place: Crystal Bog, Wisconsin, USA | collected... | reverse complement strand
CTCGCTGCGGCGGAGGGCTCCAAGTTCACGCTGGTGGCCGCTGCGTCGATGCGCGCCCGAGAGATTAATGAGTACTACAACGGCTTGGGCCAAGGCCACGGTGCGTTGATCCCGCCGCAGGTGAACTCATTGTCGAACAAGTCCCTGTCGCTCGCGCTCGAGGAACTTTACGAAGGCAAGCTGCAGGTTCGCCGTCCCAGCCCCGAAGAGCGTGAAGCCGAACGGGCCGAACGCGAAGCGCTGGAGCAGGCGAAGCGCGACGAGAGTCTCGATGACTTCATCGCGCAGAATGATCCCTTCGGAGCGTAAGGCGCCTAGCGCACGCATTGTCCTCGGCGTCGCCGGTGGCATTGCGGCGTACAAGTCAGTTGATCTCACACGACGGCTTCGTGATCGCGGCTACTTCGTGTCGCCGGTTCTCACGCCCGACGCCACGCGTTTTGTCGGAGCGGTCACGTTTTCAGCGTTGGCGAGCGAACCGGCTCGCACGTCGCTCTACGGCGACCCGACCACACCGATTCCGCACACTTACCTCGGACAGAATGCCGACCTGATCGTCGTGGCGCCCGCGACGGCACACGTGATTGCCCGTTACGCGATGGGTCTCGCCGATGATCTACTGACGGCGACTCTGTTGGCGTCACGAGCTCCCGTTCTGCTGTGCCCCGCGATGCACACGGAGATGTGGGAGCAGCCGTCCGTGCAGGAAAATCTCGCCACCCTTCGTCGCCGGGGGGTAATGGTGCTCGGGCCGGATTCCGGCGTTCTCGCGGGCGGCGACGTGGGCGCGGGACGAATGGTCGAGCCCGCAGAGATCGTTGACACCGTCGCGAGCATCCTGGAGGGTGACGGAGGTGGACTCCTCGCGGGTCGGCGCGTACTCATCACCGCTGGCGGTACGCGCGAGGCGATTGATCCCGTGCGGGTGATCACCAATCGCTCGTCGGGCCGTCAAGGATACGCCCTCGCGGAAGTAGCGGCACGACTGGGCGCTGAGGTGACTTTGGTGACAACGACGACGCGTGAGATTGCCCTCGACGTGCGACGTCGAGTGAGCGTTGTCTCCGTCGCGAGCGCGGCCGAGATGGCCGATGCTGTTCTCTCTCGCAGCGATGCGAGCGATGTGGTCGTGATGGCCGCCGCTGTCTCTGACTTCACGGTCGTGCCGCAACCGCAGAAGATCAAGAAGGACCTCGGTCCACCCGAGATCTCGCTGGTTCCCACGATGGACATCCTGAGTGCACTCGGGGAGCGACGGCGTGCGGGTCAGGTCATCGTTGGTTTCGCCGCAGAAACCGAGTCAGTGGTCGAGCGCGCCACAGAAAAGCGACGTCGCAAGAATGCCGATCTGATTGTCGTCAATGACGTCAGCGCCGACGGAGTGGGTTTTGATCACGAGACGAATGCGGTCACCCTGATCTTTCGTGATGAGCCCTCTGTGACGGTTTCATTACGTTCAAAAGAAGCAGTTGCCTACGAGATCTTGGCTAGCGTGTCCTCGTTACTCAGTTGAGGAGATTCATGTCACAGCGCACGCTTTTTACGTCCGAGTCGGTCACTGAGGGCCACCCCGACAAAATTGCCGACCAGGTGTCCGACGCCGTACTCGATGCGATGCTCGCGGGCGATCCGAACTCGCGTGTGGCCTGTGAGACCTTGTTGACGACGGGACTATGCGTGGTGGCGGGCGAAATTACCTCGAACGCCGTGGTGGACATCAACGCCCTCGCGCGTAAGACCATCAACGAGATCGGTTACGACGACGGTGCCAAAGGTTTCGACGGTTCGAACTGTGCCGTCATGGTCACCCTGGACAAGCAGAGCCCCGATATCGCCGGTGGCGTCGATGTGGCGTTGGAGCAGCGAACGGGCAAGGGGGGCGAAGACATCCTCAATGCGCAGGGCGCCGGCGACCAAGGATTGATGTTCGGGTACGCCTCTAATGACAACGAAGACTTCATGCCCACGCCGATTTGGCTCGCGCACCGTCTCAGCATGCGGTTGAGCCAGGTTCGACGTTCGGGTCTCATCCCGTATCTGCGCCCCGATGGCAAGACTCAGGTCACGATTCAGTACGAAAATGGCAAGCCCGTGGCGATCGACACCGTGCTGATCTCAACGCAGCACGCGGATGGATACGACCAGGCGACGATCGCGGCTGACCTGCTGGAACACGTCATTACTCCGATGCTGCCAGACAATCTGGATCAGTCAGACCTCAAGATCTTCTTGAATCCCTCGGGCAAATTTGTCCTCGGCGGTCCGCACGCCGACACTGGACTGACAGGCCGCAAGATCATTGTGGACACCTACGGGGGCATGGCGCGCCACGGAGGTGGAGCATTCTCGGGTAAGGACCCTTCGAAGGTAGACCGTTCCGCCGCGTACGCCGCACGCTGGGTCGCCAAGCACGTCGTGGCCGCGGGAGCCGCGGAGCGCTGCGAAGTCCAGGTCGCCTACGCCATCGGCGTTGCCCGTCCGGTGTCGGTGCTCGTGGAAACATTTGGTACCGAGACCGTGGATCGCAACGCCATCGCGTCGGCAATTGACGAGCTCTTTGACCTCCGCCCGGCGGCGATTATTCGCGATCTCGATCTGCGACGCCCGATCTACCAAAAGACGGCGGCCTACGGCCACTTCGGTCGGAGCGACCAAGGCTTCACCTGGGAGCAGACGTCTCGCCTCGAGGATCTGCGCAGCGCGCTGAAGCTGGGCTAGGTGGACGCACCCCGGGCGGTGCGCGTCGTCACCGAAGTGGCGGCTCTCGATCGATCGTTCGATTACGCCATCGCGGATGGTCGCGACGTGCCGGCCATTGGTGATCGAGTGCGGGTTGACCTCCACGGGCGTAGCGTCCGCGGGTGGGTGGAAGACCACGTCTCGGCTGACCGGGAACTCAAAGTGGTCAAGAAGTGGTTGGGCTTTGGGCCCCCCGCAACTTTGTTGCCTCTCGCGACGTGGGCGGGGGATCGCTGGTACGCACCACGGTCTCGGTTCTTGTTAGCCATGTCACCGGACCGACTCGTGACGAGCCTGCCCACGCCGCCCCCCGCGCCGGATCTGGCGCCCGCTATCCGTAACGCCGCGACCAATTACCCGTCCGGCGTGGTGCGTTGTGCACCGAACGTTGATCCCCTAGGAATCGTTCTCCAGGCCTACCTCGCCGCTCGCGAGGTGTCGTTACCCTTGCTCGTTCTGGTGCCCACCGACGCGTGGTCCCGGCGGCTGGTGGGCCGTCTGGAGCAACGGGGCCTTCCGGCGGTGCTCGCGAGTAGGTGGGACTGCGCTCGCGCGTCGTGGCCGATCGTTGTTGGAGCGCGAGGCGCGGCCTTCGCACCCGTCGCGAAACTTGGCGCCGCCGTGATCATTGACGTTGACGACGAGTCCTATCGCTCCGAGGCGTCCCCCACGTGGCACGCGTTGGACGTGGTGCGACACCGGTGTGATCACGACGGAGCACCATTGTGGATTACTTCCTCACTCCCATCGCCCGCGGCCCTTTTGGTCGGACCTCTCAGCGTGGCTGACGACGAAGAGGGGCTGTGGCCGCGCATAGAGATCGTTGATCGTCGTGCGAGCGACCCGCGAGATGGAGTCCTTGCGGCGAACGTCGTCACGGCAGCGCACCGGGCACTCTCTGGTGACAGCCCGGTCGCGGTCGCGGTCATTCTGCAGCGACTGGGTCGCGGACGACTTTTCGCGTGCGCGTCGTGTGGCACGTTGGCTCGCTGTGAGACCTGTGGTGCGGCTGAAGAAGAAGTTGACGGACGTTTGTCGTGCAGCGAAGGGCACGGAGATCGAGAAGTCTTCTGCGTCGCTTGCGGGGCCACCAAATTACGTCGAGTGCGCAGCGGCGTGACCACCTTGGCTCGGGACGTCGCCGCCCAATTGTCACAGGACGTGACCGAGCTCACGGCGTCGAGTGATCCTGCCGCTGCGACTGGGCGAGTCGTCGTGGGAACTGAGGCCGTGCTGCAGCGCGTACGCCGGTGCGGGCTCGTGATCTTTGTTGATTTTGATCAGTACCTGCTCGCACCTCGGGAGCGTGCTCGCCGTGATGCGGTGGCGGCCGTAGCGCGCGCGGGCCGACTCGTTGGTGGTCGGCGTGAGGGGCGAGGGAGCGTGATCCTTCAGACGCGTCGAGGTGAGGATGCGGTCATCACGGCGCTTACCAGCCTCTCGTTTGAATCTGTGAGTGACGACGACGTCGAGACCGCCATGGTCCTGGGTCTGCCGCCTTACGGGGCGATCGCTGAGATTGAAGGGGAGTCGGCGGCCACATTTGTGGCGACGATGGACGCCTCGCAGGTTCGCGTGATTCCGACCGCCAAGGGCTTTAGCGTTCACGCTCCCGACTCTTCAACGCTCTCGCACGCACTGCGTTCAGCGACGCGACCGCCGGGTCGTCTCCGTGTCGCCGTGAGTTGACGGCGGGTAGCGTGATGGCATGAGTACGTTGCCGATTCGGCTGTTTGGGGACCCGGTGTTGAATCAGGTGACCAAAGAAATCACCGACATCGACGGACGCGTCGCGGCGTTGGCCGACATGATGATCGAAACCATGTACGAAGCACCCGGTTCCGGCTTGGCCGCCAATCAGGTGGGTGTCCAGAGGCGAATGTTCGTTTACGACAAAGGTGACGGTCCGGTCGTGGTCGTCAATCCCGAAATCCGCGAGTCCGAAGGCGAGTGGGTCTTTGAAGAAGGCTGCCTGTCAGTACCCGGACTGAGTTGGGACATTGTGCGACCCAATCGAATTCATCTGGTCGGCCTCGACCTCGACGGTAACGAAATTTCTATCGAGACCGACGAGTATGAGGGTCGCATCTTTCAGCACGAGATGGATCACCTCAACGGCATTCTGTTGGTGGAGCGACTCGATGAGGACCAAAAGAAGTCGGCCAAGAAGTTGCTGCGCAAGCGGGCCATGTCGGTCCCCTCGAATGATCCCGACGGTCTGTCGTCACTCTTCGGTCGCTAAATGCGCCTGGTGTATCTCGGAACCCCCCGGGCGTCGGTCGCACCACTGCGCGCACTGTGCGCCGCGGGACATGACGTCGCACTCGTCATTACTCAGCCGGACCGTAAGCGAGGTCGGGGATCGGCCTTAGTACCGTCGCCCGTCAAGCTTGCCGCCACGGATCTCGGACTTCCCGTGTCGCACGACCTGCGGGACTCACTCAACGTGGGGGCCTCGGTAGGTGTGGTGGTGGCGTACGGAGCACTCGTACCCGCGGACGTGCTGTCCGCACTACCAATGCTCAACCTTCATTTTTCGTCGCTCCCACGCTGGCGCGGCGCTGCCCCGGTCGAACGAGCCATTCTCGCGGGTGATGTCGCGACGGGTGTCTGCGTGATGGGCCTCGAGGTCACCCTCGATACGGGTCCCATTTTTGCGCGGCGCGAGGTGGATATCGAAGGTCGTTACGCCGGCGAACTGACTGACCATCTGTCGGACGTGGGCGCAGAACTGCTCACGGACACGCTTTCGTCCCCTTCGCTGCCTCCCGCCGTGCCACAAGTGGGTGACGCCACGTACGCCAAGAAATTGAGTGCGGACGATTTCCTTCTCGCACCCACCGAGACCGCCGACATGCTCCATCGACGCGTTCGATTGGACCGGGCGTTCACGTGGGTCCATGGTCGGCGACTTCGGGTCATTCGCGCGCACACCGATCCAGGCACGACGGCGCCGGGCCGAGTGGTGTCTTCCAACGGTGTCGTGGCTCTCGGCGCCGTCGATGGCTCGCTGGTCCTCGACGTGGTGCAGTCGGAGGGAGGCCGAGCGGTGGATGCGGACGCGTGGTGGTCGGGGGCTCGCTTGGCCTCGGGTGTCGAATGGGGCCCCGTTGAGGTTCCCCGCCCGTAGGCTACGAACGTGAGTCGAATTGAAGCTGGCCCGACAGGGCAACTGCGCATCGCTCCTTCGATGCTGTCTGCCGATTTTGGCGACCTCGCGAGTTCGGTGTTGGTCGTTAACGAGGAAACCGACTGGCTCCACGTTGACATCATGGATGGTCACTTCGTTCCGAATTTGACCATCGGTCCCGGTGTCGTGGCGGCGCTTCGTCCTCATTCAGAAAAGTTCTTCGATTGTCACCTCATGATGACGGACCCGGGAAAATACTTAGCGGATTTCGCCACGTCGGGCGCCGACGGGTGCACGGTCCACGTCGAAGTTGGTCACACGGCGGAGCTCATCGCTCAAATGCGTGAATTAGGACTTCGCGTGGGCCTCGCGGCGAATCCCGACACTCCGTTTTCAGCCGTGGAACCTTTTCTTGATCGCATCGATCTCTTACTGCTGATGACGGTCTTTCCCGGATTCGGGGGTCAATCCTTCATTGCCGACGTGATGGATAAGGTGCGTCACGCCCACCGCGTGATCAGCGACCGGGGTCTGTCCGTCGACATCGAGGTTGATGGTGGCATCGACACGGCGACGGCGCCCATCGCGGTTGACGCCGGAGCCAACGTGCTCGTCGCGGGGAGCGCCATCTTCGCTCGACCCGAGCCTCTGATAGCTGCGCGCGCCTTGCGCGAGGCGGCATCGCTGTCGCGCGCATGAACGCGAACGGCGCCCAGTGGATGCGTCGAGCTATCGAACACGCCCACGAGGTGCGTCGGGTGACACCGCCGAATCCTTGGGTGGGTGCCGTCGTCGTGAATGACGCGGGGGTGGAAGTAGCCCACGGAGCGACGTCCGCGCCCGGGGGACCCCACGCGGAGATTGCTGCACTCGTGGCCGCTGGGCCTTCCGCCAGAGGTGCGACGTTGTACGTGACGCTCGAGCCGTGTTGCCACGTCGGGCGGACGGGACCGTGCACGGACGCCATCATCGAGGCGGGAATCTCTCGGGTCATTGTGGCGCTGCGAGATCCGGATGAAAAGGTGTCCGGGCGGGGTATCGCCACGCTGCGAGCGGCGGGCGTCGACGTCGTCGAAGGCCTTCTCGCGGACGAGGTCTCCCAGCAGCTCGCATCGTACTTGTGGCACCGGCGAACGGGGCGACCGCTCGTCATTGCCAAGATTGCCTCGACGTTGGATGGGCGCGTCGCGATGGCGGACGGCACGTCGCAGTGGATCACGTCCGAGCATTCTCGGGCTGACGCCCACGAACTTCGTGCGGATTGCCAAGCCATCATCGTCGGTGCGGGAACCGTCCGTAGTGATGATCCGCAACTCACCGCTCGTCTCGACGGCGTCGTCGCAGAACCCCTGCGCGTCGTCCTCGGAACCGCTCCCGCGAATGCTCGGGTGCGGCCATGTTGGGAACGGACCGGGGACCTCGAGCCGGTATTGGACGAATTGGGAGATGCGGGGGTCCTTCAGGTGCTGATCGAAGGTGGTCCCACCACCACGAGTGCCTTTGTCGCCCAGGGCCTCGCGCAACGAATCGTGTGGTATTTCGCCCCAGCTCTGGCGGGATCGGCTGGTGGGCTGGGCGCTCTTGCCGGGATCGCTACGCCGTCGATGGACGCACTGCGGCGGGGGCGAATTTTGGGGGTGCAACAAATCGGGGAAGATATACGAGTGGACGTGGAGGTCTGATGGCGTTATCAACAATCGAAGAGGCAATTGAAGCCCTGCGTCGAGGCGGCATGGTGGTCGTCGTTGACGATGAGGATCGCGAGAACGAAGGCGACCTCATCATGGCGGCCGAAGATGTCACTCCGGAACACATGGCCTTCTTTCTGCGCCACACGTCGGGGCTGTTTTGCGTACCTCTCGAGCCCGCCCGCGCCGACGAGTTGGACTTGCCGCTGATGGTGCTCGCGAATACCGAAGCCCTGCGTACCGCATTTACGGTCTCGGTCGATTATCGCCACGGTACGACTACGGGAATTTCTGCGTCGGACCGCGCCGCGACGATTCGCGCGCTGATCGATCCGGCTACTCGACCGACCGACCTCAATCGACCCGGTCACATTTTTCCGCTCCGTTACCGTCCGGGAGGCGTCTTGACGCGGGCGGGACACACGGAAGCAACGGTGGACCTGTGCCGCATGGCGGGTAAGACACCTTCGGGAGTTTTGTGCGAGATCGTGACCGCCGACAAGTCGGACATGGCTCGCCTGCCCGAACTTGAAGTCTTCGCCGCCGAACACGGCCTCCCGATCATCTCAATTGCCGAACTCATTCGCTACCGTCGTCAGAACGAGAAGTTGGTCACGCGCGTCGCGGAAGCGACCTTGCCAACGGAATACGGCGAGTTTCGTATTGCGGTGTACGAGAACGTTCTCGACGGTCGTCAGCACATGGCGCTGGTGTACGGCGAAGTGCAAGGTCGCAAGGACGTTCTCGTGCGAGTTCACTCCGAGTGTTTGACCGGCGACGTGTTGGGCTCCTTGCGTTGCGATTGCGGACCGCAGCTTCACATGGCGCTGGCGAAGGTGGCGGCCGAAGGCGCGGGAGTGGTTGTTTATATGCGCGGCCAAGAAGGTCGTGGTATCGGTCTCGCCGACAAGATTCGTGCGTACGCCCTCCAGGATCAAGGTCGCGACACCGTCGACGCCAATTTGGAACTGGGCCTGCCGGTGGACTCTCGGGAATACGGAATCGGAGCCCAGATCCTCGTGGATCTGGGTGTGAGCTCGATGAGAATCCTGACGAATAATCCTGCGAAGCGCGGCGGTTTGGAAGGATTCGGGCTCAACATCGTCGAACGCGTTCCGCTGGACAGCGAACCGACGATCTTCAATATTGATTATTTGCGGACCAAGCGCGACAAGATGGGCCACTTGTTGGAGGGTCTTGATGACGTCAAGTGACGAGACCGCCTTTGACCCCGAGTGGGCGGAACGGCTGCGCGAGAGAGTCGGTAGTTATCTCGACGGTCGCCACGACGGCCGAGGGCTTCGAGTCGGTATTGCGTGTGGGCGATTCAACGGCGGCGTGACGTTGCGATTGCTTGAGGCGGCGGTTACGACCTTGCGCGATAGCGGCGTTGACAAATCCGACATCGTGGTGGCGTGGGCGCCGGGGGCCTTCGAACTTCCGTTGCTGGCGCGAGCATTCGCGACGGCGGCACGTCCCTTCGACGCGGTCATCACCCTGGGCGCGGTTATTCGTGGCGACACCGGACACTACGAAGTGGTGGCGGGGGAGTGCGCTCGTGGCGTCCAGGACGTCCAATTGACCACCGGTGTGCCCGTGGTGTTCGGCGTCCTGACGACGAACACGGTGGATCAAGCGCTCGAACGCTCCCTGCCGGATGATTCGAATAAGGGGCGCGAGAGTGCTCTCACCGCCCTCGAAATGGCGAATCTCCTGCGTGAGGGAGTGTTCCGGTCGTGAGCGTCATTCACGGGGTTGTTCGGGATTTTGACGAACAGCGCGGTGACGGCGTGCTGGAAACTCCGAGGGGGGAGACGTTCTATTTTCACTGTGTCGAGATCGCTGACGGCACTCGCACGATTGCCGAGGGCGCGTCGGTCGTGGCGACTCGACGAGTCGGACTCAGGGGTCGCGACGAAGCGGCGGGCGTCTATTCGCCGCCGGCGTCGGCCGCGACGCGGACGTAAGCCAGCTGAATCTGCGCCAGCGCTTCGGTGAGTAAGGCGGAAGGTTCGCCCAGTCGATCACCCACGGCGCCCATCACCGCGGCGACTGCGTCGATGGTGATCTGAGCTTCGGTCAATTGGGGTGGTGTCGCTGACACGTGGATGGCAGCGAGCTCTAAAAGGTGGAAAACGTGGTTGGCGATCACAATTTCCGGTGGTGTGGCCCTCAGGGCCTCCATTTCGGACTCGGTGAAGACATCGTCACTGTTTTCGGGGCTCGTGGACACGTCTGCTAACGTAGTTCGGTAATTCACAGCAAGTGAGGTTGGTTCGCCAACTTCCACCTCGCCACCCATGGTGCGCCAGGTTCGGCCCTTCTTGCCTCGCTCGCCGTGGCGGCACCTGCGGGTGTCGTTGTTAGCAAGGAGAGAGTTATCGCAACAGTGCCTGGTGACCACCGCGTGAACGAACGTATTCGCGTGGACACGATCCGCCTCATCGACCATGAGGGCAACCAGCGCGGCGTGACGTCGACGCGCGAAGCGCTCGCATTGGCGAAGAGCCTTGATCTGGACCTGGTGGAGATCGCCCCGACGGCGAGCCCTCCGGTGTGCCGGATCATGGACTACGGAAAGTTCAAGTTCGACGAAGCCCAAAAGGCGAAGGAGTCTCGTCGCAAGACGCAGAACGTCGGCGTGAAGGAGATGAAGTACCGGCCGAAAATCGGCGATCAGGACTTCAGCACCAAGACGCGACTCGTCGAAAAGTTCCTCGGTGAAGGTCACAAGGTGAAGATCACGATCATGTTCCGAGGCCGCGAATCTGCGCACCCGGAACTGGGCAAGAAAATTTTGGACCGGATTGTGGAGCGCGTCGGCGACACGGCGAAGGTGGAGTCCTCGCCGAAATTGGACGGCCGCAACATGACGATGGTTTTGGGACCGGACAAGAAGCCCGTCAAGCCGAAAGCGGCGGACGCGGTGAACGACACGGCCCCGCAAGTCGAACCGGTGACCACGGAGGTCGCCGCCGAAGTAAGTAACGAGGAGAACTGACATGCCGAAGATGAAGACGGACAGTGGCGCGAAGAAGCGCATCAAGGTCACGGGATCAGGAAAGCTTCGTCGCCGCAAGGCGTTCCGTGGGCACCTGATGGAGGGCAAGACCTCCGTGCGTGCACGTCGCCTCGGTCGCGAGTCCGACGTGGCTCCGGGTCAGGCGAAGAACGTCAAGAAGCTCATGGGTCTGTAGGAACGAAAAGGGATAGGTGAACGACAATGGCACGAGTAAAGCGCGCAGTTAACGCGAAAAAGCACCACAAGGCAGTATTGGAAGAGGCGAAGGGTTACTACGGTGACCGCAGCCGCACGTTCCGAGCGGCCAATCAGGCTGTCCAACACGCGGGCGTGTACGCGTTCCGCGACCGTCGAGCACGCAAGGGCGACTTCCGCAAGCTGTGGATTCAGCGCATCAACGCGGGTGCCCGCGAGCACGGTCTCAGCTACAGCCGCTTCATTGCCGGCTTGAAT
>Ga0007854_10002636_pt1 | contig 11038 bp, 9 predicted proteins | sample CryBogCBH12Aug08_FD_60382 | JGI IMG/M metagenome (GOLD analysis project Ga0007854, IMG submission 60382) | Freshwater microbial communities from Crystal Bog, Wisconsin, USA - CBH12Aug08 | ecosystem: Environmental > Aquatic > Freshwater > Lake | place: Crystal Bog, Wisconsin, USA | collected... | reverse complement strand
AACCACGGCGACCACCTCGAATGCGACGAATGCGGCCAGTGCATTGACATCTGCCCGGTGGGCGCGCTGACGAGCGGAACCTATCGATACCAGACCCGGCCCTGGGAAATGGAACATGTCGGCACCGTCTGCACGCATTGTTCGGACGGCTGCAAGACGACACTCGGTGTGCGCGGTGACGAGATCATGCGCGGCAACAACCGCGACCGGTCCGGCATCAACGGCGAATTCCTGTGTGCCAAGGGACGGTACGCCTTCGACTTCTACAACCACTCCGAGCGCCTTCAGTCGCCGATGATGAGAATCAACGGCAAGCTGGAACCGGTATCCTGGAGCGAGGCGCTCAAAGCGGTGGGCCGCAAATTTTCTGAAGTGAAGGCGGCTGGCGGCAAGTTCGGCGTAATCGGCTCCAACCGGACGACGAACGAGGAAAACTTCTACCTCCAAAAGTTCGCGCGGCAGGTTCTGGGAACCGGCAATATTGACCACAGGCGCACCGGTGATGTGAGCAGTCTGGTGGATTCTCTTTCCGGCAGGACAGGCCGGCTGGCAACCGCGGCGGATTTCTATGAATCGCCCGCCGTGCTGGTGATCGGGGCGGATCTGTCGGCGGAGCATCCGTTCCTGTCCTTCCAGATCCGGGCCAACTACCGCCACCACGGTGCCCGCGTCTATACGGTGACGGCGGAGGCGGTGCGCGAGGATGGTTATGCGGCGCAGTCGGTCCGCGCGGCGGCCGGAACGGAACTGGCGGCCGTAGAGGGCCTGCGCTCGGCGCTGTCGGCCGAAACCGGACTTGTGATCGCATTTAATGACGTGATCAAGGGCACTCTGGTCCGGCAGTTGGTCGAATTCGGCGAGTCGCTGGGGATTCCTGTCCGGTATGCGGCGCTGGTCGACTACACCAATTCCCGCGGCGCGGTGGACATGGGTTTGACGCCCGAACTTCTTCCGGGGTTCGAAGCTTCCGGAGCGGCGGGCATGACGGTTTCCGAGATGCTGGCCGCCAAGGATCTGGGCGCCCTCTGGATTGTGGGCGACGATCCGCTTCAGGGTGCGGGGTCCCGTCCCGCCCGGGCTTTCGTAGTCGTCCAGGACCTGTTCCTCACCGATACGGCAAAAGCGGCCGACGTCGTTCTGCCCTCGGCGGGTCTTTACGAGAAAAACGGCACCGTGACGAACGGTTGCGGTCAGGTGCAGCGCGTCAAGCGCGCAGTGTCCACGCTGGGCACGAAGCCGGACCTGGAAATCATCGGTCTGATTGCCCGGGAAATGGGTTACGCGCAGCAGATGGGGCCGTGGTCCCCGGATTCGGTTTATACCGAGATTCGGACTTCGGTGAAGGGCTACGACATCCCGCTCCCGCTGGTCCTGCTGGGGGCACAGCCCACGACTCCGGTCAACGGGCGCCTCGGCGTGGAACCGAGACCGGATCTGATTCGTTCCGCCCGGGAGAACCTGTTCACGTCCGGAACTTTGGGGCGGTATTCCAAGATACTCAACTCGGTCATCGAAAGACGGGCTGGCCAAGAAAACCAGGTGAAGACCCAATAATGGAATTCCTGATCATCACCTCCATCAAGCTCGCGCTGATCCTGTTCGTCTTTATGACGACGCTCGCCTACCTCCAGTGGGTGGAGCGCAAGGTTATTGCGCACGTGCAGGTACGCATGGGTCCGTCGCGGGTGGGACCGCACGGACTGCTGCAGCCGCTTGCCGACGTGATCAAGCTGATCACAAAGGAAGGGGTTCTTCCGCCGCACGTAAACACGTTCTACTACCTGGCGGCGCCCTTTCTCGCAGTGTTCATGGCGCTGATTTCGATTTCCATCATCCCGTTCGGAACCGGCATCACGATTCCCGCCTTCCATCTCGGAAGCGCAGCCTACGGGCCTTACAAGACGATGTTCGAACTGGCGGACGCCAATATGGGCATCCTGCTGATTCTGGCAGTGAGCTCGATGGGCGTTTACGGCATCGCGCTTGCGGGCTGGTCTTCGAACAACAAGTACGCGCTGATGGGCGGTCTCCGGAGTTCGGCGCAAATGATCAGCTACGAACTGCCGATGAGTCTGGCGATTGCCGCGCCGCTTCTCTCGGCCGGAAGTCTGAATCTCCGGCAAATCAGCGATTTGCAGGCCGGATTCTCGTTGGGCGTAATCCCGCACTGGGCCATCTTCCAGTATCCGGCCCCCCAGATCTTCTCCTTCATCATTTTCATGATTGCGGCGTTCGCCGAGACCAACCGCATCCCGTTCGATCTGCCCGAGGCCGAGAACGAACTGGTGGCGGGCTTCCACGTCGAGTATTCGAGTATGACGTTCGCAGCCTTTTTCATGGCGGAATACGCGAACATGATCACCGTATGCTCGGTTGCGACGCTGCTGTTCCTCGGCGGCTGGCAGCCTCTGTGGCCTGCGGCATACGGTTCCGACTTCGTCGCTCCGCTGATTCTCGCGGGCGCGGCCCTGATCTGCTTCTACCATGGCATGAATCCGGCGCGTCCGTTCGACCGGATTACGCTGCCGGTTTTCGGCGTCGTTTTTCTGGGCCTGGCAGGCCTGATGGCGTTCCCGCCGACGGTGCCGGTTCTGATGCCGATGTTTTGGTTCCTGGCGAAAGTCGGGTTCCTTCTTTTTGTCTTTATCTGGATTCGCGCCACTTTGCCCCGCTTCCGTTATGACCAACTGATGGGCTTTGCTTGGAAGTTCCTCTTCCCGGTGGCGTTGGCAAACTTGCTCATTACCGGCTTACTGGTGGCCCTGGTCTCGTAAATGGACCTATTCTTCTTTCTCCTTTTCGCGTTTATCGCGGTCGCCTGCGCGGTCAGCGTGGTGCTGCAAAAGCACCCGATCTCGTGTGCGCTCTCTTTGGTCGGCACGATGGCAGCCTTGGCCGTCCTGTACCTGCTGCTGGGTGCCGAATTCATCGTAATGGTTCAGGTGATCGTCTACGCCGGTGCCATCATGGTCCTGTTTGTCTTCGTGATCATGCTCCTCAATGCCGGAGCCGAGGAGGGGCGGGGCCGAAGTTGGGTTGCGCGCATTGCCGGCCTTCCCGCCCTGGCGGCACTGGCCGGACTGCTTGGCTATTTCATGCTGACCCTGCTTCCGATGACGGGGCCGAAGGGCAGTTTCGTCAAGTTCGGCGACTTTACCGGCGGCGGCGCCAAGGAGATCGGCACGGCTCTGTTTACCGAGTACCTGCTGCCCTTCGAGGTCACCTCAATCCTGATTTTGATCGCGATTCTGGGCGCGATCGTCCTCGCACGAAAGGAACTCGACTAGCCGATGGATCCCCAAGCGGCACTGCAGATGCTCCACAAGGGCGTCCCGACTTCCTGGTACCTCGCGCTCAGCGCGGTCCTTTTTACCATTGGTGTGGCCGGTTTCATCCTACGGCGCAACATCATCACGGTGTTCATGTGCATTGAGCTGATGCTGAACGCCGTAAACCTTAGCTTCATCGCCTTCGCGCACGAGCACAAGCAGGTCTCCGGCCATCTGTTCACGTTCTTCGTGATGGTGGTGGCGGCGGCTGAAGCGGCGGTCGGCCTTGCGATCATCCTGACGGTGTTCAAGAACCGCTCGACTCTGAACATCGACGAAATCGATTCACTCAAGAACTGATGCAGAATCTCTGGCTCATTCCCGCGCTCCCGTTCATCGGTTTTTTGATCAACGGCATACTAGGGCGCAAGTTGTCCAAAGCAGTCGTAAGCTCGATCGCGGTTCTCAGCGTCGTGCTTTCGTTCGGTCTCGTCGTCAGTGTGGGTCTCTCCAGTGACTGGGGGGCCAACCCGATCCACCAGCACTATTTCACGTGGATTCAGAGTGGCGGAGTGAATATCGGCTGGGACTTCATGGTGGACAAGCTCACCATGATCATGCTGATGGTCGTCACCGGCATCGGCTCCCTCATCCATATCTATGCCACCGGCTACATGGCCCATGAAGAGGGTTATTACCGCTTTTTCGCCTACCTGAACCTGTTCATGTTTTTCATGCTGAACCTGGTGCTGGGTGCCAACTACCTGCTTCTCTTTGTCGGCTGGGAGGGGGTCGGTCTGTGCAGCTACCTTCTGATCGGTTTCTACTTCGTCAAGAAGAGCGCAACAACGGCCGGAAACAAGGCGTTCATCGTAAACCGCATCGGCGACTTCGGCTTTTCGCTGGCGATGTTCCTGATCTTCATGACTTTCGGGTCGCTCGATTTCGGGAAGGTCTTTGCCGCCGCCCCGGGTAAGCCCGCCGAGACGTTGACGGCAATCGCCCTTCTGATGCTGCTCGGTGCGACCGGCAAGTCAGCGCAGATTCCTCTCTATGTCTGGCTTCCGGACGCGATGGAGGGGCCGACGCCCGTTTCCGCACTCATCCACGCGGCGACCATGGTCACTGCGGGTGTCTACATGTGCTCACGCTCGGCCGCCATCTTCCTCAAGGCCCCGATAGCCATGGATACAGTGGCAATTGTGGGGTTGGCGACGGCGGTTTTCGCGGCCACGATCGGTCTCACACAGTACGACATCAAGAAGGTGTTTGCCTACTCGACCGTCTCGCAATTGGGCTATATGTTTCTGGGGGTCGGAGTCGGGGCATTCTCGGCTGGTGTGTGGCACCTGATGACCCACGCATTTTTCAAGGCGCTGCTGTTCATGGGCGCCGGTTCGGTGATTCACGCCTGCGGCGGTGAGCAGGATATGCGGCAGATGGGCGGCCTGAAGAAGTACACGCCCTGGACCTGCGGTGTCCTGGCCTGTGCCTCGCTGGCGATCGCGGGGGTTCCGGGAACCTCGGGCTTCTTCAGCAAAGATGCGATCTTAACTGCGGCATACGCCCATGCCCCATGGATGTTCTGGGTCGGTGTTGTGACGGCCGGAATGACGGCATTCTATGTATGGCGCGCATTCTGGATGACTTTTTGGGGTGAGTACCGCGGCGGCCACGCATCTGCCGCTGCCGGCCACGGACATGACGCCCATGCACATGCCGACAATCATGCACACGCGGACCATCATGGTCATGATGACCATGCTCACGGCGGACAGGCTCACGGCGGGCATGGTGCCCACGGAACGCCCCACGAATCCCCTTGGTCGATGCTGGGTCCTCTGGTCGTCCTCGCCTTCCTCTCGCTGGCGGGCGGATTCCTGTTCAATATCCCGAAATTCCTCGAGTCCATGTTCCCCCTTCACGAAGAGGTGGCGAATGAACAGATGCTCATGGGGATCTCGATTGCGGCCGGGCTTATCGGCATTGCTGTTTCCTACTTCCTGTACGTCGTGAGCCCCGAAGTGCCGGCCAGGATCGCCGGTGCGCTCGGCGGAATCTACACGCTGGTGTACAACAAGTACTTCGTGGACGAGCTGTACGACGCAACGATTGTTCAGCCGCTGGTGGAAGGCTCGACTGCAGTCCTGTGGCACGGCCTCGATCAGGGCGTCATTGACGGCGCCGTTAACGGGGCGGGTTCAGGATCGCGCAGCATTGGCGGCGTGCTGAAACATCTTCAGTCCGGCAACATTCGAACATATGCGACGTGGGTCGTGGTGGGATCGGTGATTCTGCTTGTCGCGATGGGCCTGAACGGAGGGATGGTCCGGTGAACCTTCTTGACTTGGTAATTGCCATACCGGCCCTTGGATTCCTGGTGGCACTGATTATGCCCCGTGCAATGGAGAACTTCATCCGCTTGCTGGCGCTGGGTTTCTCCCTTGTGGCCTTTGTTGTTTCGCTGGGCCTCGTAAGCGGATTTCAAAACGGGCAGGCGGGTCTTCAATTTGTCAGCAACTGGATCTGGATCGCAAATCCGGAGATTCGGTACCATGTGGGCATCGACGGACTCAGCCTCTGGCTGATCATCTTGTCGACATTCCTCACTCCCATCGCCATACTGCTCTCATGGAAGTATGTGCAGCACCGGATCAAGGAATTTTACGCCTTTCTGCTTCTGCTCGAGTTCGGATTGGTCGGCGTCTTCGCGGCGTGGGACCTATTCCTGTTTTACACGTTTTGGGAAGTGGTTCTGGTTCCGATGTATTTCCTGATTGGTATTTGGGGCCATGAGCGCAGGATTTACGCCACCGTCAAGTTCTTCCTCTACACGATGGTCGGTTCCGTGCTGATGCTGGCGGCCATCATTTTTCTATACACTCAGGCTCATACTTTCGATTACGGGGAGATCCTGTCCCAATTGGGCAGCGGTCGGATCGCGCTGGACCACGGGACAGAAACGCTTCTGTTTCTGGCGTTCTTTCTGGCGTTTGCCATCAAGGTTCCGCTCTTTCCGCTGCACACCTGGCTGCCCGACGCCCACGTGGAGGCTCCAACCGCCGGTTCTGTCATGCTGGCCTCGGTCATGCTGAAGATGGGCACCTACGGACTGGTGCGGTTCTGCCTGCCGATGTTTCCGACCGCGGCCAAGGAAAATGCGCCGTGGATTGTCATTTTGGCCATCATCGGCATCGTTGTCGGTGCGCTGGTGGCCATGGTGCAGCCCAACATGAAAAAGCTGGTGGCGTACTCCTCGGTTAGCCACCTCGGCTTCGTCGTCCTGGGAATCTTCTCGTTCACGCAGGTCGGTTTGGACGGCGCGGTGTATCAGATGCTGAATCACGGTATTTCGACCGGCGCGCTCTTCCTTCTGGTCGGCTTCCTGTACGAGCGGCAGCACTCTCTTGAGATCAAGGATTACGGCGGCGTGGCGACGGTTGCTCCCTGGTTGTCGATTCTGTTCCTGATTACGACGCTTGCCAGTATCGGACTGCCAACGCTAAACAATTTTGTGGGCGAATTTCTGGTCCTCCAGGGTGCAGCGCAGGCCAACTTCAGTTGGGCGGTATTTGCGGCGTTCGGAGTGATTCTCTCGGCCTGTTACATGCTGTGGATGTACCAGCGGGTATTTTTCGGCGCCTTGGCTCACTCCGTCAAGCACCACGTTACGGATTTAAGTCCCCGAGAGTGGGCATGCGCTGTTCCGCTGGTTGTCCTGATGGTCTGGATGGGCATGTACTCGCAGACTTTTCTGCCGGTGGTTTCCGAAGCAAACGCACGGATCCTGGAGCGGACTTCCAAGGCCGGTCTGATGAAAATGAATCCTCATATTGCAGCCAACACGGGCTCAGCGGTGGGCGGAGGTAATGTCCATGCTCGGTAACTTCGCTCCCTCCTCTGTCGAACTGCTCCGGTTCTCGCCCGAGCTCGTTTTGACGGCTGCCGGTTCGCTGCTCATGATGTTGGATCCGCTCTTTGGAAAGAAGTCTCCGAAGCTGTTCGGGCATATCTCTGTTGCGGCGTTCTTGCTTGCCATTTTTGCTTCGGTTCAGGCCAATGCGGTCTCTGGCCGGGCATTTTCAAACTTGTTGATTGTTGACGGGTTTGCCACTTATTTCCGAATTCTGGTGCTGACGATCGGCGTGTTTGCCGTGTTGTCGTCTTATCTCTACCTGGACCGTGAGGCAGCCGATACACCCGAATACCATTCTCTGCTCTTGTTCTCGGTGGCTGGCCAGTGCCTGATGGTGGCGGCCAACGATCTGATCATGATCTTTCTCGGTCTGGAGATTTCCTCCATTGCGAGCTATGTGCTGGCCGGATACCTTCGGAATGACAGGCGGAACAACGAGTCTGCGCTCAAGTATTTTTTGCTGGGATCTTTCGCGACGGGCTTCCTGCTGTACGGCGTCTCGATCATCTACGGCGTAACGGGCACGACCAAGCTGGACGAGATCCGTACCGCTCTCGCCGTGCCGGGTGCCTCTACGGCGGTGGTGGCCGTGGCGGCAGCCCTGATGCTCGTTGGGCTTGGCTTTAAGGTCTCCGCCGCACCGTTCCAGGTATGGGCCCCGGATGTCTATCAGGGCGCTCCGGCCCCTGTGAGCGCATTCATGGCGACAGCTCCGAAAGCTGCCGCGTTTGCAATTTTTCTGCGCATCTTTGTCACGGATTTCGGCAAGATCGGTTCGGCATGGGAACCGCTGATTTGGATCTCTGCGCTGCTTTCCATGACGATCGGGAATTTCGCCGCATTGACTCAGACCAATATCAAGCGAATGCTCGCTTACAGCTCGATTGCCCATGCCGGATACCTGCTGGTGGCGATCGCGGCCCGGTCGGAAATCGGTACGGCGGCTGCCATGTTCTACCTTGCCGCGTATGCGCTGATGAATATCGGGGCGTTCGCTGTTGTGATCCATATCGCGGGCAAGGGCGAACGGCATCTTCAGATCACGGACCTGGCAGGGTTGGGGCAGCGCCAGCCGTTGACTGCGGCGCTTCTGACGGTATTTGTTCTTTCGTTAATTGGTGTCCCGCTTACCGGTGGATTCTTCGGCAAGTTCTACATTTTCCGTTCCGCATTGGAATCCCATCTGGTTTGGCTCGCGGTTTTGGGCCTGTTGAACTCCGCCGTGGCGGCATACTATTACCTGCGCCTGCTGGTTGTCATGTACATGTACGAGCCCGGGGAGGCTGCCGACAGTCTTGAGCCGTTATCTCCCGGTTTGGGGCTGGCTCTCGTGCTGCCCGCTATCGGTACTTTCGTCCTGGGTATCCTGCCCGGTTCCGTTCTTTCCTTTGCCACAGTCGGGGCGGCTCTCATCAAGTAGGGCCCCCCGGCAGTACTCCTTTTCCGCTAAAGTGGAAGGGTGCGCACTTCTCTCCTTTCGATTCTGATCTTTCTTGTCTCTTCCTGTTCGCTGTCCGCTTCCAGCAAGGCTCCGGCTGCGGAGCGGCTTGAAGAAGCGGCAGACCTCCTCACCGAGATGATGTCGACGGCGGACAAGGGTGTGCCTCAGGACCTCCTGAACAAGTCGCGTTGTGTGATCCTCGTCCCCGGCCTGAAGAAAGGCGGGTTGATCCTCGGTGTCAAGTACGGGCGCGGTTTCGTGTCGTGCCGAAAGAGCGGCGGCGTCGGCTGGTCCGCTCCGGCTTCGGTGCGGGTGGAAGGCGGGAGTTTCGGGATACAGGGCGGTGTTTCGGAACAGGATGTTTTGTTGCTGGTCATGAATGATACCGGGATGAAGCACCTGCTGGCCAGCAAGTTTACGCTGGGCGGAGAGGCTACCGCCGCGGCCGGCCCTGTCGGGCGCGATATCACAGCGCAGACGGATGCGGTGATGCGGGCGGAGATGCTCTCGTATTCGAGGTCCCGGGGGCTCTTCGCCGGAATCTCGCTGCAGGGCGCAACTCTTCGACCGGATGCCGATTCCAACCGTGAGCTGTACGGCAGGGATATTGAGAATCGGGAGATCCTGACCGGTGCTGTACCGGTTCCTGCCGCTGCGCAGAAGCTTGAGTCGCTGCTGAACAAAAACTCGTCGCGCATGACCCGATAGGCGGCCGCGCAGGTTGTCCTGATGGAACAGCGGGCAGGGGGGGCTGATCGGTTCCCGCCGAAACGCGGCGAAAAAAAACTGCTATAATACCATTATGGAAGATCGCCGCGTAATCAACGACTCGTTCTTTTGTTGTCGGTTCCGGGCGGACGGCCCGATTACTGTGCTTACAACCACGCAGTATGTGATGGCCGAGTACAACCAGCGCACGGGCGATTTGCGCTGGCAGCGTGTGGTGAATGCCAGCCAGAAGGAGGGAATTCACTCGTGGCTGCGGGATCACTACCCGGCCACCGAGTCTGGTGCCCGTTCGGTGCCGTTGCGCAAGAAACAGGCCGCTGCGGCGTAGTCTGTCGCCTCCTCTTCCGTTCCTTGCCCGCGCGGGAGCGGAGGCCGTGATAGGGTCGTGGTATGACTCGTCGCGAAGTTCTTAGCGGGATTGCCGCGTCGGCGGCAGGTGTGAGCGTCCTGTCCGCAGCCGGGCGGCCTTCCGGTCCGCTGGTGGATAGCCACATCCATCTTTTCTCTCCTGATCAGCGGCGTTTTCCGTTCGCCACCAATGCCACATACAAGCCGGCAGCGGCCGCGCTGGAGGACTACGTCCGCTTCGCCCAGGCTGCCCGCATCGACCACGCGGTCATCGTCCAACCCGAGCCCTATCAGGACGACTATCGGTACTTGGAATACTGCTTCTCCCATGAGCCTTCGCCGGGCTTCTTCAAAGGCACGTGCCTGTTTGACCCGACCGCCCGGGAGTCTCCGGACCATATAGCCGCACTGGTGGGCAGTAACCCCGGACGGATCGTGGCACTGCGGATTCACGAGACCCGCAAACCCGGAACACCTCCGCTCCGTTCCGGACCGATCAAAGACCGGGATCTGCGCGCGCCGGAGATGAAAGCAACTTGGCGCCGTTGTCAGCAGCTTGGACTCGCCATTCAAATGCACTTCCTGCCGTATTATGCGCCGGAGATCTTGGACCTTGCGCGGCAGTTTCCGGAGATGCCTGTAATACTGGACCATCTCGGCCAGGGCGGGGAAGGCACGGCGGCGGAATTTGCGGGCGTACTGAAGCTTGCCGGGCTCCCGAAGGTCTACATGAAGTTCGCCAATATAGCGGGTTCATCCCGGGAGAAGTTCCCTTTTGCCGACGTGAAACCGCTGGTGCGGCGGGCCTACGATGCCTTCGGCCCGTCCCGTATGCTCTGGGGGTACCTGGGTCACGACGCTTCCGGTGCGGGCGGTGGCTTTAGCCTGGCGGCTTTTGACAAGGATCTGGAGCTGTTTGAATTTATGTTCGACTTCGCCAAAGAAGAGGACCGGCAGAAGATCCGCGGCGGCAACGCACTCAGGCTGTACAAGTGGACTGCGTGAGTCAGGCCGGTATCGACACGGTTTGTTCCGCATACAGCGGCGGCGCGGGCCGTCCGAGCAGGTAGCCCTGCGCGATATCGCAGCCCATCGCGCGGACCGCCTCCAGCTGCTGCCGGGTTTCCACTCCCTCGATCACGACTTTCATGTTGAGGCTGTGGGCCAGGGAAATCAACCCTCTCGTGATAGACGTGGCTCCGGCGTCGGCCGGAACGGCACGTACAAACGACTGATCGATCTTGAGGTGGTCCGCCTTGAGTTTCAGAAGGTGGCTTAGTGATGAGTGTCCGGTGCCAAAGTCATCGAGGGAGACCGTGATGCCCAGGGCCTGAA
>Ga0007854_10002635_pt1 | contig 11039 bp, 5 predicted proteins | sample CryBogCBH12Aug08_FD_60382 | JGI IMG/M metagenome (GOLD analysis project Ga0007854, IMG submission 60382) | Freshwater microbial communities from Crystal Bog, Wisconsin, USA - CBH12Aug08 | ecosystem: Environmental > Aquatic > Freshwater > Lake | place: Crystal Bog, Wisconsin, USA | collected... | reverse complement strand
GAGGCCAAGGTCTGGGGGGTTGCCCGCAAACATCTGCTGGCCGCCCAGCAGCTGCGGCCGGCGGCTGCCACCTACCGCCTGCTGGCTCGCCTCGAACAGGGCGAATACGGCGACGAACCGGCGGCGGCGGCGTGGCTGGCCAAGGCCGCCGCGGCGCCTGTCGAGGCCGGCTGGAGCTGTGGTGCCTGCGACGCCCGGCCGGGCGGCTGGTCCTTGGTTTGCCCGGCTTGCGGCGGTGTCGACAGCCTGTCCTGGAGTTAGCCGGCGTCCTTCGGGAGACTTGCGCCGGTCCGGGAACCGCGCTAGTTTCGCCGCCTCGCGATCAAGCGGCCGAAATAGCTCAGCGGTAGAGCAACTGATTCGTAATCAGTAGGTCCGCGGTTCAAATCCGCGTTTCGGCACCAGTTAAAACAAGGGGTTAGGTAGCTTCGGCACCTAGCCCCTTTTTACTTGCTATGCGATTTGCTATGTTGGAGTGGCGCCCAGCAATACGGATTCCACCGCAGCACCTCTCCGAAAAACAGAGGTGACAAGCCTCGTCAATCGAGCAAGACGGGGGCCAGGGAGTGGGAAGACAGAGGTGCCGCTTCAGCTCAGTGTTCGTCCATCACTTCAATGATCTCGCGCCAAGAAGCCATCGGCCCGGTTAAAGTGGAGCCAACGACAAGAACTTGAACCCACATCCTTCTGGCCCGGCCAGACCGTTTCTGCCGGAGCGACAGATTGAAAGACGGACGCTGACCAGGCGCCCGCCTTTCGACAACGGCTTCGGCAGGGTTGGCGCCCTCCGAAGCATGCCGGGAGGGGAAGGACATGCACCCCCAGCACAGCGGCCATGCCGCCGTCCCCTATATGTGCTCGCGCATGCGTGCCAGCACGGGCTTATTCAAACCCTATGGTGTCTCCGTTCTTCCAGCTCCGGAAGCCGCCGCTCTTCCCCCACTTCCCGTGGCGATGAGCGTCCAGGACGGCCGGGCTGCCTTGAAGGGATTCCTCCGCAGGGTTCTCGACGAGGCAGATCCGGAAAAGGTCTATGTGGCCAGGGCCGACGCCGGGATCGGCAAGACCCGCACCATTCTCCAGGAACTCGCCAGATTGAAGAGTGCCGGCAGGTTGTCCGGGAAATGCTTCTTCGCTGTGCCGGATACGCGGACCAGGCCACAAGATGAAGTTCCGAGCATGGGCCAGGAGGTGGCAGCCATTGCGACCAGCTTCGGACTTGATGTGCATGTCTACGAGGGGCGCGATGACACGAATTGCCAGAACTACGAGTGCGTGAGACCTATACAGAGCGTCGGAACCAGCCCAACACGAGTTTGTGGCAAGCCGGTTTCCGCCGATCCTGAAGAGGCAGCCGCGGTGCCGCCCGAGATGTCATGCAGATTCCGTCGGTCCTGCCAGGACACCGGCTATTGGGCGCAGCGCATCAAGCTCCAAGACGTGGATCTGGTCGTCATCCCTCATGCCTTGCTGTCGGTCGACTGGCAGAAAACCCTGCTGCGCGACCTCACCGTGACCATGCTGATCATTGACGAGACTTTTTTTGGCGCCGTCACGCGTGCGCCTGAGGTGCCCATCGACAAGCTGCTGTCTCCCATCCGCCAGGATTGGACGGGAACCCGAGGAAACATCGATGAAAGTGACATACGGAACCGGATCCCGGTCAATCGCGTGATCGAGACGGCCATCTTCGAGGGCCGCGATCCGGCAGCGGACATTCATGCCGACGACCAACGCCGGCGTTCATTGGTCGTGGCATCTCAATTTCTCGATCGCTTTCTGGAGGGAGACAACAGTATCTGTCCCACAACGACACCGGAATTAGCCAAGCTCTATGCCGAAACCCTCGATCGCGCCGGCCGGCCGGCCGAGAGCAAGATGCTCCGCATTCTGGTTGATCGGGTTGGTCAACTCTGCAAAGGACTGCCTCTGGCGACCAACCGACAGATTGAGGCCATCACGAAGGAAAGCGGTGGGGAAACGAGAAGATATGTCCGAATATCCTGGGTTTCAGGATCATGGCAAAGAAACATCGAGGGAGATAACGCGGATGGAGAACGGAACTCGATCCCAGTCCTTATCCTCGACGCTTCGGCCGAACCCTTGATCGTCGAAAGGCTGTTCCCTGGAAGGACCATCGAGTGGCACGATATCCAGATCGCAGCACCATGGAAGACGGTCATCCAATGTCCGGATCGCACCAACGCGCAAAGCTCGCTGATCGCGACGGCCAATGCCGCGGACGGCACGGTGACGGCCGCGGCCCGACGATTGACACAGACCGTTCAAGCCTTGCAAGGGCTCTCCAACCGCCACCCGGCTGGTCTTCTCATCGTCGCGGCGAAGAAAGTTCGCCAGGCCATCCAGGACACGTGGCAGGCCGATGAAACCATCCCCCAAAGGATCCATTGGGCGCATTTTGGTAATCTTCGGGGCAAAAATGCCTGGAAGAACGTCGAAGCCTGCGTGATCGTCGGCCGGCAAATGCCACCAACCAGCGTGATCGATGGGTATGTAGCCGCTCTTTCGAGCGGTGATCCGATACCGCCGCCGGCATTCGACCGACTGGTCATGAAACCAGGCCAATATCGTTTGGCCGATGGATCGGTGGCCACGAAGCTCGTCCCTTCGGCACCCAATGATCTGGCTGCCGCAATACTCCGGGCGATCCGTGAGGCCGAGATCATGCAGGCGATCGGCCGGCTTCGCCTCGCCGACCGGACGGAAGACCGACCGGGCTGCATCTATGTCCTGACCAGCGTCCCGTTGCCGATCGCCATTGACGCACTCGTCTCCGAGCGAGACTTCGGCTCCAGGCCCCATCCTCTGGCGCAGGCAACCCAACAGCTCGGTGGTGTCCTTCCTGTGTCGGCACCATTCCTCGCAGAGGTCGTCGCCGGAACCGTGCCGGAGCTTGATACCGAGGACAAAGCCGGAAAAGCGCTTCGCCGGGCTGGCCTGAGCGTCGAGGCGTTGGTTTCGAAAGGCCCCAACTTTGAAGCCGCCAAAGTCTTAAGAGTAACTATTAAGGCTCTGGCGGCTTCAAAAGGGGTTGTCCGGCAGACCGCACCAGCGACGGCTTTGCCGTCGCCCGAAAGGGAAAACGATCTTACCGCCACGTCAATCGTCCTTTTTCACGAGAAAGGAAAGCGCGGCAGAGCCAGCGCGGCAATCGTCCTGGCTTCGGCCGGGGATCCCGTGGAGGCCGTGAGGGCGCTTTTGGCCCGCCACGGCCGGGAGCTTGGCCACTGCGAAATCGTCCGCCCCGTTCCAGAGAGCTTGGCAAAGGCCTGCCCGGCAACAAACCTGGCGGATGAGGAAACCACCGAACTGGCGAGGCCGCTTAACAAGGACGGCGATCGCTTGGCGCCGGCCAAGGCCGCTATTACCTTAGCTTGGCTGCATGACAAAGAGACATCCGGCCCGTCGCCGGTTCCGAATGCGCGCGAACTGTTCTTGGCCTGGTCGCCTGATCAAATGGCACCCGGGATTGGGTGCTGACGGGGCAATCCATACAGTAGCCGTGGCAATAGACGATCAAGGGAACCTGCGGTAGTTTTGCCCTCATCATTGCGGAGATGAGGGTAAAATGGCGGCCAATAACACCAAGATTGCCTGGACGGAAAAGACCCTAAACGTCGCGGTCGGCTGTGACCGTGTCGGTGCCAATACCGAATGCGAGCATTGCTATGCAGCCCAGGACGCTTGTCGTCGCGCCGATAAGCCCAGGTTTCCTCTTTATGAAGGAGTGATCAAACGTCCGGGCGCCAAAGGCCGGGCATTTGACTGGTCGGGAAAGGTAAATATCGATTGGAACAAGTTGAAGGACATCAGTAGGCTTCCATCGGGGTGCAAGGTGTTCATCAACTCGATGAGCGACACCTTCCACAGAAAAATTCCAGACGATTTCATTAGGGCTCTTTTCCACGCCATGGCCAAGCGGCCTGACGTGGTCTTTCAAATTCTTACAAAACGATCCGAGCGTGCTGTTGAATTAGCGCCATCGCTGACATGGACGGACAACATTTGGATGGGCGTTACGGCCGGGATGAAGACCTCCCTAAATCGCCTGGATGACCTGCGTAAGATCCCGGCAAAGATCCGGTTTATCAGTGCCGAGCCGCTGCTTGAGGAGATTGATCTGACGCCTTGGCTGGCTGACGGCACTCTTTCGCAGGTCCTGGTCGCCGGAGAGAGCAAATCTGGATTTCGTCCGATGGACGATGCCTGGGTTCGAAAAATTCGGGATGCCTGCATTCTTTACAATGTCCCATTTCTGTTCAAGCAGAGGGCTGGGTTTAAGCCTGAAAAGCTGCCGGAGTTGGATGGGCAGGTCTGGGAGCAATACCCACCCGTTGCCGGCACCAATGTTGAGATTTTACCCCCCAAAAAGGCTTGGTGGGCCACCGGTGAGGCAACACCTGATCCAGGACTTCTGCCCCAAGCTCGGGGCGATTTTGATTACGACCTGCTTTCCGAGGAGCATGCGTCGGAGCTGAAGGCGGCGGCTGTAACCATCCGGGGCACGCTCCGGGCGACGATGGAGAGCATGGTAGAGACGGGGGCCGCCCTTCTCAAGATTAAGCATCTTTTACCTTACGGGTTCTGGGGGGCTTGGCTTGAAGTCGAATTTGCCATGTCCGATCGCCACGCGCGCAGCCTGATGGCGGTTGCCACGGCGTTTGACGGCAGAATGGAAAAGTTTTCCGATCTGGCCATCTTGCCGGCGACAGCCATTTCCAAGCTTGCCGTGGTGCCGCCCGAGGTTGTCGATGAGGTTCTGGAGAAAGTGCGGGCCGGTGAGTGCCAAACGCTCAATGACGTCGCCACCATAATCAAGGAAACGGTTCCACCCAAACCCAGGCCTGCACCAAAGGCTTCAGTCGTGGTCCCCATGGCAGAGAAAACTGCCCCGGCCCCGTCGGCCCTGGCCCCCGCTCTTTCAACGGAGCCACCCGCGGCTCTGGTCGAGGAGATCAACAACCTGGATAAGCGGATGAAGGATGTGTCGGCCAAGCTCCGCACCATGGAGCAGGCGGCAGATCAGCGAACACCGGAGCATTTGGCAGAGCTGCGACTTGAGGTGGAAGGCATATTGGGAACTGTTGTCGAGCGGCTCGTAAGCGCTGGTCTGTTGCCAGCGGCTTAGGTAAAGCAACTCAAAACTTGCTCGCTGGTGCCTGCCCTGAACCTCGATGCCGATGGGGGCACCACCGAGCTGCAACTGGCTAACCCGCGGCCTTATCCGGGCAGGCTTGTTCCGAGCCCGCCTGTCCTCACGAACCTGTTTCCATCCACCATGGCCACCATGTCCGGCCTCCGGAAGTAATAGGCCCGCACGCAGCGGATGGCGGGTTGGCCGGCCAGGATGATGATCTGTTCGTCACGGCGCATCCGAAACACGTCGGCGGCGCGCAGCACCGGCACGGCCACCGGCCGTGAGGAGCGATTGATGTTGGCGGAAGAGTGGCCGGTAATCTGGCCGGGCGCGCGGTTGGCAGATTGCCCCCTGCTTTCGCTTTCCTCGATCACGGTCCGGCTCCCGCATCGGCCCTCCAGCAGCTTGGCATCGTCCTCATTCTGGACGACCGCATGGATCCGAAAGCCAAGATTATCCAGCCAGGCATTGCGTCCCTCCCGCCCATACATCGCATCCAGCTGGCCGATCGACTGGAAGCAAAGGACCAGCGATATCCCAAATTTCCGGCCCGTATCCCGGGCTCGTTCCAGACAGGCCAGACGGGTTCCCAGTGACGCGGCGGCTTCATCGACCAGCAGCAGCAATCTTTCCTTCTGCCGTCCATCGGCCCGTTCCATCGCCGAGACGAACGTCTCCAGCAACAGGCGGCTGATGCCAGGGGTCGGAAGCGACACTTCAATGGGGATACACAGGAAGACGTCCAGGCCGCCGCGCGGCAATTCCTCCGCCTGGAAGTCCTGACCGCAGACAAGGGCCGCCAGGCTTTCAACGCCAAGCCAGTGAATTGCATCCGCGGCGGCGGCAAAAATCGATCCCCAGGTCCGATCCGGCAATCCCACGAACTCGCCGGCAGCCTGGCGGATCGGCTCAGGAAGATGCTCATCTTCTGCCGCGCCCTGAAGTGCAGTGGCGAGGGCGGCCATTCCCATGGCGATGTCGGCGTAAACATTCTTCAAGGTGGCGCCGGGGGCGATCGCCAGCTCAAGCAGGATCAGCGCTTCGATCAGCGCGCAGGCCCGGCTTTCGAAGAACGCGTTTTCCCCACCGCCTTTGCCATCCTTGCCTCCGGCGGAATATCCGGTGAGGCAGGCGGCCAGCGCCCGCACCCGGATCATGGTAATCGGGTCGGTCAAATCGAGGCCATGCAGAACATTGCAGCCGCCGGACCCGGTTCGGGCATCCATGACCACGACCCGACGTCCTTGTGAACGGCGGACCCGTTCCAAGATCGGCGCCGCCTCGCCAGCCGGGTCATTCAGCACCATCGATCCCTGCCAACGAAGAGCCGTCGGGATGATGACGCCAGAGGTCTTTCCGGCCCCGGTGCCGGCAAAGATCATCCCATGAGGGCTGCCACACTGGCCGTCATAAATAAGGAGACGGCTGCGGCCACCCCCACCCCAGGTTTTCCGATCATCTTCGCGAAAGTCGATGCCCGCCAGCTCCGGGCCATCGACCCTCACCGCCTCGCCCAGCACAACACCGTGCTTGGCGGAAAGCAGGCTCGCCGCGGCGTCCAAATCCATGAAGTCGTCCTGCCCGTAATGGGCATCAGCGGCCTTGGCCAGCTTAGGAGCCCTTCGGGGAAAGAGCCTGGACCCCGGAAGCCAGGGGGCGGTGGCCAGGGCGATCGCCACCAGCGCCGGGAGCAAAACGGCGACATCGGTTGCCATGAGAATTTCGTCGATCGGGTATCGCGCCCAATACCCGGTCAGCCTACCGATTTCAGCGGCCAATCCGATTACCGCAGAAAGCGCCATCCCAAAGCTGGCGACCACTCCCGCTGGCCGGGGTAATATCTCCGCCCGAACCAGAAGGGTCATTACCCCCAGCGGGAACAATGGAAGCAGGATCCCGGCGGCCGGCGGCAATCGGGAAAGCACTGCCTGATAAAGGTGAGGGATGATGGCATCGCGGGCGAGACCGGCGGCAAAATCCCCGACCAGGGACATCCCCGCCAGACGCGCGATATAGACCACCAGGGTAACCGCGACCAGGCCAGCCATCCAGCCGACAGCTTTTCCCAGTTTGGATCTCAAAGGAGACAAGAGATCTCCTTCCGCTGAGCGGCAATGCCGAGTTCCACCAGCCTGCCTTTGGCGGCGGTGGCATCCGGAGCCTTGGCCAGGGCTCGAAAACCGGCGATGACGATCCCCGCGAGGAGCGATGCCTCCCGCGGGAAATCCTTCTCGATGTCAGAGCCGATCGGGATACCCACGGCGTGGTTCGCGCCGATCGCCACCAGGAGGCCGCCGAGTTGGATCTTGGTGCGGGTCTGGGCGGCCCGCTCCAAAGTGGTCGGCGAAAAGGAGCTACGCGCCGCCATCTTCGCCGCCCATCGTTCCGACGCCATCAAATGATGCGTCAGCCGGGCGATGCGTTGACGGAGCCTGGTCAGCCGCATCGCCCTCTTTGCGCTTGCCGCTGCCTTGCGGTCGACCGCGGCGACGGTGGGTTGTGAGCCCGCGGTCTGCGGCAAGCTTGCGAAAGCGCCCGGCTTCGACCGGTGCATTGAGCACCGCCCAGATCGCGCCGCGGAGGGCTTCGGCATCGAAATCGCTATCTCCGACGCCCAGTTCCGCACCGAGCTTAGCAAAGTCAGCGATGCGAGCATTCCGCTCGACCTTGATCGCTTCGGCTTCCGCCGCGGCGAGCAGGCGTTCCTGTTCCTTGAGGGCCGCCAATTTGGTTCGGATTGCGTCGAGCTTTGCCATCATCATCTCCTGTCTTGGTGAGGAGCCTCGACAAGGCCCCACCATGACAATCCGGGAAATGACGGCGGCCAGGTCACCGGGATCGAAGACCTTTGCGGGGTTCCCTAGTCCGCCCCTTCCCTTTGCGGCGTGACCCGTCAAGGGCGGGACCACGAACAACTCGGGGAGAATCCGGAAGGCGCACAATAGTCATTTCCGAGAAATGACGGTGCGGCCCGGCCGGCGGCTTAAGGAGGCTGACCGATGCGGATGCACCATCTGTCTGCTTCTTTCACCATCATGCAGCGCGGATTGACCTCCGGGACGGCGGCCAGCGCGGCTTACCTCAGCGGTGAAGACGTCGAGGACGAGCGCTTGGGGCGGACCTGGCGATACACGGCCGACCGCGAGCGGGTCGTAGCCTCGGATATCGTCCTTCCGGCAGGGGCGCCAAGCTCCTTTGCCCAGGCCAGCGTTCTGTGGGGTCAGGTCGAGACGGCCGAGGACCAATGGGCGCTTCATCGCTATCGCAACAGCCCGGACCTCGCCCAGCACCATATCGACACGGCGCGGGTGGCGATCAAAGGCCACATGACCCTGGCCAACGAGCTGGGCCATGAACGGGCCTGGGAGATCGTCCATGAATGGGCCGGCAAGCAGGCCGAGGACCATAGGGTTGCCGTTCAGATTGCCTTGCATGACGACGGCGGCAAGAACCTGCATTTCCATTTCCAGATGACGGCGCGGGAGGTCAATCCCGCTGATGGCAGCTTCGGCCGCTATATTCCCTTCCTGCGTCAGAAGGCCGAATTGGCGGAATGGGAGAAGGACAGTCGTGAATGGCTGGCCAGCCGCCAGAACGGCGAGCTGGCGGCGATCGGCGCCGATGTCCATGTCGAGCACCGATCGTTCCTAACCATGGGGCTGTCAATACCGGTCGAGAAACACCGTGGGCCAATCTCGGAAGCAATTGGCGTCCGGGGCGGCAAATCCACCTTGGAAAATGCCAATGCCGATCTTCGGGCCAGCAGGCGCTCGGCGATCGACCAGGACCCATGGCAGGTCGTGATCTTCCTGGCCAGGACCCAGGCGACCTTCACCGAGGATGACATTGTCAGGACGGCGAGGCGCTTCGCCGGAGAGGACCAGGACATAGTCTCGCGCCTTCAGGCCGCGGTCCTTACGGATCAGCGCCTGGTCTCCGTCGGCGAGGATGCCCGGGGGCAGCGGCGCTACGCCACGACTGAATATCTGGCGACTGAGCGCCAGCTGTTCCAATCAGCCGGACGGCTGGCCGGGCGTGACCAGCATCATGGCAACGTCCCTCGCCTTGAACATCGCCTGGTGGCCGCTGAAATGCGGCAGGGCTGGAAATTCTCCGCCGAGCAGCGCCAGGCGCTGGATCAGCTCATCGGCGGCGCCGATCTCACCAACGTCGTCGGTGTCGCCGGTGCCGGCAAGACCACCATTCTCGCTCAGGCCCGACAGGAATGGCAGGCCGCCGGCTTCGAGGTTCGTGGAGCCGCCTTGGCCGGTATTGCCGCGGAAAACCTTCAGCGTGAGGCCGGGATCGAATCCCGGACGCTGGCCAGTCTCGATCTGGTCTGGAAGAAGCGTGACGCCTTGCAGGCGGCGGCAAGCTCCGGCGATGTCAGGGCGCAGAAATTTCTTGATGCGACCCGCGGCTCAGAGCTCGGCCCTAAGACGGTCCTGGTGGTCGACGAGGCTGGGATGGCAGGCACGGAAACTCTTGCCAGGGTGCTCGCTCGCGCCGAACGCAACGGAGCGAAGGTCGTCCTGGTCGGCGACCCGGACCAGCTTTCGATTGGCGCCGGTGACGCCTATCGCGGTCTGGTCGAGCGGCAAGGGGCCGCCCGCATCGCCACCGTCGTTCGGCAAAAAGATCCTGAAATGCGCCGCGTTTCCGAAGCCTTTGCCCGCGGGAACGCAAGGGAGGCGCTGTCTTTCTACAAGGACAGCGGACGGATCCGTTTTGCCGACGATCGGGATGCGGCGAAGGCCGCGTTGATCGAGGATTACATGGCGCGGCGAGCCGAAGATCCAAGCCGGTCACGGCTGATCATCGCCGGTCTCAACGCCGACGTGCACGACATCAACCATCGTGTCCGTGAGGCCATGAAAGCCGAAGGCCTGCTGTCAGGCGGCGTGATGGTCCCGACCGGCAACGGCCTGCTGGAATACGCCGTCAACGATCGGATCATGTTTCTGGCTAACGACAAAGCCATCGGGGTGAGCAACGGCAGTCGGGGCACGATCGAGGCAATCCAGGCGATCCCGGACGGCAACGGGTTCATCGTGCGAAGCTTTGCCATCCGCCTCGAGGACGGCCGGCAGGTCTCGTTCCGGTCCGATGAATTCGGCCAGCACCAGCATGCTTATGCAGCGACGGTCCATCGGAGCCAGGGGCAGACTGTCGATGAGGTCTTCCACCTGGCCGATCGGACGATGTATTCGCGGGAGCAGGCCTATGTCGGGGGGACCAGGCATCGTCACGACTACGTGCTCTACGCTGGAAAGGACGACTTCAGAAATTTCGACGCCCTGGCGCGGGCCGCAGGCCGCGAGCCGGGCAGGACCCTGGCCGGCGATTTCGCCGATAACCCGGAGGCAAAAAGTCCGGTGCATCGCTATCTCGCGGCCAACGACCGGGTCATCCATTTGAAGAAGGATATCGATGGGCGGCAAGCTGCTGATCCTGACAAGCCGATTTTCAAGGATGTCGATTGGCCCACATACAAAGTCGCCCTCGATGACCGAAAGGCCGCGGCCATGGAGATCGCCGACAATTGGAAGGTCCATCGCTTCCAATGCGCGCCGGCCAGGGTCCACAAAGAGACCATCGAGCAGCATGCCGGTCGCCGGATCCGCCCGCCGACAGAAAAGGAGATTGGAGCGCAGCAGCGGGTCATCGCCTACAAAGCCCGGGCGGATGAAGCCCGTGACCTGTGGAACAGGATCAAGGCCCAGGCACCCGGCATCCGGGCCAAGCACCACCCGGCCTATGCCGAGTTTGCCAAGGCGCGGGATCAACGGGATGCGTTGGCAACCGAGATTACCAAGGATGGGCGGCTTTATGGTCCGGCGGTCAAGGCGACCGAGGGCGTGTCCTGGCCAGCAATCCGCAG
>Ga0007854_10002634_pt1 | contig 11042 bp, 9 predicted proteins | sample CryBogCBH12Aug08_FD_60382 | JGI IMG/M metagenome (GOLD analysis project Ga0007854, IMG submission 60382) | Freshwater microbial communities from Crystal Bog, Wisconsin, USA - CBH12Aug08 | ecosystem: Environmental > Aquatic > Freshwater > Lake | place: Crystal Bog, Wisconsin, USA | collected... | reverse complement strand
CCGGAGATTTCCAAGAATAATCCCATTAAAACGAAAGCCGGGATTTTACTCCCGGCTTTCGCAATGTGATTTATTTATTTCGCTGGCGTTGCCGCCGGCGCGGGCGTCGGGGGCGGGGTGCTGCTGTGGCCGCCGCCGGTGTCCACAATCATGAGGGCTTGTTGCCACGCGGCGATGAAGCGTTTGCCGGCGTCCGTGTCGTCGAACTGCATCACCAACCCCAACCGGAGCTGGAAAGCTCCGGCACTGGCAGACAAGAATGTAGCCCTACCTGCCGTAGCCTGCCGCATGCGTCCCGGCACCGTTGCGTCTGGGCGTTGAATTCCCTTTTTCCGGTGCCGCATCGGCAGGAGATCGGCTGGCGGTGTCCTGAATACCTACAGTGTTCCTATCGCCCTAACCGCTCGGGGCGGCTGGCGGGCACGGATGAGGTCGTTTCTTGCCTAAAACGTCAAAAAACGGCATTTTTTGGTCTTTTTGGCCGGTTGGGAGACTTCAATATTCAATGTTGAAGCTTCAACATTAAATATTGAAGCTCCTAAACTGAATGTTGTAGCTACTAAACAAAGTTTTGTAGCTACTGCACGAAGTTTAGTAACTACTAAACTCAATGTTGAAGCTACTGCACGAAGTTTTGTAGCTACTAAACTCAATCTTGAAGCTACTGCACGAAGTTTAGTAGCTACTAAACTCAAGGTTGAGACTACTGGACGACGTGTAGTAGCTACTGCACAAAGTTTTGAAGCTACTAAACTCAAGGTTGTAGCTACTGCACGGAGTTTAGTAGTGACTAAACCCGAGGTTGAAGCAACTGGACGGCGATTTGAGATTGCGGCGGGTTCGGCTTCAAGCCCGGGTGACCGGTGCGCCATACTTCTTCGCCGCCGCGCGGTCGCAGATTTGTTTGTAGGTGGCCAGCGCCAACAGCGGCCAGGCGTTGCGATACATGTCGTATTTCAGATAGAACACTTTCGGGAAACCCGTGCCGGTGGTTTCGGCTTCGCTCCACGAACCGTCGGCGTTCTGCGTGCGGGCGAGATATTCAATGCCGCGTTTGAGCGCGGGATTCTCCGGGTCGTCGAACGCGCACAGGCCCATGACCGCCCACGCGGTCTGCGACGCGGTGCTCGGCCCCTGCCCTTTGTAGATCGGGTCGTCGTAGGTGTTGCAGCGTTCGCCCCAGCCGCCGTCTTCGAGCTGGACGCTTTCGAGCCAGGCCTTGCCGCGCTGGAGCCAGTCTTCGTTCATGTTCAGGTTCAACGCCCTCATGCCGCGCAACACCTGCCACGTTCCGTAAATATAATTTACCCCCCAGCGGCCATACCACGAGCCGTCGTCCTCCTGCTGTTCCTTGACGTAATCCAGCGCCTCGCGGATTTGCGGATGGGCGTTGTCCCACTTTTCGTAGCCGAGCAGTTCGAGAATGCGCGCGGTGATGTCGGCGCATTCGGGATCGAGCATGGCGTTGTGGTCGGCAAAGGGAACCTTCTCCAAAATGTTCTTCGTGCAATCCTTGTCGAACGCCGCCCAGCCGCCGTCCTTGCACTGGAAAGTCATCATCCATTTCATGCCGCGCGCGAAACACTCGTCGCGCCGCGCCGGATTGTCCGTGGGAATCTGCCGGAGCGCGAGCAACACCATCGCGGTGTCGTCCACGTCGGGATTCCATTTGTTCGCGTATTCAAACACCCAGCCGCTCGGCTCGACCTTCGCGGGATTTTTGTGAACCCAGTCGCCGGCGAAACGGATTTCCTTGTCCATCAAATACTCCGCCGCCTTCTTCATCTGCGGATGGTCGGCGGGCACGCCGGATTCGCGGAGACAGATCGCCACGATGGCGGTGTCCCACACGGGCGAGAAACACGGTTCGATGCGCAGCGTGTCTTTTTCCTCATGCTGCAAGCGCACCAGCTCGCGCATTTCGCGCTGCAAGACGGGATGGTCGTCTTTGTAACCGAGCGCCTTCAGCGCGATGACGGAGTTGAGCATCGCGGGAAAGATCGCGGCCAGGCCGTCGCTGCCCTCGAAACGTTCGAGCATCCACTGCTCGCACTTCTTCAGCGCGAGCCGGCGGAACGGATGTATGCTGTGTTCCGCGAACCATTCCGCGAGCTTGTGCAACCGGTCGAGCCAGAGGAAAAAATTGCGGAAGGAAATCTTCTCCGGGTCGGGCGCGAGGGCGAAGTCGCGTTCGTTGATGCCGTCGGGATAAAGTTCGTCGAGCGTCACCGTCACCGGGCGCGTGGGCTTGAAATGGTTGATGATGGCCAGCGGCACGATCATCGCGCGCGACCAGTTGCTCATGTCCCAGAAGTTCACATGAAACCATTTGCCGATGAAGAGCACTTCGCACGGAATCGTCGGGACATATTCCCACGGAAACAGACCGATGAGCGCGAGATACAATTTGGAAAACGTGTTCATGCGCGGCACGCCGCCGAGGTGCAGCGCCATTTCGCGCGCCTTGAGCATGCGCGGGTCTTTCACCGAGACGCCGGCCAGCTTGAGCGCGAGGTAGGCCTTGATGGTGGCGTTCACTTCCGACGGGCCGCCGTGATAAATATTCCAGCCGCCGTCCGGCAACTGCATCGAGAAGATGTGATTGACCGCCTTGCGCTGCCATTCCTTATCCACGCTGCCGTCCCAATGGTGATAGGCCACCATGTCGGACACGAGCGTGGAATCCACCATCAGTTCGCCGACCCAGTAACCTTCCTGTTTCTGCACGGACAAAAGATAATCCTGCGACCGCTTGAGGGCGGCCGGCCAGCGCTGCGAAAAATTGTCGGACACACGGGCACCGGCGGCATCGGCCGGCGCAGTCGTGCGGGAATTACTATCAGTCAACACGCGCAGATTTTGCGGTTTGGCAAAAAAGGTGTAAAGAATTTCCTACGCGCGGCGACGGAAGCATCTTGCTCACGCCAAGGCCCAGCCGGGCTGAATTTCCTCGTCCAGCGCGGTCAAAGGTTGATTCATCCGCAGTTTGCGTTCGGCCAGGATGCCAATCATCGCGGCATTGTCGGTGCAAAGCGTTTTGTCCGCCAGCCGGAGCGTGAAATGGTTTTTTTGGCAGGCGGCTTCGAGCGCCTGCCGCAAGCTGCGATTGCACGTCACCCCGCCGGAAGCCGTCACGCAACGGACACTTTTGCGCTTGGCCGCGCGGATGGTTTTCTTCACCAACACTTCCACGATGGCGGCCTGCACGCTGGCGCAAAGGTCGGCCACTTTTTGCCGGTCAGCCAAAAGCTCGGGATGGTCGCGAATGAAATAACGCACGGAAGTTTTCAAACCGCTGAAGCTGAAATCATCGTTGGCGTCGTGCAGCAGCGGGCGCGGAAAATTAAACGCAGTCGGATTCCCCTGCTCCGCCAGCCGGTCAATGATCGGCCCGGCGGGATACGGCAGGCCCATGAGCTTGCCAGTCTTGTCGAAACATTCACCGGCGGCATCGTCAATCGTGCCGCCGAGCACGCGATGTTTTAATTCGGATTCCACCAGCACGAGCATCGTATGTCCGCCGCTGACGATGAGCGAAATGTTCGGCTGAAAGTTTGAAAAATCGGCGACGGGGGCGTCGCCGCCACCAATCCACGGCGAATACAAATGCGCCTCGTGGTGATTGATGCCGAGGAACGGCTTGTCCAATGCGAATGCCACGGACTGCGCAGCTTTGAAGCCGATGAGCAGCGCGATGCCGAGTCCCGGCCCCTGCGTCGCCGCGACGGCATCAAGTTGCGCGGCGGCAATCTTCGCTTCGGTCAACGCCGCCTGCGCGACGGGCAGAAGGTTTTTCAGATGTTCGCGCGCGGCGAGTTCCGGCACCACGCCGCCGTATTCGGCGTGCAGTTGAATTTGCGACGAGACGACGTTGGCCAGCACTTTGCCATCGCGCACGACGGCGGCGCTGGTTTCGTCGCAGGAAGTTTCAAGCGCGAGCAAAGTCATTTGGCCACCGGATGCAGCGCGCCGTAAACCAGCAAGCCCTTGAGCAAATCCTCGGCGCGCTCGAATTGTTCGTCGTGAAAATTATCCGCGCGGGTCTTCAGGCCGGAGGGCCAACCGCCCAGGCCGTCGGGCGAGCGCTTGAGCAACAGCGCCGCTTCCTCCGCGTCGGTCAGCGGCACAAAAATATCCGGCGTGATGCCTTGCTGATGAATAACTTTGTGGCTGGGCGTGTAATATTTCGCCACGGTCAGCTTCAGCGCCGAGCCATCGTCGAGCGGGAAAATCGTCTGCACGGAACCTTTGCCGAAAGTTTTTTCACCGAGAATTACGGCACGGTGCAAATCCTGTAAACAGCCGGTGACAATCTCCGCCGCGCTCGCGCTGCCAAGATTGGCGAGCACGACGATGGGCACCGCCGGCAGTTCGTCGCCACCGCCGCGCGCAAAATATTTGTCCACATTGCGCCGGCCCTCGGTGGAAACGATGAGCTGGCCGTGCGGGAGAAATTTTTCGCACACGGCCACGGCCTGATCCAAAAGTCCGCCGGGATTCCAGCGCAAATCGAGAATCAATCCTTTCATGCCCTGCCGCTTGAGCTTGGTCAGCGCGTCCTCCAAATCATCCGCCGTCTTGTCGCCGAACTGCGTGATGCGGACGTAGCCGATGTTGTCGGCGTCCAGCGGAAATTCGCGTTTGCCGTGGATGTCCTTGACCATCTCCATCTGGATGACGGCGCGCTGAAGCGTGAGGGTTTTCTTTTCGCCGGTGGCCGGGCGTTCAACCATCAACGTCACGGACGAACCGGGTTCGCCGCGCAGCAATTTCACCACGTCGGCCAGCGGCTGGCCGTCCACGTTTTTGCCCAGCACCTGAATGATGCGGTCGCCGGACATGATGCCAGCGCGGGCGCCGGGCGTGTCGTCCATCGGCGTGATGACGGTGATGTGGCCATCCCGCAACGCGACCACCAGGCCGAGGCCGCCGAACTGGCCTTCGGTGTCGTCCTCCAATTGCTGAAACGAATCAGCGTCGAGAAACTCGCTGTGCGGGTCGAGCTTGGCGACCGCGCCTTTCAACGCGGCATAGACGAGCTGCTGGTAGGTCAGGTCTTTGCCGTCCACATATTCATGGCGGATTTTTTGGAGCGCGTCGTTGAACAATTCCAGATTCGCCTGCTGATTGTCCTCGGCGGGCGCGTCCTTGATGGCGGAAAAATAAATCTTCGCGCCAACCGCCAGATTGAGCAGCAGCGACAAGATGACCAGACCAAAAAGCAAACGGCGTTTCATGAGCGCGGGGACTTTAGCACGAAGCGTCACGGACACAAAGTTTTTGAAAAGGTTGATGGCGGCTTGAATTGAGGAGCGCGGCGTTCACGCCGATTCAGCGTGGCCTTGCAAACCCACATCGAAGCGGGCTAAAGCCCGCGCTCCGCCGAAATAATCACCGCAGCAGAGATTCGATGAACGGCAGGTCCGCTGGCACCGTGACCTTGGGATTCGGCGCATTCGCCTTCACCAGCCGCACCGGCTGGCCGATGAGTTCGCACGCAGCGGTGTCGTCAGTGAGGTTGAGGCCCTTTTCGCGCGCCGTGGAAATCGCGCGGCGAATAACTTCGATGCGAAAGGTCTGCGGCGTCTGCACCGACCACAGTTTTGAACGATCCACCGTGCGCGAAATTAATTTACCGTCGGCGGTTTCCTTGATGGTGTCCGTCACCGGCTGCGCCGCGACCGCCGCACCGGTTTCGCGCGCGGCGGCAATCGTGGCGGCGATCAATTCCGCCGTGGTGCAAGGCCGCGCGGCATCTTGAATCGCGACGATTTCCGTTTTCGGCGAAACGGCGGAAAGACCGTTCCAAACAGAATCCTGCCGCTCCGCGCCGCCAACGACGAGGCGGAAAGTTTTTTGGAAATGATATTTCTCCGCGAGTTCCTTGAAGTGCGACTGCATTCCGTCGCGCACGACGAGAATGATTTCGTCAATGCAAACCGCGTCATTGAATTGCCGCCAAGTGTGTGCGACGACCGGCTGGCCGGCGACTTCGAGCCAGAGCTTGTCCACGTTCGCGCCCATGCGTGTGCCTTTGCCGGCGGCGACGATGATGGCGGAAATCATTTTTGAAGTCTAAAGTCCAAAGTCCAAAGTCCAAAGTCAAAACGCGCGTGACTTTGGACTTTGGACTTGAGGCTTGGGACTATTTCAGCCGATGCGCCAGACGATGCGCGCCTTGTTGAGGTCGTATTGCGACATCTCCATCTTCACGCGGTCGCCCGCCGTGAGACGCACGAACCGCTTGCGCATCTTGCCAGAAATGGTCGCCAGCACCTGATGCTGGTTGTCCAGTTCAACCCGGAACATCGTCCCCGCCAGCACGGCGGTGATGCACCCTTCTACTTCAATGTGCTCTTCCATTGAACTTTTCTAGCAAAAAAGCTTGGGCAACATTTTTTAGGTGCTGCCCAAGCTGATGATTGATTAGTGATTAATAACGGTCGCGTCCGCCGCCACCGCCGCCGCCGCCACCGTAACCGCCACGGCTGCCGCCGCCACCGCCGCCGAATTCACGGCGCGGACCGCGGTCACGACCGCCGCCGCCGGGAGGACGTTCTTCCTTCGGACGGGCGACATTGACCGTGAGGGCGCGGCCGTCAAGCTGCGCGCCGCTCATGGCTTCAATGGCTTTCTGCGCCTCTTCGGGCGTGGAGTAGGTAACGAAGGCAAACCCGCGTGAACGGCCGGTCATCCGGTCCATCATTAGGTTGGCTTCGACGACATTGCCGTGGGCGGAAAACGCCTCGTGCAACGAGTTTTCAGTGGTGTTGAAGGAAAGATTTCCCACAAACAGTTTCGTGCTCATTTGATGATTGCTGTTCAATACTCTAACCGTTTTCGTCTGTTCCCGAACTGCCGGGTTTCAAATCATCACTGAACCAAGTTCACTTGAAGATTCACCATGGTCGAAAGGTCAATTTATCTTACAGACGAAGCCGATTCTAGCGGGAAACCGGATTCTGGCAAGCCCTTTTCAACTCACCGTTGGCTGCCAGTCCATAACCTTCAATTGCACCGTCCGGCGGCCGTTGAATTCATTCACCGACGGCGCGAAGGCGAGATCAAATTTCCCGACCGGCAACGAAGCGTCGCCCGCGTTCCACCAGACCGCCTCGTGCGTCGCCGCGCCATCCGTGACCCACAGCTTGACGTGTTGTTTGTTCGTGCCCATGCGTTGCAACGGCTTCGCGTGGGAAAGATTCCGCGCACAAAATTGAACCATCGGATTTCCCATCCCGGTCGGCTTCAACTGCTCCAATTCTTCCAGCGAATCCAAACTGATTTCGCCGAGTTTCACTTCCGCATCCAACCGCACCGGCGGCTGCAAATCTTCCGGCTTCAATTTCAACCGCGCGAGTTCGTTCAGGCGTTGCCGCAACAAATCCACTTTCTCCGGCGCAATCGTCACGCCCGCCGCCATCGCGTGACCGCCGTGCCGCACCAGCAAATCGTCGCACTCGCGCAGCGCGGCCGCGAGGTCGAAGCCCGCAATGCTGCGGCCCGAACCGCGCCAAAATTCTGCGTCGCCGCCGAGGATGAAGGTCGGACGGTAAAATTCCTGAAGCACGCGCGAAGCGACGATGCCGACGACGCCGATGTGCCAAAGCAACTGCCCCTCGACGATGACAAAATCCTTTTGACTATCGAACTTTTTGCGCACCGTGCCCACGACTTCCTCGACAATCTTTTTCTCAATGGTCTGCCGTTCGCGATTGCGCGCGTCGAGATTTTGCGCCAGCGGCGTGGCTTCTTCGGGTGATTCCGCGAGCAGCAGCCGCAAGGAATCTTCCGCCGTTTCCAATCGCCCGGCGGCATTCAAGCGCGGCGCAAGTTGGAAACCGACATCGTGCGTGCCGAGTTTTTCCGGTGACTGCGCAACTTCCTTCAACGCCAACAAGCCCGGACGCTGCGTGACATTCAGCCGCTCCAAGCCGGCGGTGACGAGGATGCGATTTTCGCCGGTGAGCGGAACCAAATCGGCAATCGTGCCGAGTGCGACCAAGTCCAGCAGCGATTTCAAATCGAATTCATTCACGCCGGGCAAACCAACTTCGCGTCCGCGTTTCAAAATTGCGTGCGCCAGTTTGAATGCGAGGCCGACGGAACACAGCTCGGTGAAGTTTTGAGTTTTTAATTTTGAATTTTGAGTTAGCTGCGGATTCACCAACGCCACGGCTGCGGGCGCAGGATTTGAAACTTGGTGATGGTCGAGAACAATCACCTCGACGCCGCGCGTTTTCAGCCACGCGATGGTTTCCACGGCGGTAGAGCCGCAGTCCACGGCGAGCAGCAACTTGGCCGGAAATTTTTTTAGACAATTTTCCACGCCGTCGCGGCTCAAACCGTAGCCTTCATCCATGCGGTGCGGCAGATACGCCTCCACGCGCCAGCCGAGTTTACGCAAAAATTCCAGCAGCAGCGTCGTTGAAGTCACACCGTCCACGTCGTAATCGCCAAAGATGACGAGCGATTCGTTGCGCTCATGCGCCAGCAGCAAACGTTCGACGGCGGCGACCATGTTCGGCAACAGAAACGGATCAGCGAGATTTTTTAACCGGGGCGAAAGAAATTTTTCAATGACTTCCGGCGTGTCGAAGCCGCGATTGAGCAGGCATTGCGCGAGCAGCGGGGAAATAGTCAACTGCGCCGCGAGCGTTTCTGCAAGCAACGGTTGCGGTGTGGCCAGTGACCAGCGGAATTTCATTTCGCAGCGTTTTTTTCGCGACGCGCAGCGGTGATGGACAGCGTGATAGCGACGGCCAGAATCGCCGCCACGACGAGCAGCGAGGTCGCGGTCGGAATTTCCATCTGAAACCATTTTGGCTCGTGGTTATGCGGCGCGAGCAGCATTTTTGCGCCGATGAAAACCAGCACCACCGCCAGGCCGGCGGTGAGATAGCGGAACATACCAATCGCGCCGGCGAGCAGGAAATACAGCGAGCGCAGACCGAGCACGGCGAAGATGTTCGAGGTGAAAACGATGAACGCCTTTTGCGTCACGGCAAAGACGGCCGGCACGGAATCCACGGCGAAAATCAGGTCGGTGGTCTCGACCAGCACCAGCACCAGCGCCAGCGGTGTGAGCGCAAACGCGCCGTTCAGGCGGGTGGTGAATTTCTGACCTTCCAGCGCGGGCGAAATCGGAAAGAGTTTCCGGGCGAAACGGACGACGGGATTTTTCTCCGGCTCGACGGCTTCCTTTTTCGCGAAAAACATCTTCACGCCAGTGACGATGAGAAAAACACCGAAGATGTAAAGCACCCAGCTAAAGTTTTGCACGAGCGCCGCGCCGACGCCGATCATCGTGCCGCGCATGACCAGCGCGCCGAGAATGCCCCAGACCAGAACGCGCCGCTGCAATTCCTGCGGTATTTGAAATGCGGCGAAAATGAGCGCGATAACGAGGATGTTGTCGAGCGAGAGCGAGAGCTCAATGAGATAGCCAGTAACGAATTCCGTGGCTTCCTCGCGTCCGCGCAGATGCGCGAGCAGCCCGCCAAAGCCCAGCGCCAGCGCGAACCACACGGCGCTCCACACCAGCGCCTCGCGGAAGGTGACGACGCGGGCGCGCCGGTTGAACGCGCCCATGTCCACCGCGATGCAAGCGAGGACGAACAGGATGAAACCGGCCCAGTGCCAGGGCGTGATGGCTGTCATTTTCGATTTACGATTTACGATTTACGCGCGGACTGCAAATCGAATCGCGTTATATAAAAGTTAAATCGTTGCACCGTTTCCGATGCAACGATTAACGATTCAAACTTTAGCTACGTTCACGGATTTGCCGGCGGCGCGTTCTGCACCGACACGGCGGACGCGCCGATGTTCGGGCGTTCGCCCTTGTGCCACTTCAACACAATGATGCTTGCGATGTAGATGGACGAATAGGTGCCGACGATGATGCCGATGAGGAACGTGAACGCGAAGTCGTTGATGACACCGCCACCGAACCAATAAAGAGACGCCGTGGCGATGAACACCGTGCCGCTGGTGATGATCGTGCGGCTCAGGGTCTGGTTGAGCGCCGCGTTGATGACTTCCAGGAACGTGCCGCGCATGCCGAGTTTCAAATCTTCGCGGATACGATCGAAGATGACGATCTTGTCGTTGATGGAGAAGCCGATGATGGTCAGAATTGCCGCGACGACCGTGGCGTTGAATTGACGACCGGAAACGGCATTCGCCACGCAATACGCGCCGATGGCGAACAGCACGTCGTGCAACACCGCGATGACGGCGGCGACGGCGAACGAGAATTCATACCGGAACGCGACGTAGACCAGAATGCCAAACATCGCGAGCAACGAGGCGACGATGGCCGACTGCTGGATTTCCTTGCCGAGCGTCGCGCCAACCTGCTGGCGACCAATGACGTTCAATTTCGCCGCCGGCAATTTTTCCTTTAGCAGCGCCTCGATTTTTTCCGACGAGCCGCCGGATGTGGTGATGCGGAGCGTTTCGTTGTTGTCGCCCTTTTGATATTGAATTTGTGCGTCCTTTTCGCCGACCGGCGTCAGCACGGTGCGGATGTCTTTTTCATCATACTTCTGCGCGAAGGCAAACGTGGTGCTGTCGCCGCCGAGGAAATCCACGCCGAACAATTTCTCGCCGCGCGTGATACCGAAGCCGATGGAGACGAGGGTGAACAGCGTCGTCGCGATGGCGAGCGGCAGGGCGATCTTCATGAAGTTCACCTTGGAGCTGCGGATGATGTGCATCATCGGCAGCGACTTGATGAGGTTGCGGTCAATCATGAAGTTGAAGATGAGCCGCGTCACAACCAGCGCGGTGAACAAGCTCGCGGCCACGCCGATGGTGAGCGTGACGCCGAAGCCCTTGATTTCGCCGGTGCCCATGAAAATCAGGATGATGGACGAGATGAGCGTGGTGACGTGCGAGTCGAAGATGGTGCCGAACGCGCGGGCGTAGCCGGCGTCAATCGCGCCCTTGAGCGACTTGCCCTTCGCCAGCTCTTCGCGGATGCGCTCGTAGATCAGCACGTTCGCGTCCACCGCCATACCGACGGTGAGCACCGCGCC
>Ga0007854_10002632_pt1 | contig 11045 bp, 10 predicted proteins | sample CryBogCBH12Aug08_FD_60382 | JGI IMG/M metagenome (GOLD analysis project Ga0007854, IMG submission 60382) | Freshwater microbial communities from Crystal Bog, Wisconsin, USA - CBH12Aug08 | ecosystem: Environmental > Aquatic > Freshwater > Lake | place: Crystal Bog, Wisconsin, USA | collected... | reverse complement strand
AGCCCCCGCTTGATCGCGGAAATCAAGCCGGGCCCCTGGTAAACCAGGGCGGAATAAAGCTGCAGCAGACTGGCCCCGGCCCGCAGTTTGGCATAGGCCTGCTCGGGCGAGGCAATCCCGCCGACCCCGATCAAAGGCAAACGCCCGCCGGTCAAGCCATACATCTTGCGCAGCATCTCGGTCGAGGGACCGAACAGCGGGGCGCCCGACAAGCCGCCGCTTTCTCCTTTCTCGGCCGAAAGCAGCGTGGCGGGGCGCGCGATCGTGGTGTTGCTGATAATCAGCCCGTCGAGCTGGCCAGCCAAGGCGATCTCGGCAATATCCCGAAGATCCTCCTCAACCAAATCCGGCGCGATTTTCAGTAAGAGGGGCGGCGCCGGATCGGGCAGCGCGGCCCGGCTGCGGCCAACCAAGTCCTCAAGCGGGCCACGTCCCTGCAAAGCCCGCAGCCCCGGCGTGTTGGGCGATGAAACATTGATCACAAGATAATCCGCCAGCCCGGCCAAGGCCCGTACCCCCGCCTCATAATCGGCGGCGGCGTCCACCGTATCCTTGTTCTTCCCAAGATTGGCGCCGACGATACCGACCCGCCGGCGCTTTGCCAGCCGCGCCGCCACAATGGCCAGGCCTTGGTTATTGAATCCCATGCGGTTGATCACCGCCTGATCTTTGACCAAACGGAACAGACGGGGCTTGGGATTGCCCGGTTGCGGCCGGGGGGTCACGCTGCCGATCTCGACAAAGCCGAAGCCCAGCGCCAGCATGGCGTCGGCCACCTCGGCATTTTTATCGAACCCGGCGGCAAGACCGAGCGGATTGGGGAAGTCCCGCCCCCATAGTCGCTGGTTAAGGATCGGATCATCGGCTGCGGCTTGAGAGGGCGGCCACCAGCCCCGCCGCAACAGCGCAATGGTCAGGCTATGGGCGGTCTCGGCCGGAATAAGGCGGATCAGCGGACCGGCAAGATGAAAAAAACGGGGCAAGGCGATCATTCTTCAAACAGTTGGCAGGTGCGAAGCCGGGACAGGACGGCGCAATTCTTACGGTTTCGCCATACTGTGATAGGTCATAAACGCCCGCCGGGCAAACCGATTTGATGGCCATTGCGCGCTTCTCCTTCCCCCCGCCGACAGGCTGTGATAAAAGCCGCTTCCATGAATTTCCTCGACTTTGAAAAACCCATCGCTGAACTCGAAGGCAAAATCGAAGAGTTGCGCCATCTGAGCGACTCGGACGAAATCAATATTGCCGAAGAGATCAATCGCCTGCAGATCAAGGTCGAGCGGGTGTTGAAATCCACCTATGGCAAATTGACCCCCTGGCAGAAAACCCAGGTGGCCCGGCATCCGGATCGCCCGCATATGTCGACCTATGTCGAGCGGCTGATCGGCGATTTTACGCCTTTGGCCGGAGATCGCGGTTTTGGCGAGGATCAGGCCATCATTGGCGGGCTGGGACGGTTCAAGGGCCATTCCGTGATGATCATCGGCCATGAAAAGGGCCGCGACACCGATTCCCGTGTCCGCCATAATTTCGGCATGGCCAAGCCGGAAGGCTATCGCAAGGCGCGGCGCCTGATGGAAATGGCCGATCACTTCCGCATTCCGGTCATCACCTTGGTTGACACGGCAGGGGCCTATCCCGGTGTCGATGCTGAAGCCCGCGGACAGGCCGAAGCCATCGCCCGTTCCATCGAAACCTGTCTGAATATTCGGGTGCCGCTGATCTCGGTCATCATCGGCGAAGGGGGCTCGGGCGGCGCCATCGCTGTGGCGGCCGGCAATGCCGTTCTGATGATGGAACATTCGATTTACTCGGTGATCAGCCCGGAAGGCTGCGCCTCGATTCTCTGGCGAAGCGGCGATGCCGCCAAAGAGGCCGCCGAGGCCTTAAGGCTGACCGCGCAGGATCTGTTTAAATTGGGGGTGATTGATGACATCGTCCCCGAACCGCTAGGGGCGGCCCATCGCAGTCCCGAGATTGCCATCGAAAATCTTGGCGATCACATCGAACGGGCGCTTAAGCCTTTGCTCGGCCTCGAAGGCGGTGTTTTGCGGGCCCGGCGACGGGAGAAATTTCTGGCCATGGGTCAGGCCGGCCTGGCCTGAACGCCCCGCTCGCCTCTTCAAACAGACTGGTCAGCTGGCTGAGCATCGTCCCCCCCAGTTCTTCGGCATCCATAATGGTTACGGCACGACGATAATAGCGGGTGACGTCATGGCCGATGCCGATCGCCACCAGTTCCACCGGAGAAACCGCCTCGATCCAGCTGATCACCTGACGCAGATGACGTTCGAGATAGCTGCCGGGATTGACGGAAAGCGTCGAATCATCCACCGGGGCCCCATCCGAGATGACCATGAGAATGCGCCGCTGTTCGGCGCGCGCGAGAAGACGCGCATGCGCCCAAAGCAGGGCTTCGCCATCGATATTTTCCTTAAGGATACCCTCGCGCAGCATCAAACCCAGGCTTTTACGGGCCCGACGCCAGGGGGTGTCCGCGGCTTTGTACACGATATGGCGCAGATCATTAAGACGGCCCGGATCCGCCGGCTTACCGGCGGCAACCCATTTCTCGCGGGAGTCCCCACCCTTCCAGGCCCGCGTGGTAAAGCCCAGCACCTCGACCTTGACGCCGCAGCGCTCCAGGGTTCTTGCCAGAATATCGGCGCTCATGGCGGCAACCGTGATCGGACGCCCCCGCATCGAGCCGGAATTATCAATGAGCAGACTGACCACCGTATCGCGGAAATCGGTATCCTTTTCCTGTTTGAAGGACAGGCTGTGCATGGGATTGCTGACCACCCGGGCCAGCCTGCCGGAATCCAGCTGACCTTCCTCAAGATCGAAAGCCCAGGCCCGCGTCTGTTTGGCCATCAAGCGGCGTTGCAGCCGATTGGCCAAGCGGCTGACCACCCCTTGCAGATGTCCCAGCTGTTGATCCAATTGCTGACGCAGCCGCAATAATTCATCGCTCTCGCAAAGATCCGCCGCGTCAATCACCTGATCAAAAGCCTGGGTAAAGGCATGATAGGCCTTTTCCGCCGGCTGCCGGTCCAGATCACCGGGGCTGCTTTTTGAAGCGCCTCCGGCTTCATCACCGCTTTGCACAGGCAAGGGCGAGCCGTCCAATCCGTCACCTTCCGGCGTCGTTGCCCCGTCCAGCTCGCCAAAAGCGGCCTCGCCGCTGTCGTCAATCGGCCCGCTGCCCTCGGCCTCGGAGGATTGCTGCCGGGCCCCGCCCTCATCCTGCTCGCTGGGGGCCGATTGGTCTTGTTTCTGGCTGGACGAATCATTCTGATCGAAAGGCTCGACCTCAAGGGCGGCGATAACCGCGCGCAATTGCTGGGAAAACGCTGTCTGATCGGTCACCAGCCCGCCCAAGGCCGCCAATTCCGGGCCGGCCTTGCTTTCAATATGCTGGCGCCATAAATCAACCGCCTGCGAGGCCGCCTGCGGAACCGAAAACCCGGTACAATATTCGCGGGCCATGAGGCGCACCGCCTCGGACAGCGGCATCTGATCGCGCTCGGATATCGCCGCAAACCCTTCGGCGCGGCAGCGCGCCTCGAGCGCCGCCGTCAGATTTTGGGCCACCCCCTTCATCAGCCGACCGCCCAGCGCCTCGACCCGCGCCTGCGCCACGGAATTGAAGATATCCTTGCCTTCCTGGCTGTTGGGCATCAGGCGGGCATGCAGGGCATCGTCATGAAAGCGCAGGCGCAAAGCCACCGCATCGGCGGCACCGCGCAGGCGGCTCAGATCCTCGAGATGCATTTGCGAGGGCGGTGGCGGCAGACGAACCTGGTCGCCGCGCACCCCCGGCAAGCCGGAAGCATAGGCGACCACCACATCCGGACGCCCGGCGATGCTCCGCAAGGCCGAGGCGGTGACCCGTTTGACGAGATCCGTCGGCGCTTCCTCGGCGCCGCTGGCCCGATGTCCAGACTGGCTTTGCCGCTCCATCAGGCCAAAGCGACCCTGGCCAGAGTCTCCGGCAGTTCCGCGCCGAAACAGCGCTGATAATATTCGGCGACGGTTGGCCGTTCCGTTTCGTCACATTTGTTCAAGAAAGTCAGGCGAAAGGCAAAACCGACATCGGCGAAAATTTGTGCGTTCTCGGCCCAGGTCAGGACCGTCCGTGGGCTCATCACCGTCGACAGGTCGCCATTGACGAATCCCTGACGAGTCAGATCGGCGACCCGGACCATATTGCTGACTTTCTCGCGATCCTCGTCCTTGGCCAGCGCCGGTATTTTCGCCAGCACAATTTCGACTTCCTCGTCATGAGCCAGATAGTTCAGGGTGGCGACGATGTTCCAGCGGTCCATCTGCCCCTGATTGATCTGCTGGGTGCCATGGTAAAGTCCGGTGGTGTCGCCAAGACCCACCGTATTGGTGGTGGCGAACAGCCGAAAGGCCGGATGGGGCCGGATCACCTGGCTTTGGTCCAGCAGGGTCAGCTTGCCTTCGACTTCCAGGACCCGTTGAATGACAAACATGACATCGGGGCGGCCGGCATCATATTCATCAAACACCAGTGCCGTCGGATGCTGCAAAGCCCAGGGCAAGATACCCTGACGGAATTCGGTAACCTGCAGACCGTCCCGTAAAACGATCGCATCCTTGCCGATCAGATCGATCCGGCTGACATGGCTGTCCAAATTGACCCGGATGCAGGGCCAATTCAGCCTTGCCGCCACCTGCTCGATATGGGTGGATTTCCCGGTGCCGTGATAGCCCTGGATCATGACCCGGCGGTTATGGGCAAAACCGGCCAGAATCGCCATGGTGGTATCATGGTCGAAACGATAGGCCTCGTCGCGGTCGGGGACATGGTCTCCGGCGCGGCTAAAGGCGGGAACCATCATGTCGCTGTCCAGGCCGAAAACTTTCCTGACCGGGATTTTGATGTCGGGCAGGGCGGCGGGATCGTCAGAAGAAAGAACCGTTTTGCGGGATGGACTCATGAATTTGCTACTTCCAATGCCAAATCAGGCGCTTTTTTTCAATTTAGGAACTTAAGCTTTCCATCAGGGTTTTGTAAGCCTGTCCGATGCGTTTAAACCGTTCTTCGGCGGCTTTATCCCCGCCATTGGCGTCCGGGTGATGCCGTTTGCACAATTCCCGATAGCGGGCCCTGAGCAGATCCAGCGAGAGCGGTTCCTGCAAATTCATGACCCGCATCGCCTCGAGATGCGGGGCCGGCGGCGCCCGTTCAGCCGGCGGGGCTTGCCAGAATTCCTCGTCGAACAGACCGAACGGATCGCGGACCCGTTCGGGGTCAAGCCGCAGACGGCCCCCCGGCATCCGGCCAAGCGGCCAGGTCGGGCGCTGCCAGGTGGTGTCAAACCGCAGCATCGTTTCGATCTCGGCGGCACCCAGCCCCGCATAATAATCCCAGGCGGAATTGTAATCCCGCACATGCTCGAGGCAGAACCACCAATAATCCTGCAACGTCTCGCGGGATTTGGGCGCCCGGAATTCGCCCCGTTCCGCGCAGCCGGGATGGTCGCAGGGACGACCGGCTTCGGGGGCTTCCTTGGCGCCGCCCGGCCAGAATTTCCGTGAAGATCCGCTCATGATGGCTCACTATGAGCGCAAGGCGAAATCGAGGCAACACCCCAGACAAGAGAAAAAGGATCAAGGGAATGCGGGTGCAAACCATTATTGAAGAGAAATTAACCGCGGCCTTGGCCCCCGAACGGCTGGTGGTGATCGACGAATCCCATCGCCATCAAGGTCATGCCGGTGCCAGACCGGATGGGGAAAGCCATTTTCGGGTTGAGATCATATCCGCCGAATTCGCCGGAAAATCGCTGCTGGCCCGGCAGCGCCTGGTCTATGCGCTGCTGGCCGAGGAAATGCGGCAACAAATTCACGCTTTGGCCCTGACCACCCGAACCCCGGCGGAAGCCGCGCAATAAGCGCCGCTTATTTGGCGCGGCTGCTGAATTTCGGCCATTCCCGCGCCACAATCGGCCCATCCGAAGCCAGCGCGTGACAGCTGTCCAGAATCCGCGGCTTTTCCCCATCGCTGGAAATCTGCTGGCGCAATGGCGCAATCGTCTGAAACGCCGTGGTGGCAATCGGCCCCAGCATTTCCACCAGATGGGTACAGCCATGAACCCCCGAGAACCGTTCATTGACCACGCGGCGGAAACCCGGCCCCAGTGCGATCCCGACCAATTGGGAAAAATTAGGGGTGATATCGCCACAGAGAGCAAAAGGGGCATGCAGTGTTTCGACGAAAACCGCACGGATGACATACTGGTCGTCCAGGGTCAGTCTGATCAACATTTCATGGATGGGCTGGCCGGCGGGAATTTCGCCACCGCGGTCCCGGTTGGGAAAGGCATAGCTTTTGACGTCGACCAGCCGTCCTTCGATGTCCCACAGGCCATCGTCGCGCAAGAATCCCTGACAGGTGACGCGGCGATCATGGATCAATTGACGACCGACCGGTACCGATCCCTCTGAAAGCGTCATGCCCCATCCTCGATATCTGTTGATTTCGGCGGGGTCAGTCGGATCAGGGTGATCTGGTTCCGGGCACGCCGCAGAATTTCAAAACGAAAACCATAAAAAAGAAAAACTTGATTGATTTCGGGGATCATCCGCGACTCATGCAGCAGCAATCCGGCAATCGTGGCGGCATCTTCATCCGGCAAGCGCCAATCGAACTCGCGATTTAGATCACGGATGGTGACCTCGCCATTGACGATAAAGGTGCCATCAGACTGCGGCCGCACGCCCGAAACCATTACGTCATGCTCGTCCGAGATCTCTCCGACGATTTCTTCAATGATATCTTCCAGGGTCACCACGCCCAACAGGGCGCCATATTCATCGACCACCAGCGCAAAATGTTCGCGACGCTTGCGGAAGGCCTGAAGCTGATCTTGCAAGGACGTCGAATCAGGAACGAACCAGGGTTTGGCGGCCAGACTCACCACATCAATGGTTTCAAGATGGCCCTCATGTTCGCGGACCGCGCGCAGCAAGGCTTTGCTGTGCAAAACGCCGACGATATTGTCCGGTTCGTCACGCCATAAGGGCAGCCGGGTATAGGGACTGGTGGTGGCAAAATCGAGCACCGCCGAAATTGGCTGCGCGGCGTCGAACATCGCCACATTCTTACGATGGGTCATGATCTCGCCGACTTCGACATCCCCCAGATCCAGAATCGAACGCAGCATCTTGCGCTCATGCTGGACCTCTTCTTCGACCGTATGAATGTCGATGGCGCCCCGCAATTCGGCCAAATTATCGTCGAGATCGGCCTCGGCCCGAAGGGCCACCCCCATCAGCCGCAACAAGCCATTGACGAAAGACTGGACCCCATGGATCAGCGGCCCCAGACACCAGACCATCACCCGCATGGGCGGTGCCAGCGTCAGGGCAAGGTGATTGGCATGATGCAGCGCGATGGTTTTCGGCAAAATTTCGCAGAAAACCAGAACCACCACCGTCATCAGGGCCGTCCCGTAAACGATGCCCGACTCGCCATAAAGGGTAATGGCCAGCGACGTCGCCAGAGCCGAGGACAGGATCTGTACCAGCGTATTGCCCAGCAGAATCGACCCAAGCAGCCGATCCTTCCGTTCATGCAGCCGGTTGACCAGACCGGCCCGACGGTCCCCCTCGACCTCAAGCTGATGCAGCAGGGGCCGCGAAGCGACGGTCAGCGAGGTTTCCGCACTGCTGAAGAAAAACAGCAGCAGCAGCAAAACCGCAATCAGGGCCAAATCGATGATCATGGCTGTGAACCGGCCTCTCCGGTGGCATCTTGCAGAACCGCCAACAGGCGGTCAGCCGGCACGTCATTTGAGAGAAAGGCCTTGCCAATCCCCCGCACCAACACAAAAGTCGTCTGCCCGTCCTTGACTTTCTTGTCCCGGGCAAAATGTGCCATCAAAGCTTCCGCCCGCCAGGATCCATCGGCCTTGGGAGGCAAGGATGTCCTCATTGCGCAGGCTTCAAAATGTCGACGCAGCCTGTGCAGATCCTCGGGCGGGCAAAGGCCAAGATCAACGGATAAGGTAAAGGCCAGGATCATACCGATGGCCACGGCTTCCCCATGGGTCAGGCTGTCATCAAAGCCGGTTTCCGCTTCCAGGGCATGGCCGAAGGTATGGCCCAGATTTAACAAGGCCCGCTGACCCCGTTCGCGCTCATCCGCCACCACCACCCTGGTCTTGGCGGCGCAGCTGGTCAGCACCGCATGTTTCAGCTTGCGCGGATCCCCAGCCAGCAGGGCCTTGCCATGGCTTTCCAACCACAGGAAAAAACCCGGATCATCAATCAGCCCGTATTTGACCACCTCGGCATAACCCGAGCGCAGATCCCGTTCGGGCAGGGTCTGCAGCACATCAATATCGGCCAGGACGATCCGGGGTTGATAGAAACTGCCCACCAGATTCTTGCCGTAATCCGTATTAATTCCGGTCTTGCCCCCAACCGAACTGTCCACCTGGGCCAGCAGGGTGGTGGGAATCTGGATAAAAGGAACGCCCCGCATCAGCAGACTGGCGGCCAAGCCGGCAAGATCACCGATCACACCGCCGCCAAAGGCGATCACCGCCGTCTGGCGTTCCGATCCGGACTCCAGCATGGCGTTCAGCAGGCTTTCCAGATGAACGAAGCTTTTGGTTTGTTCCCCGGCCGGTAAAACCACACCATGATTTTCGATGCCCGCGGCATCCAGAGATTGGACCAGGGTGGCCAGATGCAGGCGCTCGACATTTTCATCGGTCACCACGAAGACGCGGGCACTGGACAGGATCGGACGCAGCAATTTGCCAGCCTGGGCCAAGACCGAGGAACCGACATGAATATCATAGGAACGATCGCCCAGAAGGACGCGGATAGCGGAAATCATGGGATGAAATCTCGTGGTCTCAGGTCAGCGGCGGAGCGGTTTTGGACTTATGCTCTTGCAGCGCCCGCAAGACCGCATCGACGGTGACTTCCGGTGGCTGGTCTTGCGAGTCTACAGTGATGTCGGCATGGCCGTAAACTGGATAGCGTTGATCCATCAACCTTTGCAGGATCACTCTGGGATCCCCGGTTTTCAATAAGGGCCGATGATCGCGCCCGGCCGTTCGCTTGACCAACAGGTCAAGACTGGCGCGCAACCAGACGGAAATGCCTTTTTCGGCAATCAAGGCACGGGTTCTTGGATCAATATAGGCGCCCCCGCCGGTGGCCAGCACCAGACCGGGGCTATCCAGCAACCGCGCCACCACCCGCCGCTCGCCATCACGAAACGCCTGTTCGCCATAGCGGTCAAAGATTTCGCTGATGGTCAGACCGGCCGCCGACTCGATCTCGGCATCGGCATCGACAAAAGGAAGACCGAGGCGCGCGGCGACCCGGCGCCCGACACAGCTTTTGCCAGCCCCCATCAGACCAACAAAAACAATGGCTTTTTGCGACGGGCAAAACGCAGTCACGATTCTGCCGATCGCTCAAAAAGTCTGAAAAGCCAGGCCGCCGGTCGGTCTTTTAAGAGGCGAAAAAGGGGGCGCTTGGCACCGCCCTTGCCGCCGATAGATTGGTCACACTCCGCCATTGCCCCGTCACCAAGAATTTTTCTATGAGACTTGGCGCACAAATTTGGAGTACCAAGTATCAGCGGTCGCACTTTAGCATATTTGCCGTACCATATGCGTCCCGGTTTGTCTGGCAAACAGCAAATCGCTGTTTGTTTCTCTTGCAAGAGGATGTTTCGAGTCAATGAGCAGCATCTTCCGTGTCCTGCTGGTTCTGTTGGTTCTGGTGGTTATCGGCGGGGCCGCCGCCCTGGCGATGTGGGATATTCCCGCCCCCTCGGCCAAAATTGAAAAAGTCATCACCGATGACCATTTCCGCCATTAAATTGAAGTGGCGGGCGGCCCGTAAGGACGCCATCGCGGTTTTGGCGCGCGCTCGACCGCCCCTGCTGTCGCTGGCCTTGCTGATCGGACTGAATGGCTTGCCGCAAGCCTGGGCGCAGACCGGGCCGACCTCTCTGCTGCCACCGTCGGCGCCCGGCCGGGCCGCTGATGCCGTCACCGGCAGTGGCGAAAAAATCCAGATTCAAGAGCTGGGAACGGTCGACCCCAGTTCCAGCGGCCTCTTGGATGCGGCGCATGGCGGCTTTCCGCCGGATTTATGGGCCGGCAGCAGTCTTGCCGCAATTCGCAAAAGCCTGACCCTATTGCCGGGACCGTCACCCTGGCCAAGTCTGCGTCTGCTGCAAACCCGCCTTTTGCTCAGCACCGCCACCGTACCGGCAGCGCAGCCCGGCGAAGAGCCGCTGATCAAACTGCGCGGCGACCGCCTTTGGGCCCTGGGCGACCTTGAGAACCTGACCGCCTTGCTGAAAAATGTCCCGACACCCGCCATTACCCCGTCTTTGCGCAGTCTAAAGATCGATACCGCCTTGATGACCGGCGACGCGGCTCTGGCCTGTGAACAGGGGACGGCCCTGCGCCTGACCAATGCCGATGATCCTTTTCCGGCCAAATTGCAGGTCTTTTGCCAGTTTGCCGCCGGCAAAACCCGCGAAGCCGGGCTTGGGGTCGATCTTTTGCGGGAACAGAAAATAGAGGACCCGACTTTTTTCGCGGCTGCTGACTCCCTGGCCGGGATCGGCGCTGGTCATGCCCCGCCGCCACCGGGCAATCCGCTGGATCTGGCGATGGTTCGTCTGGCCAAATTGCCGCTGCCCGACGCGATTCCCGTCACGCTGCAAAGCCCCAGCTGGCTCCATGCCATGGCTATGGCCACCGGACCGGCCACCGATGCAAAACTGGCCCTCGCCGAGCGGGCCGAAGCAGCCGGCGCCTTGTCCAGCGAGGCGTTGCGTGACCTCTATCAGTCGGTCACTTTTTCACCCGCTGAATTGGCGGCCTCGCTGGACAACCTTCCGGCTCAGAGCAGCCCGCGCAGCCATGCCCTTTTGTTCCGAATGAGCCTGCAGCAGGCGAACCCGAACGCCAAAGCGCTGATCATCACCAAGGCTCTTGGCAACGCCGCCGAACAGGGAAGTTTCGGCAGTG
>Ga0007854_10002631_pt1 | contig 11050 bp, 11 predicted proteins | sample CryBogCBH12Aug08_FD_60382 | JGI IMG/M metagenome (GOLD analysis project Ga0007854, IMG submission 60382) | Freshwater microbial communities from Crystal Bog, Wisconsin, USA - CBH12Aug08 | ecosystem: Environmental > Aquatic > Freshwater > Lake | place: Crystal Bog, Wisconsin, USA | collected... | reverse complement strand
GCGCGGGCGCAAACGTCGCCGGGCTTGAGTTCCACGCCGAGGCCGAGCGCCTCGATGACGCCGCGACCGACTTGGAATTCCAGCGGGTCGTAGCCGAACAAACCGAGGTGGCCGGGGCCGCTGCCGGGCGTGATGCCGGGCGCGACCGGAATCATGCGGCCCTGCGCGGAATTTTTCGCGAGCGCGTCGAGGTTCGGCGTCGCGGCGGCTTCGAGCGGCGTGAGATAGCCCGTTTCCTTCGTCGCGATGTCGCCGAGGCCGTCGAGGACGATCAGCGCCAGCTTGGTTTTGGTCTTAAGGGTCAGTTCGGAATAAAGCGCATCTAAATTCATAGGCGGACAGTTTAGAAAAAATTCGTCTTGGCGCAATTCGATTCAGCAAGTGTTCGGGAAACTGAAGGTAAAGATTAGGTGACGGAAATTACGGCCCAAAAGGACGCGCAAGCCACTTTACTTTCCCGCCTGCTTGGCGCAGTTTAACCGGACATGATTCGACCGTTTTTGAGCTGGCTGGCTGTTTTGTCCGCCGTCCAGATTTCCCTGCCCACGCACGCCGCAGAGACCGCGCCGCTGGCGGCGTCCTGGCTCGATAATGACGTGCTGCGCCTGCGCGTCGAGCATCTGACTGGAAATTTCCCGACGCAATGGCTCGCCGTCCAGCCGACCAACGCGCCGAGCGGCCTCATCCTCGATTTGCGCGCGGCGGACAGCGAGAAAAATGTCGGCTTGCCCGCCGGCGGATTTTTCGTGGGCAAAAATCTTCCCGTCATCATTTTGGTGGACGGCCAGACCTGCGGCGCGGCGGCGGCGTGGGCGGCGAATTTGCGAAAAACCGGCGGCGGCATCCTTGTCGGCAGCACGAATTTTAACAACAGCCAGATCCGCCCGGATATTTTTGTTTCTGTTTCCGGCGACGATGAGAAAAATTTCCTATCCGATCCGTTTTACAATCCGGCTCCGGTCAAAAATCCGGCGAGTTCCGCGACCAATGAATTCCTGCCGTTCGTTGACCATACCAGCGAGGCCGACCTCGTGCGCCAACGCGTGAAGGACGGCGAGGAAGACGAGGCCGACACGCCGCGCACACTGCCCGCGCAACCCGTCATCCGCGACCCGGCGCTGGCGCGGGCGGTGGATTTGCTCAAAGCACTGGCGGTGTTGAAGCAAACGCGCGGATGATTCCGCTTTGACTTTTCGCCGCCAAAAATCCACCTTTTCCGTCCGCGTTTGGGATGAAAACGATTCTATTTCTTTGCACCGGCAATGTCTGTCGCAGCCCGATGGCCGAGGGACTTTTCCGCCACGCCGTCAAGGGCCGTGGCGAGTTCCGCATCGTGTCCGCCGGCATTGGCGCGATGAACGGCGAACCGCCGACGCATCATTCCGTGCAGGCGATGCGCGAGATTGGCATTGATATTTCGCACCAACGCAGCCGTTCGCTCACGGCGGAGCTGGTGCGCTCGGCGGATTTAATTTTGGGCATGACGCACAGCCACACGGACACCGTGGCGCTGCTCTACCCGTCGGCGGCGGAAAAAACTTTTTTGCTGCGCGAATTTGACGAAACGCTCGAAGCCTACGAAAAAGACATCAGCGATCCCATCGGCAGTCCGTATCATATTTATGTGGATTGCCGCGACCAGATCGAACAAGGCATCGTCACGCTTTTGAAATTTATGGAACAACACAACTTCCTGTCGAAAAACGACACCACGACGGCGACGTCCGCCACCAACTTCGCGCTCGGTGCCGACCACGGCGGCTTTGAACTCAAGGAAACGCTCAAGGCTTTTCTCCGCGAACGCGGCCTGACGGTCAGCGATTTCGGCGCGACGACGAAAGACCCGGCGGATGACTATCCTGATTTTGCCAAGCCGGTCGCCGAGGCCGTCGCTGCCGGCAAAGCGGAACTCGGTTTGCTCGTCTGCACCAGCGGCGTCGGCGTGACGATCACTGCGAATAAAGTCGCCGGCGTCCGCGCCGCGCTCATCAGCGACGAGGAAACGGCGGCGACGTGCCGTCAACACAACGACGTGAACGTCCTTTGTTTGAGCGGCAAAAAAACTCCCGCCGAACTCGCGAAGAAAATTCTCACGGCGTTCATCAACGCAAAATTTGAAGGCGGTCGCCACGAGCGGCGCGTGTTGAAGATGGATTCAAAATTTGCTCCGGCCAATTTGCGTCTGGCGAATGTTGACCCAGAAATCGCCACGGCCATTGACCATGAACGCAAACGCCAGCAGGAAAACATCGAGCTGATCGCGTCGGAAAATTTCACCTCGCCCGCTGTCATGGAGGCGCAAGGCTCGGTGCTGACGAATAAATACGCCGAAGGTTATCCGAAGAAGCGCTGGTATGGCGGCTGCGAATACATTGATACGATTGAGCAGCTCGCGATTGATCGCGCGAAAAAATTGTTCGGCGCGGAACACGCGAACGTCCAACCGCACTCCGGCTCCGGCGCGAACATGGCCGTTTATTTTGCGTTCCTGAAACCGGGCGACAAGATGCTGACGATGGACTTGAGCCACGGCGGACATTTGACGCACGGCAACAAGGCAAATTTCTCCGGCAAATTTTTCGAGATTATCCACTACGGAGTTGGCAAAGAAACCGAGCTGATTGACTACGACCAAATCGCCGCGATGGCGCGCGAACACAAGCCGAAAATGATTACCATCGGCGCGAGCGCGTATCCGCGTGTGATTGATTTCAAGCGCATGGGCGAAATCGCGCGCGAAGTCGGCGCGTATCTGCTCGCGGACATCGCGCACATCGCCGGTCTCGTCGCGGCAGGCGTGCATCCGAGTCCGATTGGCCACGCGGATTTTGTCACGACGACGACGCACAAGACGTTGCGCGGCCCGCGCGGCGGCTTGATTCTCTGCGCGGAAAAATACGCGAAGGAAATTGATTCCATCGTGTTCCCCGGCATCCAAGGCGGTCCGCTGGAACACGTCATCGCGGCGAAAGCGGTTTGTTTCCACGAAGCGCTGCAGCCGAGCTTCAAAACTTATCAGCAGCAAATCGTGAATAATGCCTTGGCGCTCGCCGACGGCATGAAGCGCAACGGCTACCGGCTCGTCAGCGGCGGCACCGATAATCATTTGATGCTCGTTGACGTTGGCGCGAAAGGCATCACCGGCAAAGATTCGCAGATTGCGCTGGACGAAGCCGGCATCACGGTGAACAAGAACACGATTCCGTTCGAGACCCGCTCGCCGTTTCAGGCCAGCGGCATCCGGCTCGGCACGCCGGCCAGCACCACGCGCGGCATGAAGGAAGCGGAGATGGCGGCGATTGCGGACATGATTTCCGAAGTGCTGATGGACATTAAAAACGTGGACGCCGCGCACAAGGTTCGTGCCCGCGTGCGCGAGTTGACGGCGAAATATCCGCTGCCATATTAAGAGCCAAATGTTCAGCGTCGGACAAAAAGTTGTGCTGGTGGATGACAAGTGGCCGGAGACGGTCAAGCAGCTTTATCTGCAACTGCCGGTGCTGGAGACGATTTATGTCGTCCGTGCCGTGCGCGTGGGCGTCCGCGCGGACGAACTCATCATGGATATGCGGCGCGTGCTGGAATCCTCGCTGCTGCTCGTAAGCATCTACAATCCGACGAATAATCTTGGCGTCGAGGCCGGTTTCGCCGCGAGTCGTTTCCGGGCACTGGATGAATTGAAAAAGGAAAATGTCGAGGAACAGGAAGCTGTGGTCTGAACCGGCAATAAAATTCAAAAACGCCCCGTGATTTTTTACGGGGCGTTTTGTTTTTTGGGTCAGCGCCGGGAATTTTCAAGGAACATGATACCAACGACCACGGCGGCAAAAATGATGGCTGTCAACACCGCCCACAAGATTGCCTTGGTCTGTCTTTTTTGCCGCCACGGCTCCAAACGAGGAAACAGCACTTTGCCGAGAAAGTTGAGGGGCATGGCGGGTTGATTTGGGTTCGCTGCATCCATGACACTCTGAAACAACCATCCGGTCAATTAGATAATTGCCAAAATCATTGTGTTTTTTAAAACCGGTTTCAAACGATACTGGATCCGTCAGTCCGAATCCGCACCCGCCCGGCGCGCGGATTTTTTGGCGGAATGATGCGATTTGTCGGCAAGCATCTTGTTTTTGGCGCGGCGCGAACGCTTGCGTTTCTGGCGGCGGATTTTTTCGATCTCGGCGCGCTGCGCGGCGACAAAACCGTTCTTCCGTTCTTCGATCTTATCGAGCAATAATCGGCGCGCGATGAAGCGGTTCAATCCCTGCTGGCGCGTCTCCTGACATTTCACTGACACGCCGGTCGGGCGATGAATGAGCATGACGCAGGTGGAAACCTTGTTCACGTTCTGGCCGCCGTGACCGCCAGAGCGCACAAAACTTTCTTCAATTTCCGCCTCGCGCACGCCGAGCGCGGCCATGCGCTGCGCGAGCTGGCTTTCTTTTTCAAGGCTGACGGGAAATGCGCCCATGCGGCAAAATAACATCACGCCCGCGATTGCACCAGCATGCGGAAGGCGCGCCCCAAGTGTTCGGGATGCGTGAGCGTCTGGAACTGGCGCGCGCGGGGCGCGTTCCAATCGGCAAAGGATTTTTCCACCACGGCTTTTTGCAAGATGCGCGTGAGGAACTGCGGCTGCGTGCAAAAATCTTCCGTCCGCAATCCCGCTTCCTCGCCGACTTTTTGGATGGCGGAGAAATTGACGTGCGCGGTCAAATCCTGTTCGCCGACGTTCGCGAGCAAATCGTCGCTAACCTGATGACGGTGATAGGCGCGCAGCGTGCCGTTCGTGCGAGATGGGGAAAATTGTTCTTCTGCGGTGAAGCCGTAATCAATTGCCAGCAGTTTGCCGCGCGTGAAAATTTCAGCCGCCTCGCGCCACCAATTTTCAGCGGCGGGCGAATCCTCAACGACGTAGCCATCAGGCAATGCAGATAAAAGAGCAGATGGCAGATGGCAGATGGCAGATGACAAACCCCTCACCCCAGCCCTCTCCCCGTCCGACGGGGCGAGGGAGACTGAAAGGCGGGTCCAGACAAATTTTTCGCCGACCAAGGCGACGCCCCACTCGAACCAATTTTTTACCTTCGCGTCCCAACCAAAGCGGCGGACGGGAAAGGCGTCGAGTAGCTCGTTGCCAAACAGCAATCCGTGCCGTTTTGAGTTTTGAGTTTGTAATTTTAATTTTTCAAAATTAGTGAACCAGCGGACGTTGGGAAAATCTTTCAGTGTCTCCCGCTGCCATTGCTGGCGCGTCGGCGACGGTTCCAAAATGAAATATTCAAAACCGGCAAAAAGTTCCGGGCGGAACTTTTTCAGCCAGTTCAAAATGTCGCACGCCAGTTTGCCGTCATGCGCCCCGGCTTCGACGATTGGAAATTGGAAGTTGGAAATTGGAAATTCCGCCAGCCATTCCGCGAACTGAAACGCCAGCAGTTCGCCAAACAAACTGCCGGTGCTGACGCTGGTGATGAAATCGCCACGGCGGCCAACATTGTCCCGATTCCGTTCGTAATAGCCGGTTTCAGGACAATACAAGGCCAGTTCCATGAAGCGCGCGAAGGGAATCGCGCCGCTTTTTTGAATTTCTTCGCGGATGACGGCGTTCGGCATTTTCATTGCTTGCAGAGCAGCATGGCTTTGTTTAGTGTCGGTTCAACAGAGAGGACTTATGGCCAAAATTGACGCGTTTTTCAACCTGATGTTCGAGCAAAAGGCTTCCGATTTGCACATGGCCTCCGGCAACCCGCCGATGATGCGCATCCACGGCGAGCTGCAACGCGTGGATTATCCACCGCTCGAAAACGATACGCTCAAGGCGATGCTCTACGAAATCGCGCCGGATTACAAAATCAAACAGTTCGAAGAAACTGGCGACGTGGACTTCGGCTACGAAATTCCGAACATCTCGCGCTTCCGCGTCAACTTCTTCAACCAGAAAAACGGCGTCAGCGCGGTGTTCCGCCAGATTCCCAGCCGCGTGCTGTCGTTCGAGGATTTTGAAAAGCTCGAGGCACCGCTGCCGCCGGTGTTCAAAAAATTTGCGATGCTCAACCGCGGCCTCGTCGTCGTCACCGGCCCGACCGGCTCCGGCAAATCCACCACGCTGGCGGCCATCGTGGATTACTGCAACCGCAATCGCAAAGACCACATCATCACGGTGGAAGACCCGATTGAGTTCGTCCACGAAAGCAAGAACTGCCTCGTGAACCACCGCGAAGTTGGCGTGCACACCAAGTCGTTTGCCGCCGCGCTGCGCGGCGCGCTGCGTGAAGACCCGGACGTCATCCTCGTCGGCGAAATGCGCGACTTGGAAACCATCGAGCTAGCCATCACCGCCGCCGCGACCGGCCACTTGGTTTTCGGCACGCTGCACACGCAAAGCGCGGCCAAGACGGTGGACCGCATCATCGACGTTTTTCCCGCCGACCAGCAGAACAAAATCCGCCAGACGCTTTCTGAAGCGTTGAAAGGAATTGTCGCGCAGACTTTGTTCAAACGTTGCGACAAGAAAGGCCGCGTGGCAGCGTTTGAAGTTTTGGTGTTCAACACCGCCGTGGCCAACCTCGTGCGCGAGGGCAAGACGCACCAGATTCAGGGCATGATTCAAGTCGGCAAAAAATTCGGCAACCAGCAGCTTGATGATCACATCATGGAACACGTCCGCATGAAACGCGTGACGCCGGAGGACGCCTACGAAAAGGCGCTCGACAAGAAAAAATTCCGGCCGTTGCTCGCGCATCCGCCGGAGGACGACGACGCCTGATATATTTATGCGCCGACCGGAACTTGACCAAATATTGACGACGATGCTGGCCTCGCAGCCGGAAGTATCGGACTTGAATTTTACCGTGGAACGCCCGCCGCAGGTGGAGGCCTATGGCGAACTCAAGCCGGTCGTGCTCGATCCGCCCATCGAAAAACTCACGCCCTTCCAGATTGAGGCCATCGCGCTGAACATCATCGGTGACAACCTCTGGCACATCGAAGATCTGCTGCGGCACGGCTCGTGCGACGCGTCTTATTCCTTGTCCGATCAGGCGCGCTTCCGCGTGAACATTTTTTCCCAGCGCGGAAATTTTTCCATCGTCTGCCGCCAGTTGAACGCCGACGTGCCGACGCTGGAAAAGCTGAAGTTTCCGGACATCTTCAAGGAGATTCCGCGCGAAAAAACCGGCCTCGTGCTCGTGACCGGTGCCACCGGTTCCGGCAAATCCACCACGCTGGCCGCCATCCTCGACGAGATCAACCGGGAGAAGCCGGTGCATATCGTCACGCTGGAAGATCCGGTCGAATACCTGCACAAGCACCAGATGGCGACGTTCAACCAGCGCGAACTGGGCATTGATTTCGACACCTACGCCAGCGGTCTGCGCGCCGCGCTGCGGCAGGCGCCGAAGGTGATTCTCGTCGGCGAAATGCGCGACCGCGAGACGGTGAAGATCGCCTTGAGCGCGGCGGAGACCGGTCACCTCGTGTTGAGCACGCTGCACACCATCAACGCCGGCGAGACCATCAACCGCATCCTCGGTATGTTCGAACCGGAGGAACAGGAGCAGGTGCGCATCCGGTTGTCCGACTCGCTGCGCTGGGTCGTCAGCCAGCGGCTCGTGCCGCGCATCAGCGGCGGACGTTTTGCCCTGCTGGAATTGATGGGGGCCAACCTCCGCACGCAGGAAGCCATCCGGCTCGGCGAAAGCGAGGGCAAAACTTTTTACGAAATCATCGAGGCCAATTATCCGTTCGGCTGGCGCACGTTCGACAACGCCTGCCTCGAGGCCTACGAAAACGGCGTCATCACCGAGGAAACCGCCGAGCTTTACTGCACCAAGCGCAGCGTCGTCTCGCGCGGCATTGACAACCTCAAGAAGGCGCGCGGCGAGATGAGCACCACCGCCAACACGCTGCGCATGAAAAACGTCAAGGGCGGCACCGCCGGCGACGTGGCCCCGCCCATCCTGAAAATAAAATGAACGGCAACTTTGATTTCATCAGCAACGAGGACAAGCCCGCGTTGATTGCCTTTTCCACGCCGGAATGGCTCGACGAGGTCAAGACCGCGTTGTCGGAACTCGGCTACAAGGTTCACACCGCCGCCACGCACAGCGATTTTCTCATCCGGTTCAGCCAGGCGCATTATCAGGTCGTGGTGGTGGAGGAATTGTTCGCCGCCAACACGCCGGACGAAAACCTCACGCTCAAGGCGCTGCAAAACATGCCGCTCAACCAGCGCCGCCACGCCGCCGTGCTGCTCGTCGGCAACGCCTTCCAGACCTTCGCGCCGATGGAGGCGTTCCGGCAGAGCGTCCACGCCGTCATCAACAGCTCCGAACTGTTCCTCATGAAACAACTGGCTGAAAAAGCCGTCGCCGACAACGACGTCTTCCTGCACAACTTCCGCGAAGTCCAAAACCGCGTCTTCACCAGCGGCACCCGCTTCTGAACGTGACCGCATTCAGCTAAAAGCACCCGCTAGGTTCAGTAAACCACCTTGTTCAGCGGATATTCGATGATGCCTTCCGCGCCGGCGGCTTTGAGCTGCGGGATGAGTTCACGGACAATTTTTTCATCAATGATGGTCTCCACCGCGACCCAGCCTTTGAGGCTCAAGTTCGCGATCGTGGGATTGCGCAGCGCGGGCAAATCGGCGAGCAGCTTCGCCAGATTTTTTTCCGCGATGTTCATCTTGAGGCCGACGAGCGCCTCGGCGTCGAGCGCGCCTTTGAGCAGCAGCGCAATCGTTTCAATTTTTTTCCGCTTCCACGGATTTTTCCACGCGGCCTCGTTGGCAATCAGACGCGGCGTGCTGCTCAACAGTTCGTCCACGATGCGCAGTTTGTTCGCGCGCAGCGAGGAACCGGTCTCGGTTACATCCACGATGGCGTCCACGAGTTCGTGCGCCTTCGTCTCGGTCGCGCCCCAGGAAAATTCCACTTCGGCCTTCACGCCGTTTTTCTTGAGATATTTTTTGGTGAGATTGACGACTTCGGTGGCAATGCGTTTGCCCTGCAAATCTTTCACGGACTTCACCGGCGAATTTTCCGGCACGCACAGCACCCAGCGCGCGGGGCGGCGGGAAACTTTGCTGAAAAGAAATTCGCCGACCTCGTGAACCTTCGAGCCGTTTTCCATGACCCAGTCGTGGCCGGTGATGCCGCAGTCGAGATAGCCGTGCTCAACATAGCGGGAAATTTCCTGCGCGCGGAAGAGTCGAATGTCCAGTTCCTCGTCGTCCACATAGGGAACGTAGGAGCGGCTGCTGACGGAAATGTTGTAGCCGGCCTTCGCGAGTTTCTCGATGGTCGCATCTTGCAGGCTGCCTTTCGGCAGACCGAATCGTAGTTTCTTGCTCATGTTAAATTAAGCCATGATGCCCAAGTTGGGCGCGGCAAGGCGAACACTTTTTTGGCTTTCTTCCGACCGGAATAGCCGGCGACGGCGACGTCATTTCTTCCAAATCACCCGCCGGCCCTGCACGGAAATTTTCTTCCGCGCCAGCGCGGCGATGCAGCGCGGAAACAATTCATGCTCCGCCGCGTGGATTCTTTGATGCAACGTTTCCGGTGTGTCGTCATCCAAGACCGGCACGGCGGATTGCCCGATGATGGTGCCGGAATCCACGCCCGCGTCCACGAAATGCACCGTGCAGCCGGCGATTTTCACGCCGTGGTCCAACGCCTGTTTCCAAGATTGTAATCCAGGAAAGCATGGCAGCAGCGACGGGTGGATGTTGACGATGCGACCTTCAAAGGCGCGGAGAAAATCCCCTTTCAACACGCGCATGAAACCAGCGAGCACAATCAAATCCACCTGCGCCGTTTGCAACGCGGTCACGAAGGCACGCTCGGCGTTCTCGTCGAGCTTGGTGCGAAATTGTCCCGGCGCGATGAACTGCGCGGGCAGTTTCCGTTCGCGCGCGTGCGTCAAAATTCCCGCCGACTCGACATCGCTCAACACGATGGAAATTTCCGCCGGGATTTGGCCGACGGCAATGGCATCGGCGATGGCCACGAAGTTGGAGCCTTTGCCGGAACCGAGGACGCCGATACGAAATGGATTGTTCACCGCGATTTGAATAGCAGAGCGGCTGCCGGAAAAAAAGGTGAAACCGGCGAGCGGTGATTACACGGAGGGTTCGCCGCTGTCGCTGCCATCGAGAATGTCGCGGATGGTGCGGAGCATTTTTTCGGCGGTGTAGGGCTTCGGCACGAAATGCCGAACGCCAGAGCTGGCGGCCTTGGCGACGCCGCCGTTCGCTGCGAGACCGCTGGAGCCGATGATTTTGACGTGCGGATTCATGGACTGGAGCGCGATGATGGTCGCCGGGCCGTCCATGATGGGCATGTGCATATCGGTGATGACGACGGCAATTTCCTGACCGCGAGCGGCGTAGAGCGAAACGGCCTCCGCGCCGTTGGCGGCGGTCAGGACGCGGTAGCCGTGGCGTTCGAGAATTTTTTTAATAGTGGTGGCGATGGCTTCTTCATCGTCCACGAACAGAATAAGTTCGTTGCGTCCGCGCGGCAGGCCGTCTTGGTTGACGGACTGATGTTCGGACTGTTCGGCGCTGGCGTTGGCCGGGAGATAAATCTTGAACGTGGAGCCTTTGCCCGGCTCGCTGTAAACGTTGATGAAGCCGCCGTGGCTTTTGATGATGCCAAGCGTGGTGGAAAGCCCGAGACCGGTGCCCTGGCCGTGTGCCTTGGTGGTGAAAAAGGGATCAAAAATCCGGTCAATGATGTCCTTGCTGATGCCGATGCCGGTGTCGGTGACTTGAATGAGCACGTTCGCGCCGAGGCGCGCTTCGGGATTCAGTCCGGCATAGATCGAGTCAACGGTGTGGTTCTGAAAAGTGAATGTGAGCTTGCCGCCGTCGGGCATGGCGTCGCGGGCATTGATGGCGAGGTTCAGAAAAACCTGGTGGAACTGGGTGTGGTCGCCGACCACGAGCCACAAGTCGTCGGGCGCGACAATTTCCAACTGGATGGACTTTGGGAAAGTTTCCAAGATAAGCTGCCGGATTTCACGGGCGAGTTCCCGCAGGCTCAACGGG
>Ga0007854_10002630_pt1 | contig 11052 bp, 10 predicted proteins | sample CryBogCBH12Aug08_FD_60382 | JGI IMG/M metagenome (GOLD analysis project Ga0007854, IMG submission 60382) | Freshwater microbial communities from Crystal Bog, Wisconsin, USA - CBH12Aug08 | ecosystem: Environmental > Aquatic > Freshwater > Lake | place: Crystal Bog, Wisconsin, USA | collected... | reverse complement strand
CAGCAGGTTTTCAAGTCAGCCACCGATGCCTTGGTTTATTTTCAGAGCTTGAGATTCCTTTTGGAGTTTCGGTCATCATTTCTTGAGTTTATGATGCAGCCTAACAAGTCGCCGGAGCCACCTGCTGTTGGTTTTTACACAGTTCTTCAGAAGTAGGTAGTCCGCTGTAACTTATGGCGATTTTGCCATCGCAGATTTCGATCCTTTCAAAGATGGTTTCCACGATTACACGCTTCCGGTCGATGTCCATTTTAGGCCATTCCTTGTAAAGCGTCCGCGCCTCGTGGACGACTTCCTCCGCCGAAATCTGGTCCACTTTCAACCGGTTTAATTCCGCCTCTTGCTTGGGCAATCCGGCAAGCAATTGGTTTAGTCTTTCCTCCGCCGGCTTGTAGAACTCGCCAAAACCTTGCGGGGTGATATGACCCTCAAGAAACAGTTGGTGCGTCTGTTTCATTTCCTCCCGCACTTTCTGGATTTGGCGTTGCAACGACGCCAGCGCCGCCTCGTTTTCTTCCAGATTCTTTTTGGCCTCCGAAAGGCGCATCGCCACTTGTTGGGGCGAACCGTAGAACTGGTGTAATTCCTCCCGCATGAGCTGTTCAAAATCTTCCACCGACACTTTCCGATTGCACGCGCGGCAATGGAATTTGCCGGTATGTTTCCGCTCATACATTTTGCTCCCGCATTGGCACCAAATCCGGTTGCCAAACGGATTGACCGGCACCTTGCCCGGCTTTTTCCATTGCTTCAATTGTTCCTCAATGATTTGGTTCACCTGATTCCACAAAGCTTCCGGCACTATTGGCGGACATTCCGCCTTGCCCCATTCTTCTTCCGGTTTTTCCGTTCCCGCCCACGAACCGGTTTTGCGGACGCGGTTGAAATAATAAATTCCCTTGGCGCTGGGACAGGTCAGCATTCGCGTCACCTGGCAATCGTGAAATATTTTCCCTTCGCGGGTGCGATGGCCGGCGGCGGTCAACAGTTTGGCCACGGTGCCTTTGCGCCGGTATTGCAAAAACAATTCATACGCTTTGCGCCGGGTGGGTGCTTCATCTTCATTGATGACCAGCTTGCGATCTTTCCACTGATAGCCATAGGGCGCACTGCCGTTGATGGTCTTGCCGAGTTTGGCGCGAACCAAGATGGATGCTTTTTGGCGGTCGGCGATTTCCTCACGTTCCCAAGTCGCCATGGCGGCGATGATGGTAAAAAACAAACGCCCGGCGGGTGTGCTGGTGTCAATCGTTTCCGAAATGGAAATCAAATCCGCTTTATGGTCCTGAAAATAATCGGAGAATTCCAAAAGCTCCTTGGTGTTGCGGGCGAGCCGGGCGAGCTTGGAAAAAATCAGGCCGGTGATATGCCCGCGTTTGATGTCCGCCATCATCCGCTTGCATTCGGGGTGTTCCTTGACCGACTTGCCGGACACGCCGGCCAAGTCATAGATTTCCTTAATTTTCCAGCCGCGCGCGGTGGCGGTAGCGCGGGCCCGTTCAAGATGGTGCGCGGGGCTTTCGCCCTTGGCCTGGTCATCACTGCTTACGCGAATCCAAACGCCGACTTCTTTGGGCAAGGCATGGTTTTCCTTCATACACTACTTCATGGCAAAGAAAGAAAGCCGAATCAAGCATGATTTTAATTTTTCCATGAAAAGTTTCAGCCCCAACAAAAAAACCGGCATCCGCTGGCACGATGCCGGTTTTTTCGCCTCTTCAAATCAAGCATAGCCGCCTTGCGCGTCGGCGATGATGCGCTTGATTAACTGTGCATCCTGGCCTTTGACCTTCTTGCCGGCACCGTCGCCCCAATCTAAAAACCAAAACTCAACCCCACCACCGTCTTGGTCGTAATAGCGGAATTCTTCGGCGGGGCCGCCCCAAGAAATTTGATAGCGCCAATAGCCCGGATGCGTGCCAAAAGTGTCCGCCGCCACCCGGTCAACGCATAGCCCGTATTCTTCCAACCGGCCAATATCTTTAACCTCGACGCCGTAACCGGCCCGCCAGAGTTTTCGCAAATCAGCCATGCGGGACGCAAAAGCATCAGCCACCCTGTCCTTGCATTTTATATCCATTTTTTAATGAGCGCCGCCACCAGCCGGCAGCGGGGAAAATAACATTATGATAAAGGCGTTAAATTTCCCATGAGCGGCACCAGCGCGCTGGTGCCGCCGGGGGAGATTCATTCCGCTACCGTGACGGGAACCAAGTCCAGATTTTCGGGCAAATCTTCCAGCGGAATTTTTTCCCATCGGGAAGTTGAATAGTAGCCCTGTTGCTCATAGCGCTTGCACCACTGGAAAGCATATTTTACCGCCTCCTCTTGCGTAGGGAACGGCTCGCAAGAAATCGGAAAGCCGTCGGGAGAAATAACGTCATACATGGTTTTAGTCATGTGAGTTTTATTGATTAACGAATAAGCGAACGAAGAAACGAGCCCGGAAATCGACCTTGTTCCTTCGGAAAGGAACATCATAACTATAACAAATCCACCGCTTTTATGCAAGGGCCGGAAGCGGTTTTCAGCCCGTAGAATATGGCTTTTATGAATTTCCGGCGCGGCGCAGAAGTTCGGTGTTTATTTCGGAAAGCTCCGCGAGCCGCCGCTGAAATTTCAGGTGGGCGGCGATGGCTGCGCGGGCCTGTTGGCGCTGCGCGGGAGTCTTGAGCAGAAATTTTCTGACCCGGCCGGTTCCCAGGCATTGCACCAGATAATAAAACGGCCCGTGCTTGAAGCCCCGGCGGCAGCGGCAGTTCTTTTTGCCGCAGGTCAGGTATTGTTTGACGAACGAAGCGCGCACCAACCCGGAGGGAACGGGCAGCTGCCGCAGCAAGGCGGCCTTTCGTTCCTGGAGGCGGATCGCCGGCGCCGTCCGCAGATTGTTTGTCTTAACCATAATAAAAGTTAAGAATAGGCCGGTGCGGTCACCCCGGCGGCCGGGTGATGACCCGGGTCACCACTTCGTGGATGCCCTGCTGGGTGGCTTTCTGTTCCGCCGGCGTCTGTCTGGGAAAACTCCGTTCGATCTTCATCCCGTGCCGTTCATCCCTGGCCGCCATCGGCTGCGCGGCCGGTGGTTGTTCCGAGGCTGCTGCCAGTTTCCGGAGTTCGTCCAGAAACTCATCCGGCGTGTAATAGCCGACTTTGGCCGCCGCCTCCGGCCCCAGCGCCCCCAGCACCGCCGCCGCCCATGCTTCCAGAAACTTGCGGCCACCGGACACGGCGGCAACCTTGGTAAAACCTGCCTGGAGGCACTTCTGCACGTTTTCAAACTCATGGTTGACGTTGGAACTGGTGGAGGCGATCTCCACCGCTATGTCCAGATGCCCCCGTCGCAACACCACGTCCGCCGCCTGCATGGAACCCGGCTTCAGTTGTTTCTCGGTATCGGAATTAAAGCCCAGTTTTTGGGCTTCCGTCTTCAACCGCTTCTGGGTGGTGGTATGCCAGGCCAGGCCTCGCCCCGCTTCTCGCGATGGTTTGTCTTCGACCACCGGCGGCTTTGTCAGGGCGGCAACGCCGGTGGATGTCGCTGCTACCAGCACCGGCTTTTCTTTTTCCGAAACCGTGACGGGTGAAGTTTCCACAACCAATGCAGGTGATGGTGATGTCTTCGTCGGTTCGGCAGGTGTGGTGGGGGCGACAGCAACCGATGGTGGGGCCGTTGGAAAAACAGGTTTGGGTGCCGGTGTGGTTTTGCCACCGGGCGGCTCGGATGAATCGGGTGGTTCCGGCGGCTTGGCCTTGCCGACCTCCGGCCGGAGACTGGCCAGCAACATCGCCTCCACCTCGGCACGCGGCGTCGCATATCTGGCGCGGGAGGCGGCGATGACAAGGTCTTTGCGGCCACCTTCAAATTCAGGCGATTCGGGCTTTCGCAGCGCCAGATTGAAATCAAAATCATTCCGCTCCACGCGGACAATGGCGTGATATTTCGCCAAAGTCTTCAGGCTTTTGGCATCGAAAGATTCAAAGCCATCGCCCAATTTTTTGGCGTCATCATCACCGACCCCAAACACGATGCGCGTGCAAGGCTGGGTCAGCACGGCGCTCTCGACCTTCGGATCACTCCGCAACTGGTGCAATTCCTGATGCGCCAGCGTGAGGCCCAAACGATATTTGCGGGCCCCCTTCAAAATCTCCGCCATGCTCGGCGTGATGAAATGATCGAACTCGTCGATGTATAACCAGAAGGGCTTGCGCAAGGCCGCTTCCTGGCGCTGGCGGGCCATGGCCAGTTGCTGGAACTTGGAAACGAGCAGCGTGCCGAGCAGGTAGGAATTTTCCGCGCCACACAAACCTTCCGGCAATTTGGCCAGAAAGATTTTGCCGGTGTCCATGATGTCGGCAAAATCCAATTTATTGGCCCGTTGCGACACCATGTTGCGGAGCGGTTTCCGGCTGAAGAAATCCTGCAACCGGGTGAGCACCGAGCCGATGGATTTGCCGCCGCCCAATTGGGGAAACACTTTCTGCCAATAGTAGATTAACTCCGGGTCTTGGACCGTGTTCAGAAATTCGCTGCGGAAAGGCGGTTCCAGCAGGAACCGGCGCAAGTCTGCCAGCGTGCCCCCGCGATTGCTTTCCAGAAAAACCAGGATCGCATTTTGCAACACGGTGTCCATCTGGTCGCCCCACGAAGTGGACAGCCGCCGGAACACGGAAACCAGATCGGATGCGAGCAGGCTTTTTTCGTCTTCCGAGTGGGCTTGCAGGATGTTGAAGCCGATGGGGAACTCGACATCGGAAGGATTCACCAAGACCACGTCTTCAATCCGATTGTCGGGAATGACCTCCAAAATCTGGTCGATCAAATCGCCATGCGGATCGAGGACGGCCACGCCGTCACCGTTCTCAATGTCCTGACGGATCAAATTCAAGAGCAGCGATGATTTGCCGGTGCCGGAGGAACCGATGATGTGCGTATGGCGCACCCGTTGGTCGGCGGTAAGATAGACCGGCACGGCTTCGCCATTGTGTTCATTGTCGCCGATGACGACGCCCGGCGATTGCCGGACGATGGCCGGAGCCGCCTTCGTCCGTCCGGCATCCCGTTGCAACGCCGGCGAACGCACGGCACTCGACGGCAGATGCACAAAGCCCGTCAGTTCGTCGCTGGTCAAAATCATGCCGCTGCGCCGGGATTGGCGGCGCAAAACATCGTCCAGATGTTCTTCAAAAGGGTAGTCGTCGTTATGCAGCGGAATGAGGGCGTTGCCCTGCGGATTGGAAAAGACGCGCAACGAACCGGCCATGTCGCGGGCGATTTCTTCCAACCGGGCGCGGCTGGCCGCCCGGCCCATGATGCGAACGACGGCGGCATACAATGGTTTAGCCGCCTTGTTCTCCGCCGCACCCGCCAGTTCGGCGGCGTTGACGAACAATGGTTTGCCGTCCGGGAGCGTCACGGAATTGATGATGCTTTCCGCCCAGGGATGCTGCACCGGCTGCCAGAGAATCTGGAACAAGGCCATTTCACCCGGCTCCAATTCGGCCAGAGCCCCGACGAGGCCGACAAACGGATCCATTTTGCCAGTGGTCAGCGGCAGCATGAATTCGCGTTCCAAACCAAACTCGATTGCAAACGCTTCATCCCCGGTGCTGTCATCCCACGCCTTGTCCAACGCCCCTTCAATTTGCCGGAACTGCACATCGGGAAAGTGCGCCGCCAACTGCCGCCGAACCGGGGACGCATCCGACACACTGGCGGCGAACTGCGCGAGCACCCGTTTATGGATGCCCAACAACTCAAAGGCAATCGGCTCCCGGCACAAGGCGAGATTACGGAAAAAAAGTTCAAACGATTCGCGGGTGATGTCGAGTTCGGCTGGCAGGGTGGCCTGAAATTCCACCAATGAGTCCCGCACCAGCGGCGTCGGCTCGGGTTCCTCCTCGACCTCCTCCTCAACCGGCGGCGGCGGGGGTTTGGGTTTGGCAAACAGGGAACTCAAGAAGGTGGGTTTGCGACCATCATCCACAAACGGGGCGGCGGGCAAACAATAGCCCCGGAAAGATTGAAATGGCGGTTCGGGAAAAACGGGTTCACCGAACACCTGCCAGCCGCGTCCACGCGATTCCCATTTGTAAAACTGCTCGGACAGTTGTTGGTGGACCGAGGCCATACCTCACGCCGCGCCGGGCGGTTTATCCGGCGGGAGCGGTTTGTTCAAATCAGACACCGGCGGTGCCGGCTGGAAATGGCGCTCCAGTTTGACCCCGTTGGCCGCGCAGGTTTCATGGGCGAGTTCCTCGATGAATTTCGGCAGCAGATTGACATACATGTTTCGGGTGTCTTCCCGATAATACGTTTCCACGCGGAACCAGTCTTCGTAAATCGTGCCCACCACGGGAAGTTTGAGCAAAAGAGCGTCCAGATCGGAACCACCCTCGGCGGCGGCGTTGCGCAGCACCCCGACGAGCGCGAACACCAGCGCCACCGTGGCCAAGGCGGCATAATCGGCCCCCAACGGCTTGGCCAGCAGAAAGAACACGGACCCAAAGAACAAGCCGGCCGCCAATATATGCCAGAGCCGGACCAACGCGGGCACATGCACCGTGCGACTGGAAAAGAAGAAGAGATTGCCGAAGGGGGCGGCACAGGTATCAATGCACAACCGCTCCCGCATCAGGCGCAGATACACCCGCTGATCGGATAACAACCCGCCTTCATTGAAGTGCACGCGCGAAATCTCCATGCCGGGAATCTTGCGGGCGGCCAGCGTCGCTTCAACCTGCGCATAAAATTCCTGGGCTGAAAGATTGATCCCGTCCGCATGCGACAGTTTGTAATCCAAAACCTCGCCCCGATTGTTTTTGAAGCCGAAAACGAAGTCGAGCAGGCGGCGTATGACCTGGCGAAAAACTTCGCTTTTTTTGGGCTTGTCGTTGGCGGCAGCCATAGTCAAGTATTTGCCATGCAGAATGGCGGTAGTCGAGAGCAATGGTCAACCTCCAAATCGGGCTGGGGAATTTCAGCCCGTTGCCGTTCCCGGCGCGTCATTACCGGGTTTGAAGTGAAAGGATATTGAATATGGCAACATCTCCACCCGCTGATCCCTCAGAAAACCGCGCGCATTATTGGCGTCGGGTGTTGCGCCCCCTGACCTGGTGGTTGTTGCTGGTGCTCTTGCTGTTTGCCATCCGCACGCATCAGCGTTTGATGGAAAAAACCCGGCTCAACTTTACCATCACTTTGGCCGGTCAACCGCCATTCCCTGAAGCCACCGCCACTTTTGACGGTCAGCCCATGGCCAGTGGTGAGAAAATCCCCTTGGGCAATCATCAGTTCCTGATCACGCACCCCAAAGGAGTGGCTTTCAAAACCAATCTGTTTGTTTGGTATGGCGGACGTGACTTCGGGAAAATTAATCTGCCGCGAGCTACCGGAACGCTGGCCGTGTCCGCCAATCCGCCGGCACCCCGAATCTATATCCAAGGGCCTGAGTTCAATGTCACCTTGACCAATAGTGAGGGCCTTACCACCACCGTGCCGACGGATCAATATACGGTTCTGGTGCAATACCGGCATTGGCAGGGTCGCCAGTCGGTAAATGTATTGGAAAACAACCGGAGCCTTCTGCCGTTCACGCCAAGTCTCGGATCCCTGCAATTATCCTGCAATCAAAGCGATGCCACCTATCAACTGGTGGGATCGAATGATGAGATTTTGGAGTCCGGGGAATTTCCGGCAACGCTGGTCGAGTTGCCGGCAAATACCTACAAGCTGGTGTCAGTCCATCACAATCACCGGCGGAACGAATGGGCGAGGGTGAATAACGGCACAACCAACCCGATTGCGGTCGAATTCAAGTATGGCACTGCCGTTCTGGAAACCCAGCCTCCTGGCGCGTCTGTAACCGGCAGTGATGGACATTATTTTGGCGTTACACCGCTTAAACTGATTGAACTCCAGCCGGGAACCTGGACTTTTGACCTGCAACATGGCGGCTATGAATCTGTCCGTGTGCCGCTGCAGATTGTCGAAAATGAATCCGCCCGCTTTCAAACCAATCTCATCAGCCTGAACTACGCCAGTTCCATGCAGACCGCGCGGAACTGCATGGCCACGGCTGATTATGTGAAAGCGGCACAAGCTACACGGGATGCGCTAACGGCAAAACCAAACGATTTGGAAGCGGCGGCATTGAATCGTGAGGCAAGAGGTTTGGGCGCGATCAAGGAAGCCAGAACGCTGGCGGCCTCTGGCGACTATATCGGGGCGGACAAGCTCCTGGCCGAAGCCCTGGGTTTATTACCGGGCAATAATGATGCAACCAAACTGCTGGCCGAATACAAAACCCACGAACCCGAACAATTGGAACGCCAGCGGAAGGAGCGGTTGAAACGCCCGCAGTCGGTCTATGATGAGGTGGTGTCCCGATATAAGGACGCCAATTTATTCGAGGACCATAAGCTCACGACAAAGATGTCGGCGGCGGAGGTGAAAACAGCCATTATCCAAGGGCTGAAATCGTCCCAACCCCCGTTCCAAATCAACCGCAATGAATCGCCCAAGCCGGAGACTTATGTCATCGAGGCGGCTTTTGAATTGCCGGGGTTGTTGGGTTCGGGGACAACCAGCGGCCGGCGGCATTGCCTCATCGTCTGCGGTCAAACCACCGATCAAGAAACGGAAATACATTTCAAGGTGCTGGAATACAAAGCGAAAACCTCCATCAAATTCAGCCTCGCCAATCTGCTCAACACCGCCACGACCGACAATGTGAATTATATTCCCATCCATCCCACACAATTCAATCCGATGCCGGAAAAACTCCAGACGCAATTAATCGAAGGGGTGGCGAATGTGACGGCCATCATTCAGCTTGCGATTGGTCAAACCTCGCCGCCGAAAACACCGTAACTGGCTGGCTGGCTTCCACCGCGATGGCTGCTGGCGGGGCGATGACGCCGCACAAGGGGCAGCGCTTTAATCCATCCGGCCAGCGGTCGTTCCAATCGAAAATATTGCCGCACTTATTACAGATGACCTTGATGTTCGCCATGACATGAGTTGGTTATCGGATAATGCCTCCATCATACCATGGATACCATGGCCTTGGCCAAAATCCCTCCCCAGGGTCAATTTGACAATTGTATCATTTCTGATACAGTTGGAAACAGATGAAAGCTGAACGCCCGCTTAAAGTCGTCTTTTTCAAGACGGACACCGGCAATGAGCCGGTGCGGGAATGGCTGAAAGAATTGTCCAAGGACGACTGCAAGGTCATCGGCACGGACATTCTGACGGTGCAATATGCGTGGCCGGTCGGCAAGCCGCTGGTTGACCATCTGGGTGACGGCCTTTGGGAAGTCCGTTCACGATTGGACAACCGCCTGGCGCGAACGCTGTTCGCGATGGTGGATCAGGAAATCGTGCTGTTGCACGGGTTCATCAAGAAGCAGCAAAAGACGCCGGCCGACGAACTGGAGCTGGCGAAGAAACGTAAAAAACAATACCTGCAAAATTTATGAGCAAAAAGAATCATCGTGGCAGTGACTTCCGGGATTTCCTTAAGGAACAGGGCATCCTGGGCGAAGTCGAGGCGCGGGCCTTGAAACAGGCGTTAACCCTGCAATTCGATCACATCTTGAAAAAAGAAGACCTGACCAAAACCCAAATGGCGGCTCGGATGAAAACCAGCCGTGCGGCCGTGGATCGCCTGCTGGATGCGTCCAATTCCTCAATTACCTTGCACACGCTGGGCAAAGCGGCCCGCGCGCTGGGTCGCAAAGTGCGGATTGAACTGGTGCCAGCCTGATGGTTGCGCCTGTCAACGAATCAACAAAAAGCCCCGGCCAGTGATGGTCGGGGTTGTTTTTTAGCAGGCTAGGCTAGATAACCAAGCTCCCTTAACGATGAGTGGTTTTGGTTGCCGATCACCACATGGTCAATCAACTCGATCTTCAGCAGTTGACCGGCGCGAAAAAGGTCGCGCGTCACCTTGATGTCAGCCTCGGACGGGGTGCTTTCGCCGCTCGGGTGATTGTGGATGACCACGATTGAGGCCGCCGCTGCAATAATGGCGCAGCGGAAGACCTCGCGCGGATGCACCAGGATGGTGTCCATCGTGCCGATGGAGAGCAACTGATGCCCTCTGACCCGTTTGCGCGTGTTCAGCATCAACACCGCCATGCACTCGCATTCGGGATTGAAGTGCGGAGCCGTGGCGATGTGCAACCGCCAGTAATCCACGACCTGTTTCGGCGTCTCACACACCAGCATTTCGCTCGGCACGGGACAATCCCGCAAGGACATCACCTTGAACTCCTGCGGATGGATCAGCTTCACGCCATCACCTCCGCCGGTTTTGGCGGCACCGAGATTTTGGGAATGATGTCTTCCGCCGGAATCTCCGGTTTATGGCCAAGGATGAAGTCCGCCGCCTTCTGCGCCTGGGCCGCCGCGTGGACGATGAGGGTCTTGTCCTCCTTCAACGATTTCAGCCAGCCTTCGAGATAGGCGGCGGAACTGTTGATCGTCTGGTCCACGATGCCGGCGTAGCCGCAGAGAAAGGCGCTGCCCATTTCGGCAATCAATTCCTCTCTGGCGTAAGGATCGGAACCGTAGCCGTTCCGCTCCATGATGCTGGCGCGCTTCAACCGCTTCTCATGTCCGGTCGAATGCACCAACTCATGGAACAGGGTGGCGTAATAATGGTCCTCCGACTGGAACCGAGCCCGGTCGGGCATATTCACCATGTCACTGCCGGGCGAATAAGACGCCATATTCATCCCATGCTTGATGACGGGACGTTGCGGCATGTTGGCCACCAGCTCCGCCGGCAAGGTCTGGATGAAGGCCGAATTATCCGCCGGCGGAATGTTCTTCAAGCCGGTGCATTGCGACACGTTGAAGACGTGATACAGACGCAGGAATGGGATTTTCTTTTCTACCTGCGTTTCCTTGTCCTGCACCTTCATCGGTTTCCAGAACACGACCGGGCAGGATTTTTCGCCCGGCTTGATCTGGCCGCCCATGGCGTTGGCCTGCCGCAGCGTGAGCCAGTTCGGCGATTCATAATTCATCGCCATGAGCAGGAACAC
>Ga0007854_10002629_pt1 | contig 11053 bp, 9 predicted proteins | sample CryBogCBH12Aug08_FD_60382 | JGI IMG/M metagenome (GOLD analysis project Ga0007854, IMG submission 60382) | Freshwater microbial communities from Crystal Bog, Wisconsin, USA - CBH12Aug08 | ecosystem: Environmental > Aquatic > Freshwater > Lake | place: Crystal Bog, Wisconsin, USA | collected... | reverse complement strand
CGCCGAGGTCCTCGTGTCCTACCTGCCGGTGGGCTCAGAAGAGGCCCAGCGCTACTACGCCCAGGCCTGCCTCGACGCTGGCGTGGCCTTCGTCAACGCCATCCCGGTCTTCATCGCCTCGGACCCGGCGTGGGCGACCAAGTTCCGCGAGGCCGGCGTGCCGATCGTGGGCGACGACATCAAGTCCCAGGTGGGCGCCACCATCGTCCACCGGGTGCTCACCCGGCTGTTCGAGGACCGCGGCACCGCCCTCGACCGGACCTACCAGCTGAACGTCGGCGGCAACATGGACTTCCGCAACATGTTGGACCGGGATCGCCTGGAGTCGAAGAAGATCAGCAAGACCCAGGCCGTCACCTCCCAGATGGACGTGGCCCTGGATGAGGACGCCGTCCACATCGGCCCGAGCGACCACGTGCCGTGGCTGCTCGACCGCAAGTGGGCCTACATCCGCATGGAGGGTCGCAACTTCGGCGACGTGCCGCTGAACGTCGAGCTCAAGCTCGAGGTCTGGGACTCGCCGAACTCGGCCGGGGTCATCATCGACGCCGTCCGGCTGGCCAAGCTGGCCCTCGACCGTGGGGTCGGCGGCCCCATCCTCGGCCCCTCGGCCTACCTCATGAAGTCCCCTCCGGTGCAGTTCCACGACGACGTGGCCTTCCAGATGGTCGAGGACTTCGCCGCCGGAGCGGACAACCCGGTCTGGCCGGAGGCCTAGTCACGACGGGTCCCCCCGCCCGTTGCCACTGAACAGCCCGCCGGAGGTCTCCTCCCGGCGGGTTGTTCGCGTCTGGCGGACCCTTGGCACCAGCGACTCGGTCAGGCCTGCTGGCGCTCCGCCCACCAGGCGTCGAGGCGCTCCCGGGCGACGGCTTCGCCGAGGGGACCCTCATCGAGGCGCAGCTGCAGGAGGAAGTTGAGGGCCTCGCCGACGGTCCTCGAGGGGCCGATGCCGAGGTGGGCCATGACCGCCTCGCCGTCGAGGTCAGGCCGGATCGCCCGGAGCTCCTCCTCCGCACTCAGCTCTTGGATGCGAGCCTCGAGCTCATCCATCCGCCGGGCGAGGGTGCGCGCCTTATTGGCGTTGCGGGTGGTGCAGTCGCAGCGGGTGAGCTCGTTCAAGCGCTCGAGGTCATCCCCGGCGTCGCGGACGTAGCGGCGCACCGCAGCGTCGGACCACCCGAGGCGGTAGGTGTGGAAGCGCAGGTGGAGCTCCACCAGGCGGCGCACCGTCTCGACGTCGTCGGCGGAGTAGCGCAGCGCCTCCATGCGGAGCTTGGTCATCCGAGCCCCGACCACCTCGTGGTGGTGGAAGGTCACCCCGCCGTCGACGAAGTTGCGGGTGCGGGGCTTGCCCACGTCGTGGAACAGCGCCGCCAGGCGCAGGATCCGCTCCGGGGTGGTCTTGTCCACCACCGCCAGGGTGTGCTCGAGGACGTCTTTGTGGTGATGGATCGGGTCCTGCTCGAGGGCGAGTCCCGGCAGCTCGGGCAGGAAGTGCTCCGCCAGCCCGGTGTGGACCAGCAGGCGAAGTCCCGGCGCGCAGACCGGCACCACCAGCAGCTTGTCGAGCTCGTCCCGGATCCGCTCAGCCGACACGATGCTGAGCCGCTCACCCATCGACGTCATCGCCTGGACCAGCTCGGGGTCGGGCACGAGTTCGAAGCGGGCCAGGAAGCGCGCCGCTCGCAGCATCCGCAGCGGGTCGTCTTCGAAGCTGATCTCCGGATCGAGCGGGGTGCGCAGCCGCTTGGCGAGCAGGTCCTCGAGACCGCCGTAGGGGTCGATCAGCTGGACCGCACCGAGCCGCAACGCCATGGCGTTGATGGTGAAGTCCCGACGGGCCAGGTCCTCGTCGATCTGGTCCCCGAACTCGACCACGGGCTTTCGCGAGTCCGGGTGGTAGGCATCGGCGCGGTGGGTGGTGATCTCGTAGATCTGGCTGCCTCGACGGCTCCCGATGGTGCCGAAGCGCTTGCCCTGGGTCCAGACCACGTCGGCGTAGCGACCGAGGAGCTCCTCGATCGCCTCGGGTCGGGCATCGGTCGTGAGGTCGAGGTCAGGGCTCTCGAGCTCCGCGCCGGTGAAGGCGTCGCGCACGCAGCCGCCGACCAGGTAGAGCTGGTAGCCGGCATCGGCGAAGCGCTCGGCGAGCTCAGCGGTGGCGGCGAGCAGGGGTTGGAAGCGCGGGGGGACCGGGACCGACACGCGCCCACGCTACCCGGCACCAGCGGCGATCAACGGCCCGGGTAGCCTCAGGCGGTGGCGCGCGCGAGCCGAGCAGTGCAGGTGAAGGCTGGCTCCGTCGCGGCCATCGTGGCCCTCACGGCGGCCGCGCCGAACGCCGTCGCCGACACCCCAGCGAGCGGCTCGGTGGTCGTCGAGAACCAGACCACCTGGGTCCTGCCACCGACGTCCACGTCGTCCTCAACCATGGTGCTGACGCTCGCCCCCTCCGGCTCGGCCGACGCCGTCGACGTGGCGGTGTTCCCCCGGCTCATCGCCCGCTCCACCTTGGAAGCCGACCTCACCACGCCACCGACCACCGGCGCGCTCGGTGACCCCGGCCCCATCGCCTTCTCCTGCTTGGGCACGAATCCGCTCCGCCTGGTGCTCACCGCGTCCGCCTCCACCTCGCCGGGTCCAGGTCCCTGCTCCGGGCAGGCCCCGCCGACGGTGGCGCTCTCCTGCTCGGGGACCTCCTGTGCCGGCGTCTACCCCGTCACGCTGACCGCCCTCCACGGCACCACGGTCTTGAGCCGCACCACCACCTTCTTGACCGTCGCGGCGCGCCAGGGGGTGAACCCCATGCGGGTGGCCCTGGTGCTGCCCTTCGGCCTGCCGGGGAATGCCGGGCAGCTCTCGGCCACCCGGGCCAGTGCGCTGGCGACGACCTTGGCCGTCGCCGAGCACTCCCCCCGGGTTCCGCTCACCCTGGCGCCGGAGCCAGCCCTCGTGGCTGCACTCGGCCCCGACCAGCAGGGCCAGGCCATCCGGGCCGAGCTCCGGGCCAGCCTGCGCAGCCCCGTCCACCAGCTGCTCTCGACCACCTACGTGCCCATTGATCCCGGCTCGCTGCTGGCGGCCAACCTGCGACCCGAGATCACCCACCAGCGAGCGGCAGGCACTGCCGCGCTCGCCGCCGCAGGCCTCGCCGCGTCGGTGCCCACCACCTACGTCGAGGACAAGACCGGCTTCCTCCCCTCGGCCGCCGGCATCGTCGCCGGTGGCGGCCGAGCGGTGCTGGTCGACAGCGCGGCCCTCAGCCCCAATCCCGACCTCACCTTCAGCTGGTGGCAGCCCTTCGAGCTCCAAGACCCCTCCGGGTCCCAGGTGCCCGCAGTCGCCATCGACGACCAACTGAGCGCCTACAGCGCCGCCAGCCAGCGCACCCCGGTGCTGGCGGCGGCGCAGCTGCTCGGTGACCTGGCCTTCTGCTACTTCGAAGCCCCCGGCCTGCCGAGCCCGCGGGGCCTGGTGGTGCTCCCGCAGCCGGACTGGATGCCCGACCCGAACTTCTTGGCCACCACCCTGCATGGCCTCGCCACCAACCCGGTGCTCGACGCGGTCACCTTGGCCGGCTACTCCGCCCAGGTGGCGATCGGGGCCAACGGCGCCCCCTCGGTGCGCAGCGGCACCATCTCGACCCAGGCCTCGCTCACCCCCACGGTGGCCGCCGCCATCAGCGAAGCCCGCAGCCAGCTGCAGTCCCTCGGCGGCACGCTCGTCGGCGCCCCCAGCCGGCTCGCCACCTTGAACGGGGAGCTGCTGCGGAGCGAGTCGCTGCGCTTCAGCCCTGCCGAGGCCAAGGTGGCGCTGCTGCGCTACGAAGCCGCCGTCACCCCGACCTTGCGGTCGGTGATGCTCCCGGCCGACCCCATCACCTTGACCTCGTCGCGCGGCACCCTGCCGATCACCGTCGAGTCCTCGGCCCAGGTCCCCCTGCGGGTGGTGGTGCGGCTGCGCTCCCCGCGCCTCCAGTTCCCAGAGGGCGCCTCAACCGTGCTGTGGCTCCGCCAGCCGACCACCACGGTGCGGATCGAGGTCGCCGCCGAGACCACCGGGGACCTGCCGCTCTCGATCACCGTCACCACCCCCGACGGCCGGGTGGTCCTGACCCAGGCCGCCATCGTGGTGCGGGCCACCGCCACCAGCGTGGTGGCCATCGTGCTGACCGTGGTGGCCGTGGTGGTGCTGGCCTTCTGGTGGATCCGCACCTCTCGGCGCAACCGAGCCGCTCGACGAGCAGCCCATGGCTGAGCTCACCGCCGCTGACCGCCCCGATCGCCTCGGCAGCTTGGGCCGCGCCGCGGGCTCCATGGCCGTCGGCACCGCCCTGAGCCGCGCCACCGGGGTCATCCGGGTCCTGGTGCTGGCCTGGGCCCTCGGGCTCACCCAGCTCTCCGACGCCTTCAACCTGGCCAACACCGTGCCGAACATGCTGTTCGACCTGGTGATCGGCGGGGTCCTGTCGGCCACCTTCATCCCGATCTTCGTCGACCAGCTCGAGCGCCGCAGCCCGCGCGAGGCCTGGCGGTCGATCTCGGCGGTGTGCACGATGGCCTTGGTGGTGCTGGTCGCGGCCTGCGCCTTCTGCTTCGTCTTCGCGCCGTGGGTGATCGACGCCTTCACCGCCCTCGGGCACCACAACGCCGTGAACGCCGCCGCCTTCGCCCAGCAGCGCGCCGTCGCCACCACCCTGCTGCGCTGCTTCGTCCCGCAGATCTTCTTCTACGGCCTCATCTCGCTGTCGACCGCGCTGCTCAACACCCAGCGCATCTTCGCCCCCCCGATGTGGGTGCCGATCGCCAACAACCTGGTCTGCATCGCGGTGCTGGTGGGCTTCGCCAGCGTCGAGCCCAACCCCTCGCTCAGCGCCGCCCAGGCCAACAGCTCGCACCTGCTGCTGCTCGGGCTCGGCACGACCGCCGGGGTGGCCGTCCAGGCCCTGCTACTGGTGCCCTTCCTGTGGCGGGCCAAGCTGAAGCACCTCTGGGTGCGCTTCGAACCCCGGGATGCCGCGGTCAAGATGGTGCTGCGCCTCGGAGGCTGGACCTTCGGGTTGGTGCTCGCCAACCAGGTGGCCCTGTTCGTGATGGCGGCGCTGGCCTTCGGCCTCGGTGGCACCGGGCAGTTCAGCGCCTACTCCTACGCCTGGATCTTCCTGCAGACCCCCTACGCCATCGTGGCCATCTCGGTCATGTCGGCGGTGACCCCGGACCTGAGCGCCCGCTGGAGCCGAGGCGACCTCGATGGCTACCGCGCCCGGTTCTCCTCGGGGCTCCGGGCGGTGCTCCGGATCATCCTGCCCGCCGCGGTACTGATGTTCGTCCTGGCGCGTCCCGCCATGGTCCTGCTCTTGGGTCGCGGCGCGGCCGACCCCGCCGAACTGCGAGGGGCGGGGGCGGCGCTCGCGGCCTTCGCCCTCGGGCTCCCGGGCTTCAGCGTCTTCCAGTTCGTGGTGCGGGCGCTGCAGACCATGCTGCGCCAGCGGGTGGCCTTCTTCCTCTACCTGCTCGAGAACTTGGCCAATGTGGCCTTGGGGGTCCTGCTCTACAAGCCCCTCGGGGTCGGAGGCCTGGCGCTGTCGGTGTCGATCGCCTACTCCCTGGCGGCGGTGGCGGGGCTGGTGCTGCTGCGCCAGTGGCTGGGGCGCTTCGCCGCACCAGGGCAGTGGCGCCCGCTGGCGTCGGTGGGTCTGGCCTCGATCACCATGGGCCTGTTCGCCCTGGTGGCGGTCAACGTCTCGACGACCGAGACCGCGGTGGGCCTGGCGTTGCGCTGCGGCTTCGCCCTGGTAATGGGAGCGGTGGGCTACGTCCTCGCCATGGCCGTGCTGCGCCGGGTCCTGCCGAAGAAGCCTTCGGGCCAGCCGAGCAGGGGTGGGCGTGGCAAACTCCAAGCAACGCAGGACCTGGGGAGGGCACATGGCACGAACGAAGATCGTCACCGATAGCGCCTGCGATCTGTCGCCGGAGATGGCGGCTCGCTACGACATCTCGGTGGTGCCGCTCACCATCCGCTTCGGGAGCGATGAGTACACCGACCGGGTCGACCTGACCCCGGCCAAGTTCTGGGAGCTCTGCGCCGCCTCGCCGACCCTGCCCGAGACCGCCGCCCCGAGCCCGGGGGCCTTCACCGCCGCCTTCACCGAGGCCGCCGACGCTGGCTACGACGGGATCGTCTGCATCTGCCTGTCGGCTGCGCTGTCGGCCACCTACCAGTCGGCGCTCGCCGGGGCCAGCGCGCTGGCGGATCGGCTCCCCATCGAGGTCGTCGACTCCGAGGCCGTCACCATGGCCCAGGGCTTGCTGGCGGTCAAAGCCGCCGAGCTGGCTGCAGGCGGCGCCGATGCGGCGAGCATCGCCGCGGCGGTGCGCGAGACCATCCCCCGGTGCCACGTCATGGGCGTCCTCGACACCTTGGACCACCTGGTCAAGGGTGGTCGGGTCGGTGGCGCCAAGGCCCTCATGGGCTCGCTGCTGTCGATCAAGCCGATCCTGCAGCTGAAGGACGGCGTGGTCGCCGAGGAGTCCAAGCAGCGCACCCGGGCTCGTGCCCTGCGCTACCTCGCCGACCGGGTGGTCGCCGACGCGCCCTTTGAGTACGTAGCAGTGGTCTCCGGTGCCGCCCCGGACTGCGATGACCTGGTCAAGGCCATCACCGCCACCGATCTCGGCGCCGAGGTCGAGGTCGCCGACCTGGGACCGGTGGTCGGCACCCATGGAGGACCCCGCCTGCTGGGCGTCGCCTACATCACCACGGCCAGCGCCTGAGCCGCGCCGACTAGGTTGGCCCCTATGGCAGACGGCGCCTTCGGGCTTGGGGACTTCGGGAGTGAGTGGCCGAAGAAGGCCGCGGACGCCGTCGACCAGGGCGTCAACCTGGTCCGTGACCGGGTCGTCCGGCCCATCATCGTTGGGGCCCGGGGCTTCGTCTTCGGGCTGCTGCTCGCCACCTTGGCCATCACCACCTTGGTGTTCGTCTCGGTGGCGCTGGTGCGGATCTGCACCGTCTTCATCTTCCACAACCATGTCTGGGCCAGCTACCTGCTCGTCGGCACGGTCTTCAGCGGCATCGGCTACTACTTCTGGCGTCAGCGGGCGCCCCGAGCGAGCTAGGGATTCCCGTGGCTGAGCAACGCAAGGTCGTCATCTTGGGCTCTGGCCCCGCCGGGCTCACCGCCGCGATCTACTGCGCCCGAGCCCAGCTCGAGCCGCTGGTGCTCGAGGGTGAACCCAGCTCCACCTCGGATCAGCCCGGCGGCCAGCTGATGCTGACCACCGACGTTGAGAACTACCCCGGCTTCCCCGAAGGGGTGACCGGCCCGGAGCTGATGGGCCAGCTGCGCTCCCAGGCACTGCGCTTCGGCGCCGAGCTGCGCACCACCAAGGCCAGCGCGGTGGACCTCTCCGCACGGCCCTTCACCATCACCTGCACCGATGGACCCCCCGTCATCGCCGACGCCCTGATCGTCGCCACGGGCGCCCGCAGCCTCATGCTCGGCCTCGACGGCGAGGATCGCCTGCTCGGCCATGGGCTCTCCACCTGTGCCACCTGCGACGGCTTCTTCTTCCGGGGCCAGGAGATCGCAGTGGTCGGGGGCGGTGACTCCGCCTTGGAGGAGGCCCTCTTCCTCACCCGCTTCGCCACCAAGGTCCACCTGCTGGTGCGTCGCGACCAGCTCCGCGCCAGCAAGATCATGCGGGACCGGGCCCTCGCCCACGACAAGATCGAGGTCCACTGGAACACGGTGGTCGAGGCCCTGCACGGCGAGGCCAAGCTCGAGGGGCTCACCCTCTCGAGCACCGTCGATGGCTCGACGCGGGAGTTGGCGGTGACCGGGATCTTCGTGGCCATCGGACACGCGCCCAACTCGGCCATCTTCGAAGGCCAGCTGGACCTGCATGAGGGGGGCTACGTCGCCTTGAAGGGCGGCAGCCGCACCTCCGTCGAGGGCGTCTTCGCCGCCGGCGACGTCGCCGACCAGGTCTACCGCCAGGCCATCACCTCGGCCGGGTCCGGCTGCCAAGCCGCCATCGACGCCGAGCGCTGGCTCGAGGCCCAGGGCGCCTGAGCGCTCGGGCGGAATGATTCGCCGCCGGTTGGGGTTCTCCCTACACCGGCAATGGAGAGAAGGAGGCCGCCATGGGCGACCAGATCGTGCAGTTGACCGATGCAACCTTCGACGAGCTCGTGGGCGCCTCGAGCACCCCCGTGCTGGTCGACTTCTGGGCCGAGTGGTGTGGGCCGTGCAAGGTGATCGCCCCCATCTTGGATGAGATCGCCGGTGAGCAGGAGGGCAAGCTCACCATCGCCAAGCTCAACATCGATGAGAACCTGGAGATCACCCGACGCTTCGACGTCATGTCGATCCCGACGCTGATCCTGTTCCAAGACGGCCAGCCCAAGGCTCGGCTCGTCGGGGCGAAGCCCAAGGGTGCCCTGCTCCAGGAGCTCGCCGAGTACCTGTGAGCCCCACCCGCGGGCTCCCACTCGCCCTCGGTGCCGAGGGCGAGGCGGTCCGCGACGTTCAGCGACGCTTGGCGGCGCTCGGGTTGGCCTGTGCCCCGGACCCTGAGGGGACCTTCGGCGCCGCCACCCGAGCGGCCGTGGAGGCCTTCCAGCGCCGCCGGGGACTCCGCATCGACGCCATCGTCGGGCCTTCCACCTGGGCCACCCTGGTCGAGGCCAGCTACAGCCTGGGCGATCGCCCGCTCTACCGCCGGGCCACCATGCAGCGCGGCGACGACGTGGCGGAGCTCCAGCGCCGGTTGTGCGCGCTGGGCTTCGACACTGGCCGGGTCGACGGCATCTTCGGCGATGCCACCCAGGCAGCGGTGGCCGAGTTCCAGCGCAACGCCGGGCTCCCCGACGACGGCGCGGTGGGGGCGGTGACCCTCGAGGCGCTGCTGCGGGTGGCCCCGCGCACCGCCGATCCCGAACTCGTGACCGCGGTGCGGGACCGCCTGGCACTACGCCTGGCCGATCCCACCCTGTCGGGGCGGGCCATCGCCATTGGCTCCAGCACCGAGCTGAGCACCGCCGCCCACAACCTGGCCCGCCGGTTGACCGAGCTCGGGGCCACGGTCACCGTCCTCGAAGTCCCCGACGAGTCCGCCCAAGCCGCCGCGGCCAATGCCGCCAGTGCCGAGCTGTTCCTCGGGCTCCGCCTCACCCCAGAGACCGCCGGTTGTAGAACGATGTTCTACAAGGGCTACACCTATGAGTCGGCCTCGGGTCGACTGCTCGGTGAGCTCCTCCAGGCCCGGCTCCCCCGGGTCCTGGCCATCCCGGGCGACGCCGCCAGCGGCATGGCCTTGGCGGTGCTGCGGGAGACCAAGATGACCGCCGTGGTGGTCGAGGTGGGCCCAGCCGAGGCGGTGGTCCGCCATGGGGATCTCCTGGCGACCTCGATTGCCGAGGCGGTCGAGCGCTGGGCAACCGAGGCCGCACTCCACGACGACCGCTGACGAGCAGCTCCCCGACCGGCCACCGCAGCGCCTCGCGCACTCTGGCTGGCTCGAGCGGTCGAGTTGTACAGCGTAGAGGGGAGTGAGGCCGGGACCAGAGCCCTGGTTCCCCGCGCCGGCTGGGCTCGCCGTTTCGGGAAGCTTCCCTGCGCTCCACCCAGTTGAGGGTTGCCGTACGGCGCACAATTACCGATGTCGCGGGGCGACCGCTGAGGGCGCTGGCGGGGCTCGGGGAGTGGGTCGACGAACGACACGGCAGCGGTCGACCGGCTCTCCAGCATCGAACTCAGGAGCTCGAACGTCTCCCAGATCCTGGACCTCGAACCCTCAAGGAGATGGCGTCCCAGAGCGGGTGTGGGTGACGCCCGGGTGACAACCGTGACAATTCACAACCTGTGCTTAAGGTTGTGGATTGAGCGTTTGCGAAGAAGACCTCAACCTCAAGGAGCGGGGGTTTCGGCGGTGCTGGAGCCGGGCTCACCGAGCATGGCCCGGTAGATCCGCTCGAGGTCCTCGAGGTTGGCGAACTCCACCACCAGACGGCCGTGGCGGTTGCGGAGGTCGACCTTCACCCGGGTCGAGAGGTGATCGGAGAGCAGCTCCTCGAGCTCCAAGACGCCGGGGTCGGGGAGTCGGCGCAGGGTCTTGGTCGGCACGACCGCCGTCCCGTCGTCGGTCTCGACCGGCTCCTCGGTCACCACCACCACGCTGCCGTCCCCTCGAAGCAGCGCCTCAACGGCTCGCACCGAGAGTTCATCGGTGATGATCTGCTGGCAGAGGACCTCCTGCAGGCTGCGATCCGGGGTCTGCAGGAGCGCTCGGGCGTGGCCAGCGGAGATGAGTCCCTCAGCCAGGCTCCGCTGCACCGAGGAGGGCAGCTGCAGGAGCCGGAGGGTGTTGGTCACCGAGGTTCGGGATTTACCCACCCGCTGGGCCACCTGCTCATGGGTCATCTCGAAGTCGTCGATCAACTGCTGGTAGGCGGCGGCCTCTTCAATGGCGTTGAGGTCGCTGCGGTGGAGGTTCTCGACGAGGGCTTGCTCCAGGCTGTCGGCATCAGCCGTCCCCTGGCGCACCAGCACCGGGATGGTCTGGAGCCCCGCTCGGCGAGAAGCCCGCCAGCGGCGCTCCCCGGCGATCAACTCGTAGCGCTCGTCCTCCCCCTCGACCTCTCGGACCAGGATTGGCTGGAGGACCCCCAGCTCCTTGATCGAGGCCGCCAGGGAGGACATGGCCTCCTCGTCGAAGTGGGCCCGAGGCTGGAAGCTGTTCGGGCGGATCGACCCAATCGGCACCTCCCGCAGCGCCGAGGAGGTGTCCGAGGCCACCTCGGTGGGGATCAGGGCCCCGAGGCCTCTACCGAGTCCGCTTGGTCGCGCCATTGCTTACCTCCTTGGCCAGGTCCCGGTAGGCGATCGCCCCTCGAGAGGTGGGATCGAACACGGTGATCGGTTGGCCGAATGATGGGGCCTCGGAGAGCCGCACAGTTCGTGGGATCACGCTGCGGCAGACCTCGGTGGGGAAGTGCTCCCGGACCTCATTGGCCACGTCGGCCGCCAGCTTGGTCCGGGCGTCGTACA
>Ga0007854_10002625_pt1 | contig 11063 bp, 9 predicted proteins | sample CryBogCBH12Aug08_FD_60382 | JGI IMG/M metagenome (GOLD analysis project Ga0007854, IMG submission 60382) | Freshwater microbial communities from Crystal Bog, Wisconsin, USA - CBH12Aug08 | ecosystem: Environmental > Aquatic > Freshwater > Lake | place: Crystal Bog, Wisconsin, USA | collected... | reverse complement strand
AGCGGAAGATTGTGGCGCTGGAGATGGTGGAGCGTGGCATTGGGCGGGATGGATACCCGGTGCTGGACCTGGACGGGCATGAGATTGGCGTGATTACTTCCGGGTCGCCTGCGCCTTATTTAAAGACCAATATTGCCATGGCGCTGGTGCCTGCGAGTGTGGCCGCGAGTGGCGCGGATGTGCTGGTGCAGGTGCGAGCCAACCAGGTGAGGGCGAAGCAGGTGGCGCTGCCGTTTTACAAGCGGGCAAAGGGGTAGCGCGGGCAGCCACCGCTCTGCCCGGTTGAAGGAAACGTGGCGTGCTCTGTTTCCCTTCTCTCTTCAAGGGGAAGACGTCTGCGTATGACGAGCCGTTGACTACTTGAGCAGGTCCAGCGCCATGGCGGTCATGCTGGTGACTCCGGTGGTGATGGCGGGCCCGTAAACCGGCGCGAAGAGCGCGGAGTGCAGGCCGGGGAGAGACACGCCTGTTTTGCGGCTCTCGGCAAGCTTGTCGGGATCGGCCGCACCCAGCCAGAACATTACGCCCGGAATCTTGCCATCGAGGGTGAACAGGCCCACATCCTCGCTGCCCATGATGGCGTGGGCTTCAAGGACACGGTCTTTGCCGAGTGCGGACGCGGCGGACGCGCGGAGGCGCTCAGCCAATGCCGGATCGCAGAGGGTTGCAGGCGTGCTTTCACCCAGCGTAACAGTGGGCATGCGATCCGCAGGAATGCCATAAGCCTCCGCGAGGCCCTGGGCGGTGCGGCGCACGGCGGCGACGATCTGATCGCGAACCGCGGCGGAGTAGGTGCGCAAGGTAAGGCCCAGCACAACTTCATCGGGAATGATGTTGTTTTTGGTGCCGCCATGGATGGTGCCGACGGTAAGTACGGCAGGCTGCTGCGGATCGATCTGGCGGCTGACGATGGTCTGGGCCACGAGCACAAATTCGGCAGCGAGGACGATGGGGTCTTTGCCGGCCTGGGGCGCGGAGCCGTGTCCGCCGATGCCGCGCAGGGTTACGTTGATTGTGGTGGCGCTGGCAAGCAGCGGGCCACCCTTGATTGAGATGGAGCCGGCAGGCACGTCGTTGGAGTCGTGCTCTGAGAGGACCATGTTTGGGCGGCCGAAGCGCTCGTAGAGATGGTCGGCGAGCATGGCGGTTGCGCCCTGCACCACTTCCTCGGCGGGCTGGCCAATGAGCATCAGGGTGCCATGCCACTGGCTTTTGCGTGCAGCCATCTCCCGCGCCGTGCCCAGCAGTACGGTCATGTGCAGATCGTGGCCGCAGGCTTGCATTACGCTCACAGGCTGGCCCTGCGCGTTGGTGCTCTTCACGGTGCTGGCGTAGTCCAGGCCGGTCTTCTCTTCGACGGGGAGTGCATCCATATCTGCGCGGATCAGCAGTCGCGGGCCGGGGCCGTTCTCAAGCACAGCTACAACGCCAAAGGCCTGCGCACCGTCTTCATACTTGCCTACGTGCTCGGTTACCGTGTATCCCAGCTTGCGCAGCTCGCCTGCCACCAGCGCGGAGGTCTTCTCCTCATGGCGGGAGAGCTCAGGATTGCGGTGCAGATGCTTGTAAGTCTCAGTGAGTGCGGGCAATTGGCGCGCTACGGAAGAGGCTAGATCGGCAGGAGCTTGAGCGAGCAGCGGGGAGACGGCAGCAGACACCACGGCGACAAGGCAAATACGCGTAAACATAAGAAGAATCTCCAGACAGAGGCGGGAAGCAACTTTATGCGCCAGCTTAGCATAAATACATTCCCTGCCGGGTTACTGCAGATCAGTGAGCGCCTTTTTCGCGCAGCAGCTTTTCGACGTCGGCCTTTCCGTTGTTGACCGCAAGTTTGAGGGCCGTGGTGCCGTCGTCGCTCTTCGCGTCCACGTTGGCACCTTGCTCAAGCAGGACCTTTACGATATCAACCAATCCGCCGCCGGAGGCCGCCATCAGAGCGGTAAAGCCGTGGACATCCGCAGACTCGGTCTGGGCTCCATTGGCCAGCAACAGCTTTACCAAATCGACTGATCCGGAGACGACGCTGAGCATCAACGGAGTCAAGCCACTCTCTTCCTTTGCATTGACGCTTGCGCCTTTGGCCAGCAGCAGCTTTGTCTCGTCGAGATTGCCGACCATGACGGCATAGTGGAGCGCGGTATCGCCGCGCGTGTCTTTGACCGCGGTGTTGGCGCCCTTTTCAAGCAGCAGCTTTACAATATCTACTTTTCCCATTGCTGTGGCTGCAATCAGCGCCGTGAAGCCGCCTTGGCCCTTTGCCTCAATGTTTGCGCCTTTATCAAGCAACTGGGCGACCACCACGGCATCGCCTTTTTGAACAGACTGGAGCAGTTGCTCATCTAGGCTTGCGGAGGCAGGCTGGGCCGCGGAGTTGAGACTGAACGACAACGCCACAGATGCAAGAGCAAGGATGAAGAGAGCGCTTTTCATACATGCCTCCTTGAGCGGGTAATAGCTTATCCGCTGGTTAACTTGCGCCACGCTCCTTGAGCAGCTTGGCCACTTCTGGATGTCCCTCGTTGATTGCCCAATGCAGCGCTGTAGTGCCGTCATTGCCTTTGGCGTTGATGTTTGCGCCCTTCTGGAGCAAGAGCCGGACGGCTTCAGCCTGACCCATGTCGGCGGCTTGAATCAACGGTGTCCAGCCGTGCTTGTCGCGGGCCTCAATGTTTGCGCCCTTTTCAAGCAGCAGCGTGACCACTTCAGTTTTGCCGCGCCCGGCTGCTTCAATCAAGGCGGTGTCTCCCTCATTGGGGTACTTAGCGGCACGAGCCTCGATGTTTGCGCCCTTCTCAAGCAACACCTGAACCGTCTTCACGCTGCCGGCATAGGCTGCGTCTATGAGAGCGGTGCCGCCATCGTCGTCTTTGGCTTCAATGTTTGCGCCCTTCTGGAGCAGCAGTTCTACCATCTCGGCCTGACCTGCCATGGCTGCGCGAACGAGAGGCGTGTTGCGGCGTTCATTGTCTCTGGACTCGATGCCGACGCCCTTTTTCAAGAGCAGCGTAACGGCTTCTGCATTGCCCTGGCTGGCTGCCTCGGCGAGCGCAGGCCATGCCCACCGGTCTTTCAACTCGATGCGGGCGCCTTTCTGGAGCAGCAGAACCACCACGTCGGACTTTCCATATATTCCGGCCTCATGCAGGGCGGCATGGCCGTCGTTGTCCCTGGTCTCGATGCTTGCGCCTTTCTGAAGCAGCAGCTTGACCATTTCAAGCTGCCCCTGGCTGGCAGCCCAGATGAGAGGCGTGCCGTTGAAGTTATCCCGCGCCTCAATGTTTGCGCCACGAGCGAGCAGCAGCTTTACGGCCTCCATTTGGCCGCGATAGGCAGCGGCTGTGAGTGCCGTCATGTTGTGGAAGTGGATAGGGACACCATTCCAGTCAGTGAATATGCCGTTGTTGTCTTTGGCTTCAATCTTTGCGCCCTTGTCGAGCAGCAGCCTCACGATATCTGTTTTGCCCCAGGCGGCTGCATAGATCAGCGGCGTGTCTCCGTTCTTGTCCCCGGCTTCGATGCTGGCGCCGCTCTTCAGCAGCAGCGCAGCGATCTCCGCCTGGCCCGCTATGGCTGCGTGCATGAGGGGTGTGCAGCCTTTTCTGTCTTTTGCCTCGATCGCCGCGCCGGCCTGCAAGAGCTGCTGCACCACGGCGGGCTTGCCTTCGTCCACGGCTTTCAGCAGATCGTTGTCAAGGGAGCTGGGAGCGGCCTGGCCGGAGGCTAGGCGGCACAAGAAGAGGATGGCAGGCAGGACAATTGTGATCTGGAGTTTCTTCATCGTTATCTCCTTGCCCGCCCCAGGGGAAGAGAGTGCGGCATGGATGCGGCCAGTGTTGAGATATTCCGGAAGGCGATCGAGGAGCGATGACATAAGCCGCAATACACAACCGTAACGGAATCCGGCCGCAAGTTTCCAATAGCAGAGAATTCTACTCCCATAGCTTGGGAACGCAAGCCATGCGCGTTCTTGCAGACAGTCATGCACGTACAGGCAGAACAAGTGCCGGGGCGATTGCGTACTCTTTAACAAACTGGCTGGTACACTTCGGCATTGGAGAGAGTTGAATGGGCGCTACAAAGATCGAGTTTCGTTTGCGGATGATGATCATGATCGTCATCGTCGTGCTGGGTTTTTACGCGCCCTGGATTGAGCCGCTGCATCTGGGGCGGCGTATTGCGCTTCTGGAGTGGCTGGCGCTGGAGTTGAGCCGGCTGGGGCTCATCAACTTCAACGTGGCCGCGCCGGCCGTGATTGCGCTGGGCGCGCTGGTTGCATTTGTTGGCGCGGTGTTGCGTGTATGGGGCACGGCGTACCTGGGCTACGGAGTGGTGCATCATGGGCAGATGCAATCCCATGCGGTGATGGCAGACGGGCCTTATCGCTTCGTGCGCAACCCCCTCTACCTTGGGGGCTGGTGCATGATGGCTGCGATGGCCTTTTTGATGCCGCCCTCCGGGGCGCTGTTTTCAATGGTGCTGCTTACGGTTTTCTTTCTGCGCCTCATTCTTGGCGAGGAAGCGTATCTTACCGGCCAGCTTGGCGAGCCTTACCGGGAGTATCTGGCCGCGGTGCCGCGGCTGTTTCCCCGACTGCGCGGAAGCCTGCCCAGCGCAGGATCAAAGCCACAGTGGCTTACCGGGCTGCTGACCGAGGTGAACCCCATCGGCGTCTTTATTACGCTGGCTTTTCTTTCATGGAGCTATGACTACGAGCTCATGATCAAGGGAGTTATTGTGAGCCTGGGTGTTTCACTGGTGGTGCGTGCGCTGATGCCGCTGGTGAAGTAGCAATAGCGGGGCGGCTTGCCTGCCTGGCGTGCGGGTGATTTACCAGGGAATGATGTTCCGCACAAAAGCAACGGGGAGAAGCCAGTGGCCTCTCCCCGTCTGTTGTCCGCAGTCCTAGAACTACTTCTTGGTGGGGGCGATCACGTCCTTGGCAGCCTTGGCTACGCGGAACTTGACCACGGTCTTGGCCTTGATCTTGATGGCTGCGCCGGTCTGGGGGTTACGGCCGATGCGGGCCTTGCGGTCAGCCTTTACGAGACGGCCGATGCCGGGGATTACGAAGACGCCGTTCTTCTTGGTTTCCTTAACGGCGGTCTCCGCCAGCAGATCAAGGAAGGCAGCGACTTGCTTGTTGGTCAGTTCGAGCTTCTCGGCCATGAGCCTTGTAAGAGCAGTCTTTGTGAGTCCAGTTGCCATGAAATGTTCTCCTTCTTGGCGAGCCCTTAGGCTGCCTATGTTGACGGGCTTCCGCCGCAGAATGCGTACCGCATGGAGGGAGTGCGCCTGAGGTGACGTTTGCATGAAACCCCTGTATTCATGCGGCTTCGAAGAACCCTGCCGATGGTTACAATGCAGCTTTTGGGGGCCTCAAGTCAATGGCAAAAGGGTGATTTCCACAATTTTCTTGGGGGTTTATCCCATTTTTGCCTATTTTTGCCTATTTTTGCCTATTTTTGTCGATATTTAGCGGTATTTGTCTACCCGACCAGCGCCGAAAGCGACTGTGGGCTGCCCGAACCTGAACGACCCAGGGGACCAGTTATTTCAGTCCAAAGAGAACTTTTCTCTTAGGCGCGAGGGCGGCGGCGATGGGGGTGTTGAGGGCGTCCACTACCGGGGCGGCGAGCTTGAAGTGGCGGATGACGGTGGCGGCGAGGGTGGGCTCGAGAGCGGCGGAGGCAGGGAGGGTGGCGGCGAGTCCCCACTGCTTGCAGCGGATCAGGTCCATGCCGGGATGCTCGGCGGGAAAGCCCTTGGGCGGACGGGTGAGGGCGTTGCCTTCAAACTCAGTGAAGGCTTTGCGGACGGCGGGCTTTTGGATGAGCTTGCGGAACTCGGCGTGGTGATCGAGGAGCCAGTGGCGGATGGCGGAGAGCTGATCCTTCTCTGGCATGTAAGCACCGGCGGCGATGATGACCTCAGTGGCGCTGATGTGGAAGTAGTAGCCCGCGCCGGAGGTTTTCTCCATGCCTTGATGGGACCACCAGGCGGCGACGTGGGTCTTGTAGGGCAACTTGTTGTTGCTGAAGCGAGTGTCGCGGTAGATGCGGAAGAGGCACTTCTCGGCTGGGCGGACGAAGGCGGGGGCGAAGTCGAGCATGGCGTCAGTGATTTTGCGGATGATGGCCAGCATGGGCTCTTTGAGCTCGGCTTCGAAGGTGGCCTTGCGGGGGGTGAACCAGTCGCGGTCGTTGTGGCGAGCGAGGGCGCGGAGGAAGGTCAGGGCTTCGGGGCGGAGGTAGGGGAGAGCGGCGGTGGGAGCGGGTTTTTGTTTGGGGACCATGACAAAAAGAAGTGTAACGCGCGCGGGTGTACCGCCGGTGCTAGAGTGGACGGCATGAAAGCCAAACTTTGCTCTCTATTGCTTTTGAGTGCGAGTATCCTCGCATAGGCTCCTCGCACGTCGAAAAGCACCTTCAGGCATTTGCTTGCGCAGCAGGGCTTCTCGGGGGCGCTTGAAGGGAAGATTGCGATCAAGCGTCTGGGTGTTTTCCATTGCGGCTCGAGGTCACTTGAAGTTTTTTACCACTCATGGGAGCAGTCAAACCCGCCCGGTAAGACAATTCATGCGGCATACCGAATTGCCTTTTGGAAAATGGCAACAAATACGTTGGGCAGTATATGGTGCAAGACCCGCCGGTGAAGATCACCTGAGCGGCCATTGTTTTCGGCTATCCCGAGGGCGATGGAAACACTATCGAATGTGAGGGTGAAAGCTTGCCAGAGAAGGTCCAGCTCAACGGAGCAGATGAAGGACTGGGCAAGTGAATTGGACACTATCGATGATTGCTGCACCGAACAGCCTTTGCCAACAAACGAGAGGCCCGCGGCTAAAGCCGATTTGATGGAGTTTGCGGCCCGACTAAAGTCGTGCCCTGTTACAAAGCTTGCCATTGGACTTCGAACTCTGAGCTTTTCCGAAGCCTGTGAAGGCCCCGGCTCCCTCCGTGCCCGCCGGAGCACGTCACTTACCGGATCACCTTTAGCGCGCCGCGGAAGAGGCCGTCGAAGTCGGCAGCGAGGGCTTTCTCTTTGGCGATGGCTTGCTCGATGGCTTTCTCGGCGGCGGGGCGCTGGTAGCCGAGATTGACGAGGGCTGACAACACATCGTCTACGGCGGGGCCGGCGACCGAGGTCTGCGTCGGGGCCACCGCAAAGTCGTCAAGCTTGTCTTTGAGTTCTACGACGAGGCGCTCGGCGAGCTTTTTGCCGACGCCGGGAATGCGGGTGAGTTGGGCGTGGTCCTGGCCGCGGATGGCTTGCACGGTGCGCTCGGGGTTGAGGCCGCTGAGCATCTTGATAGCGAGCTTGGGGCCGACGCCGCTGACGGTGATGAGGCGTTCGAAGAGGCGCTTCTCTTCACGGTCAAGAAAGCCGAAGAGGGCGATCTGGTCTTCGCTGACCTGGGTGTGGATGTGGAGCGCGGCTTCAGCGCCGACCGAGGGCAGGGCGGTGAAGGTGGGGACGGAGATGACGACGTCGTAGCCGACGCCGGCAGCCTCGACGATGGCCTGGCCGGGTTCCTTGAAGATGAGCTTGCCGCGCAAGTGAGCGATCATGGTGCCCCTATATTAGTATTCCCAAGCGCTTGGCGACTCGCTCCATGGTTTCAAGGGCCTGGTCGAGCTGGGCGCGGGTGTGTTCGCTGGTCATGATGGCGCGGATGCGAGCCTTGCCTTCAGGAACGGTGGGGAAGGCGATGCCGGTGGCCATTACGCCCTCGTCGAAGAGTGCGCGGGAAAACTCCATGGCCGCGCGGCCATCGCCGACGATGATGGGGGTGATGGGGGTCTCAGTGGCGGGGGTGGTGACGCCGCCGATGTTGAAACCGATGCGCTTGAGTTCGCCCTGGAAGTAGCGTGTGTTTGACCAGAGGCGGAGGATGCGCTCCGGCTCGCTCTCAAGAATGTCAAAGGCGGCGATGCAACTGGCGGCAACCGAGGGCGGGTGCGAGGTGGAGAAAAGGAATGGGCGGGCGCGGTGGTAGAGGTAGTCAATGAGTTCGCGGCTGCCGCAGACGTATCCACCGAGCGAGCCGATGGCTTTTGAAAGCGTGCCAACCTGCACATCCACAAGGCCATGGACGCCAAAGTGGTCCACAGAGCCACGGCCGTTGCGGCCCAGCACTCCGGAGGCGTGGGCGTCGTCGACCATCATGATTGCGCCGTATTTTTCGGCGAGGGCGGAGAGCTTGTCGACGGGGCCGATGTCGCCGTCCATGGAGAAGACGCCGTCTGTGATGACTAATTTGTGGCCGGGGAGGGGCGCTAGCTCCTGGAGGAGCTGCTCGCAGTGGGCCATGTCTTTGTGGCGAAAGACCTTGATGGTAGCGCGGGAGAGGCGCGCGCCGTCAATGATGCTGGCGTGGTTCAGCTCGTCGGAGAGGATGTAGTCCTCTTTGCCGAGGATGGAGCTGACGGTGCCGGCGTTGGCGGTAAAGCCGCTCTGAAAGACCACGCAGGCTTCGACGTTTTTGAAGCGGGCGATCTTTTCTTCGAGGTCCATGTGGATGCGCATGGTTCCGGCGATGGTGCGGACGGCACCGGAACCCACTCCAAAGGCACGGGTTGCGGCCAGGGCGGCCTCAATGAGCTTGGGGTGGTTGGCGAGGCCCAGGTAGTTGTTGCTGGCCAGGTTAACCACCTGTCGGCCGTCGTAGTGGCAGACGGGGGCCTGCTGGTCATCGAGGATGCGGAGCTTGAAATGGGTGCCTTTGGCGCGGAGGTCGTCGAGGGCCAGGGAAAGGTGGGCGAGCTGGGGGCGAGGGGGGGCCTGAGTCATGGCGATGCACCTCAAAGAAGAAGGATAGCGCGGCGCAGCGGCGGTTGGGGTTGCGTTCCGGGTCCAAATGCGTCCAAATGATAACGGAGGAATGGCCCAGTCGCGCCTCCGCCGGATACAATAGTCTTCTACGCTTGGGCAAACAAGCGATAAGCGCTTTTGCGTTACGCGATTCTTTCGTAGATTTGGAGCAGGTGCACGTGAGAGGCATGATCCGCCGCGGTCTGCGGCTTGAGTTGGTTGCAGGACTGGGAATGGCGCTGGCGCTGTGTGTAATGCCGGTGGCTGTGGCAAACGCGCAGAGCGTGGCCACGGAAACCGCGCTGACCGTGTCGACCCACGACCAGGGCGGACAGACAAAGGCCACTGTTTCAGTGACCGTTACCGGAGCCGACGGGCAGCCGGCAACGGGCTCTGTGGCTATTAACGAAGGCGGGCGGCAACTGGCAGGCGTGGCGCTTGATGGCGAAGGCCAGGCCACATCCGAGATTGCTTTGCTTGGCGGCGCCCACAGCTTGCGCGCGGTTTATACCGGCGATGCAACGCACCTGGCGTCAACCTCAGTGCCGGCAACGGTACAGGGAACGCCGACGTCAACACCTACTTTCCAGGTATCTCTTGCTGCTGTTGCGCCATCGGCACTGCCTTTGGTGCTTACGGCAGGCAGTGCAGGAACACTCAAGGTAACGGTCACGCCACAGTACAATTCTTCGCTGGCCGCGCCCATGTTTGTTACTCTCTCCTGCTCTGGGCTGCCCAACCAGGCTGCATGCACTTTTGCGCCAGACGTCGTACAGATTCTGGCGACTACTCCGGCCAGCTGCACTACGGGTTCACCGGCCTCCGCATGCCCCCCAACGAGCACTTTGGTGGTTCAGACGCAGGCGGCCACAACAACTGCTACGTCCAAGCCAACGGCTCATCCGGGTTCCAACTCCGTAGCCTGGGCGCTGCTTTTGCCCGGGGCACTGGGTTTGGGCGGGCTGGCCTGGGGCGCACGCCGCCGCCGTTGGCTTAACCGCCTGGCGCTGGTGGCACTGGTTGGTTTCGTCACCATGCTGGGCACCACGGCTTGCAATCCGCGCTACTACTATTTGAACCATGGCCCGGGGTCAAGCCCGGCAACGCCATCAGGCACGTACACGATTACCGTTACCGGACAGACCAGCGATGGCGTTACCGCTCTCGCGCAGAGCACAACGATGGTGTTGACGGTACAGTAGCGAGGGCAAAACCAAAGCCTGCATGAATCGCCGGCAAGCCTAAGATCACAGACACAAACAGCGCAGGGTGGACACGGTTATTTACCGGCCCCCTGCGCGTTTGCTTTGCGTATGAAGCGGTGGAGATTGCAGCTCTCTTCAGCGAGATTGAGCACGGCAGGTGCGGTTTGATTGGGTGAGCTGACCTAGATCAGGCAGGGTGTTGGCCCGCTGCCTGGCTGGTTTCTATTTCTCAGTCTGGCTTCATTACCACTTTGATGGCTTCGCCAGATTGGAGCAACTGCATGGCCAGCGGAAACTCACTGAGTTTAAGGCGATGAGTGATGGCAGGCTCAAGATTAATTTTGCCGGTCGCCAGCAGAGCTTCCATCTGAAACCAGGTCTCAAACATCTTGCGGCCGTTGATGCCCTGCACAATGGCGCCCTTGAAGATGATGTCCTTGGCAAAGTCCAGTTCGAAGGGTCGCGAAGGGATACCGAGCAGCGATGCGCGTCCGCCGGTGCGTAGAATAGCAAAGCCCAAACGGATGGCTTCGGGGTGGCCGGACATCTCAAGCAGCACATCTACGCCGGTGCCGCCGGTTGCCTCAAGAATCTGCTTCTCGACGTGGTCTGTTTTGGGGTCAAGCGCCAGGTCAGCGCCCATCTGAACAGCCACGGCGCGGCGGTGCGCGTTTACCTCAATGGCAAAGACCCGGGATGCGCCGCAGGCTTTGGCAACAGCGATGGAGAAAAGGCCGATGGCTCCGCAGCCGGTGACGGCAACAGTGGTGGCGGCGATGGGCCCGGCCAGCACGGTATGGACGGCATTGCCGAGGGGATCCAGGAGCGAGGCATAGTCGTGCGGGATGGAAGCAGAGAGCTTCCAGATGTTTGTCTCAGGAATAATGGCATAGCCGGCAAATGCGCCGTCTGCATCGACACCGAGAATGCGGACATGCTGGCAGATGTGCGCCTGTCCGGTGCGGCACTGCAGGCATTTGCCGCAGGCCACATGCATCTCGGCGCTCACCAGGTCGCCTTCACGCACTGTGGAGACGCCCTGGC
>Ga0007854_10002624_pt1 | contig 11067 bp, 8 predicted proteins | sample CryBogCBH12Aug08_FD_60382 | JGI IMG/M metagenome (GOLD analysis project Ga0007854, IMG submission 60382) | Freshwater microbial communities from Crystal Bog, Wisconsin, USA - CBH12Aug08 | ecosystem: Environmental > Aquatic > Freshwater > Lake | place: Crystal Bog, Wisconsin, USA | collected... | reverse complement strand
CACAAAGGGTGGCGTATTCACACCAGACTTGATCGAAACATGGATCAACTACAAGCGCACTGCTGAGGTTGATTATGTTCGCTTGCGTCCACATCCAGCAGAGTTTGAGCTCTATTACGATATCTAAACCAATTAACTGGTCAGCGAAAACCCCTTGATTATCAAGGGGTTTTCGTATTTGGTAGACAATAAATGTCTATTAAGACACACTTAAGACACAGTTTCTGACACGGTGTGGCACTCCCCGACAAAGGAGGCGTAAGTGGAAGTTAGTCCAGCATATGAAAGACGACTAGAAAATTCGTATGTCGTTTCAGATGGTTTGCGCACATTCAAATCATGGAAACCTCTAAATCATGGAACTCATCAGCCAACCTGGAAGACGCGACCTACACGGTTAGGCACATTTCAAAACTCTTTCACAGGGGACGTACCCGCACTTTTGAACTCATTCATTCAAATGGTTTCCCAAAACCCATCAACTTACATGACCAAGGTCAATACATTTGGACTCGGAAAGATGTCCACGAGTGGCTTCACTCTCAGGAAGGCACAAGTGGGCGGAGTTCTAGGACTCAAAGCACCCCAAGTAATTACAGTCCAAGAAGACGAAGGGTCAACACAGACCTGGAGCGATAATGGCTTCTAGAAAAAGTCCTACTAATAAGGGGACCAGTATTGAAGTTGGCTTGGTAAAAATCTATTTCCCATCAACCAAATATCCGCTTTACCGCATTGCTTGGAAAGACCCTGATACCAAAAAGAGGAAACTTACAACCGCTGGCAATTCACTTTCCGAGGCTCAGGAAACTGCCAAAGCCAAAGATGCTTCCTTATCCAAGCGAAAGGGAAAACTAGGCAAGCAGAGCCTAGCAAGTTGCCTTGACGACTATTTGGTCCAACCAAGAATGGGACTGAGGGGAAGAGCAACGCTTACAACTAACTCCTACAAACAAAGAGGTAATCGTCTCCGCAGAGCGCTGAAGTTATCAAATCTCTCCAAATTGAGTTGCCAAGATTTTGATATTGACCAGATTGATGCGTTCCGAGCAGTTGCGTCAACGAACAGAGTAGAGCGAGAAGTAACTATTGATTTAAGGGCTCTCCTAGTTTGGGGTCAACGAGCAGGCTATTTTTCCAAAGAACAAGTTCTACTTTTGCCACGAGGAGCGCATCCAGTACAAGTTCGCGAAGACGGTGATAGAGGTCGCAGAAAAGTGAGTAGCGAACCTGGTAACAGAAGAATTGTCACTGACGACCACGCACCGACACATAAGCAAGTTGATGCGTTGGCTGTGGCGACACAAAAATACGATTACAACGGAGAACTTGCTGTTCAATTTTCGGCTGGAACTGGATTGCGTTGGGGTGAACAGTGGGCACTAACTATCAAAGATATTGATACAAAGAATCGGACTATTGTCGTGGATAAACAATTGGTTCTTCACGCATCAGCAAGCGCGACTAACCCAAAAAACAGACTTGGCTTGCCGAAAAATGGGCAAGTCCGAACGGCTGTGTACCCGCGTGTAACTGTTTCGGGCTACGAGTTGGGCAAAGCCCTTCAGGACCGAATACGAGAAATTAAGACGAACGAGATGGTTTCCCGGAACGGTGAGCCACCTTTCAATCCAATGGGCATACTCTTTCCCGCCCCAAGCGGTGGTTTTCAGTGGCATACAACTTGGTCTAACGACACATTCCGTAGGTCGGCAACAGACGCCAAGTGGCCTATGAAACGCATCAAAGACACCGCCAAGAGGTTTGATGAGACTTCAGGCAAAGTCATTGAGGTACCACGAAGTAGGCGAATGTGGACTCTCACTCACCACAGCCTGAGACATAGGTGGGCGCTGGACATGCTCCATACCTATCAGATGGATGAAAACGAAGTTTGTTCGCTAGGCGGGTGGGCTAGCGTGATGGTTTTGCGAAGTATCTATGCCAAACCAAGTGAAGAAACTAAGAAAAGTGCCATTAAGAATGCTCGGCTACTAACCGAACGAAAACCTGGAACGAATCCGATTCGCAAAACAAAGAAGTTATCACCTAAGTAACGCATCCATGCTGTTTGCCAAGACGTGGATATCTCCACCCTCCTCCCCTAGGACTACAAGTGTTTCAATGCCCATCTTGTCTAGTTTCAAAAGTTGGCAGGCTTGCTCAAAATCCCTTTCGTATTCTTCATAAAAGTATTTACTCCTCTCCAGATACTGAAGTGCCTTGACTGCCAATTTATACCCGTTTTCAATTTCTAGAACTCTTTGTTGGTCTTCACTATTGACTGGAATCATGGGCATTATTGTTTCAAGTACTTGAGGAACTAACTTTCGTTGCGCTCTCGTATAACTTACGGCCTTCGCAGGGTAAACGCACCACCCTTTTACTCCGCCGTCACCTACCTGTAACCCGGTAACCGGTGAATTTTGATAATCAGGCTTAGACGTTCTAAAGCCTTTCATGTATGAATCTTTGGTAGCAATAAGAATTATTTTATTCCCCCAGCCACAGTATTTAAGGGACAAGAATATTTCAGAGTCCTGTCCTTGCCAACGACCCTTTATGGAAACATCAAATCCTTTGGTTGTCTTTGAAATCGTCACATCCTGCCTATTTCTAATGAAGACAGTTGTCGTACTTTCACTGAATTTCTTTTCCATCTAAATCCTTTCTGTATTTGGCGTTCAGCCAAAATAGATAATGACAAGATTTTTGATTTTTGCATTCAAACAACTATTGCTTTTTCGTGCTTGCCACGAACAGTAGAAGTTGTCATACCAGCCAATAGAAAGGGCACACAATGACAACAACACATACACTCAGGAGACCAAGTGAGGCTCCAGGGCTATACGAGACGGAGAACCTCTCCGATTCAGAAAAATTAGTCTGCGAACACTATTTCGTTGGTTCAGCAGACTGGTTTGTAATTGAATATGACCCCATTGAAGATATTTGTTTCGGATATGCGCGAATATTGAAAGATTGCGGTGAGTATGGGTACTTCTCAATGAAGGAACTGGAAGAAGTCGTAATCTCGTCACCAATAAATATTGGTGGTATTAACACTAGTTTTCAGAGCGTTGTAGAACGTGATGATTACTGGCATCCTAAGGCGATTACATCTGTCATTGCTGAATTGGAATAGTTTGACCCTCTCCTCTACATAATTCTATGTAGAGGAGAGAACCATTTACGGAACTATTTCCTTTCAATCCAAGGAACATAGATTTGCGACATCAAACCCTGTGCTGTGACTACCCAACTTAGATTTGGAAGCCTTCGCACTACATCAGGATTTATAGTGAAGGTGTTCTGTTCGCGCAGTGTTTCAGTCCCTGTGAATCCATCTGTGACTGTGTACTGGTAGGCACGTTCCACATGAGACTTTGTGCCACTCGCTTCAATGGCATCATTCGGCATAGTTAATCTGCCAAGATATCTGATACATCCAGAACTCAAAATCTCTTCACCTGTATCCCCCAAACTACTGAGAGTTTGGCTAGCCACTACAACTCCCACTCCGAGGCTTCGCGCCTTTTGGACGAGAAATGTAAGTGCGGGGCTTCCATTAACAACCTGTAACGCTGAGGCTTCATCAACGACCAATAAAACGGGTCGGTTGTCATTTTGAAGTCGTTGTGGAGAACCAATCCAGAACGCAAAATCGGAAATTAGTGTCGCACCCATATTCACTTCATTGACATCCATACCGTTGAAAGAATAGAAGGCCAAATCAAAATCCGATTCAAATGAGAAACCACCAGGAGTCCCACCAACAGCATCATCCTTCAAATAGTCAAAGTAAGTTCCTAAAACAGATGCGATGTCCTCGCACACAAGACGTCCATTTTGTTTCGCAAGCAACATGTTTCTGTCGTTCACGTCCATAGCGAATTGACCTGCGTTCCTAACTCTATCTAGTAACTCAGGAATACTTTTTGGAGTGGTAGTTGTAGGTGAAGTCCTTTCAACCACGGCTGAGATTGCTGATGCTTCTCTCGCCCAGTAGAAAGTTCCTGCTCCTTGAGGCATCGGTGGAAGGAATCCAATAAGTCTTCTTGCCACCTGTTTTTTGTCGCCCCAAAATAAATCAATTGGCTGATGAGGAAATGCGAAACTTCGGAAATCCTTTTTGACTAGCCCTGGTAGAGAACAATAAAGATTTGCTTCATCAGTCGCGCCCTTGAAGTCAACGATTACTACCTTCCAGTTCGCGGAGAGGGCAGAAAGTGCCATCCGACTCAGTAGAACTGTTTTACCCGCCCCCGTCTCGGCCAGAACTAACGAATGTTTGGGAGATTTAGGGTTCAGAGGAAAGATGGCATATTCGCCGTCTATCACTTCCTTAAATTCCATGTCTCTGTGCCTTTTAGACATCTGATTCGTTTTACTTCTTAAATCAAATTTTGCGACTCTTCCTAAAACACTATTGCCCTCCTTTGTCTTGAGAGGAAGTAACTTTTGAACATATTCGTTACTGACAAACAAGAAGTCCGCAATATTGAGGGCTGTACGAATGAAACCAATCTTTCGTGGGTCGTAATCATTATTCTTTACCTGAGAATATATTTTGCGCATTCTTGAAAAGATAATAAAGACCCCGATAGGAATGCTGAGTAGCCAAAGTGCGGATATGACCAATAACCTAGAACCCGTTCCGTGATGAATCGCGAATTTGGTTAGTGGAACGATTGTTAGTAAATAAACACCAAAACTTAGAATCGCAAAAGCATGTATCTTAAATTTGTTTCTCTTCGCAAATATCCAAATCTTAGGAAACTCCGCCAAGTGCGGAGTGATTACATGGGCAACCAAAATTGGCAACGCGAAAATTGAAGCCAGAATGAGAAGAACCAGGACAAACCCTTCATCATTGTCGTTCTCCGATTTATTGGATTGCTCTCTTTGCTCAATTTCCTTACTCATAATAATTCCCCTGGAATAGGGAAAAGACGTATCTTGCTAGAGATGTGTCTAGGAAGATTCCCTAACTGTTTCGTCATGAACTCAATCAAATCTGGACTGACCCAGTAATCAACAAAATCACTATTTATTGCTAAAGCATTTTCTGACATTATTGCGTCAAGACGCGAACCACTCTTCCTGGTTCGGTCAATTTCAACAACAATTTTTACTTCATTGACCGTTGCTATCGCGTCAGGCAGGTGCCCTTCGTAATCCTCGCGAATACGGGCTTCGCTTAACCATTTAGCGCCGTGCGATTCGTAGATAGTTCTAATATGGGCTACAGCCAATTCATGATGAAGCGTTGAAAAACTTGGCTTAACGACCTTTTGACCACGCCCTAAAGATATGCCAGCAAGTTTTACTGAATATCTGGTGGTCCACAAAATAGCAGGTGCTTTGGCTAGCAATCTTTCTCTATGGACTAAGCCTAACTGCTCCCAGCGAACTGCCAATTTCCGCAATTGTCGGGTTCCGATAATTGAACCCATGTTAACTAACATGAGGCCTACGCTGTCTAGCCGAGCACAACCTTGTTCAGCAATCCAAATCGCCACCTCAACATCTCTCTCAGTGAGTCTCTCTTTTCCTATTCTTATTTCTTTCATTTGTAACCTTTCAGTAGTTAGCGCGACTTGTGTCGCTCTAACTACTGTTCTTCTCTGATTACAAAAACAACTATCTCTATTAAATAAACAACAAACCCACTATTTATAATCAAAGGGTTCCTGACCCCATACATAGTTGTTGTATGTATGGGGTCAGGAACCCGAATTGATATATTGAGCGGAAATAGTGGGATAAATGTGTTCACCAAACTGAATAGGTAACGGAACTACAAATTCGTACTCTTACGAGACACCTAATGGTTCTTTTTTGCCTAAAATCGCAACCAATTTCTCCATTGTCTTAACTTCTTTCTCAACTTCATCAAAATCCTTTTGTGAAATGAAAACAGGTTTGAAAGACCTTCCCATTGGGTCTAGGTCAGAAGCATCTACACACCATTGCTTCAATGCTTTCCACTTAGGAGCAACATCAATATCTTCTAGCCCTTTAGTCTCCACTATATATACATTCTTTGAATTGGTTCGCACAGCAAAGTCCGGGTAGTAATAAGAAATTTCTCCACTTTTGCGAATATACGGAATAGAAAAATGAACACTTAACATCAACTTAATGAATGCTTCAACATCTGTGGCATCATCTAGAAATTTGGCAAATCGCAATTCAAGATAACTATCTCCAACTACCCTATTGAAAATAGTCTTTTTACTCTGTATAAATTCCTGGTTATTCACAACCATTGGTCTGGTCTTACTAATTTGAATTTGACTAACAACTTCTGTTGAGCCGACATCAACAAGCGTTAACTTATTTATAGCATCAGCAAAATTATCAAAAAGATGCTTACGAGGACCAACTTCAGAAAGATTTCTAAGAACATTTAAGTCGTCAAGATTCACGGTGCTAGTGAATAAGCCATCTTGAATATAGTCCTTGACCTTTCCATACAAGACATCTCGTCCACCAACAAGTTTCATTCGCCTCATCAGTTCTAGGGTTAGGTAAGCGATTACCGATTGTGAAGTGGCTACGACTTCTTGTCCTAAATCAGTTTTCCAAGCAATCTGGTCAGTATCTAGGTCTCTAAAAACAATTTCGCGTTGCTCAGATTTAGAAAATATTTGGACCGCAAAACCGCCAGGGACGATTTGAGATGTGTCTAAATCGTCTAGATTTTTATATTCTCGTTTAATGCGGCTAGCCAACTTAGGCAACGGAATGTCCAGATTTTGAATGTCCTTCTTGGCGTCGTCAATATCTACTTCCACTAACATCGGGGCTTTAGGAATGCTGGTGGCAGACATTGAAACTTTCTCAAGTTCAACACCTTCAGAACGAACACTTTCAACAAAATCCAGAAACGCATCAGTGCCGACAATAGAAACGTATTCAATTAGAGTTGCGTCATTTCTGAACATACGTCTTAATCCACGACCCAATGTCTGCTCAGGTAGAACCATGCTCTTCGCTGTATATGGTCGTAAACCAACCATTGAAATAACATTTTGAACGTCCCAGCCTTCGCGTAACATAAGGACTGAAACAACACATTCGTAGGGACTATCAAGGGAATCAATCTTCCTGCTGGCTTCGCGCAGACTTTCCAACTCTTTATCACCAGGTTTAGTTCCCACTTCGCCTGAAGCATTTGTATGAATGACTAATACTTTGCCTGTGAGGTTTGGATAAGTTTGTTCCATATATTTAGCAACTTCATCTGATTCATCCGTTGTAGTTGTCATAATGAATAGGATTGGTTTTTTCCCAGCCTTAAACAAATTATCGCGTCTCTTTGACCATTCCAAATATCCAAGTTTGAGATGGTCTGCGTATCTCTCGTGAATTCTGTCTGATGGGTGTTCTGTAAGTTTTCCACGCGAAGCCTCATCAGGAACAACAGGAGTTTTAACTATTCCTTGCCTAATGGCCTCAACCAACGGATAAGAGCAAACCGTTTGAACGAAAACGGCGCCGTTTGAATGCTTAGGGGTTGCTGTTACATCTAACTGCGCTGAGATTCCATGTCCCGTTCTCAATCTCATTTTGGAATCAATTGACTCAATTGCTCTTGTCCAAGCGAGTTTTTCATCGTGGATGTGGTGGGCTTCATCGTTAAGTATGACTAAATCATCAATTCCGCGAACGACCTCGGACAAATCAAATTCCTTTTGTGTCGTCTTAGTAATCGGTTTCTTGCCTAAAAAGAAGTCAGTTAAGTCCGAATCGGAGATTGAAGCCAGTGGCGTGCCTTCATAAATACGATGAATGTTAGTGAGAAAAATATTCCCGCTCTCGGAAACTTTGCCAACCTCGTCTTGGACGTGAAGGCTTACTTGAAAATCAGCCTTCCAGTTCTTCCCACCATATCCATCATGCGGAAGCACTGGGTCGTTGAAGAATATTTTTAGTCCATCAAAATCCTCAAATAATCTGTCAAGAACGATGATATTTGGCGCAATTAACAAGAAATTCTTGGAAAGTTTGCTATCAGTTTCATACAGTTTGTGGAAATAAGACCAGGCTATAAGAAGTGATAAAACTTTGGTTTTGCCAACACCTGTCGCCAACTTGAATACATAACGTGTCCAGATTTCAGAAAAATGACCAGAAGCAACTTGGCCAGATGAGTCGTACTTAATGAGCGAACGAGGGTCAACGGCATTTTCAACTTCAAACAGCCAGATTGCCGTTTCAATTGCTTCTCGTTGCGCAAAAAAATACTTGAATTCGCGTTTACTCCCATCAGTGGCGTCAATCAGGTGACGTTCTTCAAACCAATATCGCAACAAGTTTCGTGATGTCTCTGAAATATTTGGATAACCCGCCAGACGCCACTCATGAACACCAATACGAATGGAGGCCACTAATGGCGGAATTAATTTACTCGCTTCTTCTAAATCAAGTTCCGTGGCTCCTGGATACCACCTAAGTCCAGGGTCAATTATTGCGTACGGGTCCGTGGGAAAAGATGGTGAAAGTGGCATTATTTCACCTTTAATTTCACAACTTTAGTTGTGTCATTGCCAAAAATATCTATTACTTTCACGGCAATCTTGTAATCGCCTGGTGTTGTGTAGGTGTGTTCAGCAGAGGAAAGTTTTAAATCTCTATTTGTGCGTGTTCGGTAATCCTGCCACTGATTTTCAAATATGTAGCGACCAGTCCAAACTGTCTTCTCTTTCCCATCAACGATACTAGTCACGTTCTCTCGTTGAGATTCAAAGTCAAAATCGACCGACCAGTAGTCAATCCAATCAACCCATGACTTTGTCAATATCTCACGCGAAGCGATGCCTTTCTTATCCTTACTAACTTTCACAACTTGGCCATTGTCAATGATGATTCGCGAAGTACCATTCTTCAGACTCTGAGTAATCCCATCTGAGTCGTCCTGTGAATAAAAAACCCCAAAATCCTTAAGACTCACAGTCACGGGTCCTGATTTGGATTGCTTTGCCTCAACTTCAACATACCCAACATCGTGGAACTTAACTTCACCTTTGGAAATCAATTTGGTGTCAAATACATCATTAGGGATGTAGCGCAGAGCGACCGTAACGCCTTGCTCTTTCGCCTCGTCAACCATCACTGGTTTAATGCCCATTTCAAATTCAAAACCCAGAATGTCTATTCGGGTTAAGCCATTCTTTTTAGCAGACTCAACACAATTCCGAACATCCTCTTGCGTAACTGCTGAATCTAGTGGACCAACGAAAACGCAAGACGAATCTTTCGTACCGTGGAACTGGGCAAATTGGTCGGTGCGCTCTCCGCCATAGGCAGAGAGTATGGTTTGTAGAAAATGTTCTCTACGCTCTGCCGAGATTGCTTTTCTCTGTTCTTCTGGAAGTGACATATCTATTCCAGCAAAATACTGTCGCTCGTATGCGCCGAGATTCAATATTTCAAATGCTCGGTAACTCTCGCCTTTTGAGGCACATTCACGTTGGACGCCGATGAGTCTTTTTCTGCTGGTATGGACTCCAAAGCGACCTAAGTCAGAGCCAATCCACTTTCTTCCCATCTTCTCGGCGACCGCCAAAGTAGTGCCACTACCACAAAAGAAGTCGGCAACCATGTCACCTTCCACGGTAGTCATCTCAATAATACGTTCAAGAAGTTTCTCAGGTTTCTGAGTTGGGTAACCAACAAGTTCTGAGCGGTATCGGTCGGTCGCAAATATGTCTAACCACCAATCCTCAAGGGCTTTACCCTTTTGCTCCATCTCTTTTTGTTTTTCTTCACTTGCGTTTTCAACTTTCCCGCCAAAGACCTGTCCAGTGTTATGAACTCCAGACTTATGGGCGATGCGGGGTTGATTAAATATTGGTGTCCCTTTCACGTAAAAAAGAATTGAGTCGTGCTTACGAGGCATATGTGAAATCGTATTTGAAGGTCCTGAATAGCACCATGCGATTTCATTCTTGTAATTATCTACTCCAAAAACTTCATCCATCATTACTCGCACGATACTGTTTACACGCCAATCAACATGAACAAAAATTGAAGAGTTATCCGCCATGAGCGAGTAAATAAGATTTAAACGTTCATAAATCATCTTTGAGTATTTGCCCGGTCCCCAGGTGTCGCGATACGCAAATTGCTCAATTACCGAAGCCTCTTTAGTAACACTTCCATCTCCAACATTCACTTCAATAGAAAAATCCGCACCGACATCAAAAGGTGGGTCTATGTAAACAAGTTTCAGCCCACCCGCCTTATCAATCTCAGCCTTCATAGGGCCATTTGTGAGTGACGATAAAATTAACTTGTTATCCCCCCAGATGAGTTTGTTAGTCCAACCACCAGATTGTCTTCCAGAATCGTCATCCATTGAAAAGAGGTCAAACTGCTGAACCGTTGTAGAGCGAGGTTCATCAATCTGCTCAATACTCTGGAAAGGAAGTACGGAACGTTCAATCTCAGTGGTTTTCCCTGGCCAAATTAACTCAGCGTTTAAGTTGTCCTCAAAGAGGGATGCTTTATATCTAGAAGGGAGAGGCTTACCAGATTTCAGAGTGGCGACAATTTCTGTCAGTTCCTGGTCGCTCAAATCTGAATAACTCATGCCATCTCCCGCCTTAGCCCAAAACGACCAAATGGATCATGGTGTAAGAATGTCAGATAACACTGACAAGGCACAGCAAAAAGCCAGCCTCCCTCGCGCGAAACCCCACGACCAGTCAGTAACTGCCAAATTCGCACCCATTGTCGCCTTAGGCGACAAAATTGACATCAAATTCTCAATAGTTGTGTCGTTTGAGGGTACATTTAAGACACAGGATTAAGCGTGAAATTTATTGAAAATGCGCTTGAAAAACCCCCAGGACACACTTAAGACACAAACTGCGACACAGTCCGACACGGGATTGTTTGGGTTATAGTTGCCTCTAAGCGCAAATATATGGGTATTTGCTACAAAGTTAAAGATTCTGTCAAGCGTTTAGATGTTACTACGACATCTAAGCCGTAACTCTCCTATCCGTCAGAAATGACCCTCGTGAAATTATTCGCGGGGGTCATTTCGTTATAGGG
>Ga0007854_10002623_pt1 | contig 11068 bp, 8 predicted proteins | sample CryBogCBH12Aug08_FD_60382 | JGI IMG/M metagenome (GOLD analysis project Ga0007854, IMG submission 60382) | Freshwater microbial communities from Crystal Bog, Wisconsin, USA - CBH12Aug08 | ecosystem: Environmental > Aquatic > Freshwater > Lake | place: Crystal Bog, Wisconsin, USA | collected... | reverse complement strand
CGCCCCTCTTTGCCTGCCTTAACGTCCTTGGCAACTTTGTCTATTGCAGCGACAAGTTTATTTTGAAGCGCAAAGGGAGCTAGCCAAATCGTTTTAAGCTTAGGTAGAGTGCTTTGACTCGCTAAGTGTATGAATATATTCTCAACGTCAGAGGTAATGTCTGGGTCTTTGGTAAGGAAACTAATGTCGGTATATATTTTCGCCGTAATGGGGTTGTAATTACCGGTGGAGAGATGAGCGTAACGCTTGAGATATTTGCCCTCCCTGCGTGTGATCAGTAGCATTTTGCCGTGTGTCTTTAGCCCAACCACGCCGTACACCACTTGAGCTCCAATTTGCTCGAGTCGGTCGGCCCAGTTTATATTGGCCTCTTCATCAAAGCGAGCTTTTAACTCAACAACTGCAGTGACTTCCTTGCCTTTGATTACTGCTTGTCTGAGTAAATCCATCAACTCAGAGTTGGAACCCGTTCTATAGATGGTTTGCTTGATGGCAAGAACATTGGGGTCGTTGACTGCCTCACGAAGAAAGGCCAACACGCCGTCAAAGCTCTCAAAGGGTTGGTGAAACAAAATATCAGACTGAGAGACTTGCTCAAAGATAGATAAACTTGGGTTGAGTTGCAAAGGAAATGAGGCGGCGTAAGGCTTAAAGAGCAATGCGGGGTTACCCACCAAATCGATTGCCTGATTAAGTCGAACCAAGTTAACGGGTCCTTGAACCGGGTACAAGGCCTCTTTAGGTAAATCAAATTCTCTAAGCAAAAATTCAGATAAATACTCAGTACAACCTGCAGACACCTCTAGTCTGACGGCCTCACCGTACTGTCTGTGCTCAAGACTTTGGCGAAGCGCAGTACGAAGATTCCTGACATCTTCCTCATCTACGGAGAGGTCTGAATTTCTGGTCACCCTAAATTGTGAGAAATGCACGACTTCTCTACCTTCAAAAAGGTCCTTTAAATGCGCCCTGATGATGCTTGAGAGTGATATGAGAAGCGTCTGATTCTTGGAGATTTTTGAGGGCAACTTAACCAAGCGAGGCAACACACGCGGAACTTTGACGATTGCTATCTCGTTATGTCTTCCCAGTGCATCTTTGCCTTTTAAGCGAACAATAAAGTTAAGGGATTTATTGGCGACCTGGGGAAAGGGGTGCGCCGGATCAAGTCCAACAGGAATCAAAAGTGGTCTCACCTCTTGATCGAAATACTTCTTAACCCATGCGGTCTGTTCAGCGTTTCGTTCGTTGTATCCAAGAATATGGATTCCTTTTTTTGCGAACGCTGGAATTAGATTTTCGTTATAAACCCGGTATTGATCATCAACCAGTTTGTGTGCAGCATGACTGATATTGGCATAACTTTGAGCTGAGTATTGGGGGTTTTCAATTTCGCTTTTAGATGCACTCAGGTGCAGTGATGCACGGACCTCAAAAAACTCGTCTAAATTGGAGGAGACAATGCAAAGATAGCGAAGCCTCTCTAGAAGCGGGATTGTGCTTTGTTGAGACAACGCCAAGACGCGCCTGTTAAAAGCAAGGAAACTAAGATCCCTGTCAATTAACTGAACTGAACGCTCAGAGCTTAAAGAAAAATTAGTGATGGATTGCATAGAAGGTAATTTTCCCAACGCCTTAGTATGCACCAAAATAACGAATTTATTCTATATTAACCGCCTAAAAGCATTCAAAATAAGAATCGAAGTTTCTCAACAAAATCATCAAACTTTCACGATTGTGTAAAAAAGGCGCCCCGTCTAGCTTCATTTGTTAACAACGCCTACCCAGCCAGGTAAATAACTTGCTTCCTGGGTTTGTGCGCACTGCAAAGCGCTCTCAATCGCCAAATCCCATTTGATTAGTTTCTTTTTGGGTATTCTTGTACGAAAGAAATCTGCCCATAAAAATTCACTATAGGGTGTCAAGTCCTTTGCAAATGCGCCGTGCTCTCGAGCCAAACCAGCAAGACTGCGGTAAGGATCATCGCGTAGTTTAGATACTGTTGTGGGGATTTTAGAGAAGGGGACCCTATTTCCTGACTCATCAAATGGATGAACCCACTGGTGAAACTCCATGACACGCCAAAATGTCTCAAGATTAAGCAATGAAAAATCTTTTAAAACAGTCAAATTAACACTGCTTTGCTCCTCCAAATGAAGCGCCATGCCAAGGTGATGGTGGTCAATAATAAAGTACTCGCCCCTTGGGCCCAAGATGCTGGGAAACCAATGGCTACTTAACAATGCTTTTCTATCTTTCTTAGACAACTCTCTCCATTCTTTTCTTTTCTTTTTCACCTCTTCATACCCTATAGACACCTGTGTGGGCCGTATTTTGGCTAAATCGATGGTGATGACGTGGTGATGAAGAGGATGCATTTCGGACTTCCTAAGCTGAGTTGAAAAAAATTGTCTTGAGTCTAAACCTTAGTTTGCTGGATTGAACAAAAAGTTAGGAACTCACGGTAATTTATTCGTCTACTTCAAGCTTAGTTTGAAATTCAGATTGGGTTTTCTATCAAAGGCGCATCCGATTGATTAGAGCTATGCAAAGTGTTGACCTCCGCGGTGTATAAAACTCGCGGAGCTAAAAGGTAGCTATTATGAAGAGCTCTACATTAGGTAGCGAAAGATCGTAAGTGATACCGGTCCATTACCAGGCCACAAAACACTTTAGCGACGACGATGGTTCCAACAACATCCGCCGTAAAAGCCTAAACCAATTGAGAATGGGGCCGCATATCCGTAGGGATAAGGATAGGGATAGGCATATGGGTAAGCATAGGGATAGGGCGCCGCAACATAAGCCGGGGCCGGGGCAATTATCGTGCTCGCAATGGTCGGCGCTCCATTTGGCGCTCCATTTGGTGCCGACCCGGGTGGGGGTGCGGATCCAACGGGTGGGATTTGACCCTGGGCAATTGGATTGATTTGAATCGTCACAAATTGACCTGGATCATTTTGCATCTCAGCGTTGTATTGTTTACCACCAAATTCATAGACAACTTGGTAAACAGTCACACTTTGAAGAGTATTTTGAGTGGAGCAAGTGGTTACATTTTGAGTGTCCACTCTGGATGCCTCCATGCTATTGCCAACCATTGCGCCGCCAATCATTCCAATAGCAGTTGATGCAGCTTGACCAGCAGCACCCCCGCCCATTGTGCTCCCAATCAAGCCACCAGCAACGGCCCCAAGTGCTGCGCCAGCGCCGCTCTTAGGCTCAACTACGCCCACTTGTGAGGTTCCGCAAACCTGCTGGGGAGCGTAGAACTGTTTTACGACCGGAGTGCTAGAGAGCACTCGTGCTTGCTCCTGTGCATAGGAGGCGCAAAAGGCGCTAAAGCAAATGCATGCAAAACCTAATTGAAGGGGAATTTTTAGTTTTGATTTCATTTTTAATCTACCTTTCAAAAGACTTACTAACCTCACTACCCTCACAACCCAACATTTTGAGTGCTCGGATGATGAATATTATTGCCCTATTTTGTTAAAGCAGTGTGTATTTAATATTAACGCTTGTAAAGGCGTTTGGTTGACCCGCAATTACCCGGTTGTAGCAATCAGTTCGTAGATTTACAAAACCTTTAGATATCAAAAGCCTTGGCCAAGTATTCCGCCATAGGTTTGACCTCAATACCCTCCTTTGCCTCAACCATGATACGCAGCAATGGCTCCGTCCCACTAGGTCGTATAAGGAGTCTTCCCTGGCCCTTTAGTTGCTCGGTGATTTCTGCGTTTCTGCGCTTAAATTCAGCATTCTTTTGCCAATCCATATCTGGCCTTAAAGGCAGGTTAAGCAGTATTTGAGGAAAGAGTTTAACGTCCTTCAAAATCTCAGCCGGGGTGGTCTGTTTTCTTACGCACGCTTGTAGGACTTGAAGAGCACTGATGATGCCGTCTCCCGTTGTATGTTTATCAAGAGCCAAAAGATGACCAGAGCCCTCCCCCCCTAAAGTCCATCCTTTGCGCTCAAGTTCCTCGAGCACATACCTGTCCCCCACTTTAGCGCGAACCATACTCACGCCCCTGTCTTTTAGTGCCAACTCAACAGCCATATTCGTCATCAGGGTACCTACTACACCCTTAACTTTTTGAGCATTACCAAGTCGCTCATCAACCATTAAGTACAAAATCTCGTCCCCGTTGAAGAGTCTTCCTGCTTTGTCAACAAATTGAAGACGATCTGCATCACCGTCAAGGGCTATGCCGTAATCGGCCTTGCTCTCAAGCACTGCCTTGACGAGCGCCTCAGGGTGGGTTGCTCCTACATCCTTGTTGATATTAAATCCATTTGGAGAGCAACCAATCGATAACACTTCTGCACCGAGTTCATGAAACACTTTAGGTGCAATTTGATACGCGGCCCCGTTTGCAGCATCAACAACAATTTTGAGTCCCTTGAGGGTCAAATCATTTGCAAAGGTGCTTTTACAAAACTCGATATATCTGCCCGCCGCATCATCTAAACGCTTTGAGCGTCCAAGGCTAATTGACTCAACCCAGTTGGCTGGCTCTTCAAGGGCTTGCTCTACCAAGAGTTCCCACTCGTCATCTAACTTAGAGCCCTTGGCACTAAAGAACTTGATACCATTATCGGCATAAGGATTGTGACTTGCACTGATAACGACACCTAATGATGCTCTTTGAGCGCGAGTCAAATAAGCCACGCCTGGGGTGGGCAGTGGCCCAAGCAAAATCACATCCACGCCTGCAGAATTAAATCCTGATTCAAGCGCGGACTCAAGCATGTAGCCCGAAATCCGAGTGTCCTTACCAATCAAAACAGTTGGCCTTGCCTCAGTTCTTCGAAGGACATGTCCCACAGCATGAGCTAACTTTAAGACAAAATCAGGTGTGATTGGGGCCTTCCCCACAGTGCCTCGAATTCCGTCGGTTCCAAAATATTGTCTTGTCATGTTGTTATAAATAGTATGTTTGTTAAACCAAACTCATTCTTAAGGCATTATCTATCGAATGAATTTTTCAAGAGCTTAGCCGAACCGCACTCCAAATTTTAAGTGCTTGAGCACTTTCTTTGACATCGTGAACTCTAAGTATTTTTGCCCCTCTCTCCAGGGCCATTACTAAAGCGGCAATGCTGGGAATTAAACGTTCTTGTGCAGAGCCCCCGCTCACCTCTCCCAAAGTGGACTTCCTGGACCACCCAATCAACAATGGGTAACCTAGCTCAAGCAGCTCGTGTTGGTTTTTTAAAAGATACAGGTTTTGCTGAACTGTCTTACCAAATCCAATTCCAGGATCAATAGTGATTCTATCTTTAGCATAGCCCGTATGAATTAAGCTACCTACACGCATAGATAAAAATTGTTTAACTGATAAGAATGCCTCAATGGCACTGCCCTGCATAGGAGTGCGTTGCATGGTGAGGGGTTCACCTTTCATATGCATTAAGCAAACACCGCAGCCATAGCCAACCAATGCTTTTTCTGCCCCCTCTTGCTGAAGGGCCCAGATATCATTGATGATATCAACACCTTTGTCTAAGGCTTTGAGCTGAGTAGGGAGTCGATAAGAGTCTAGTGATATCGGTATATTCCACTTCATAAGCTCATCAATAACTGAGCTAATCCTTGACCACTCTTCATCGGCAGTAACAGGCGTTGCTCCTGGACGAGATGACTCGCCTCCGATGTCCAGGACATCCGCACCATCTTTAACAAGTTGAGCTGCGTGCTCGATAGCTGCTTTGGGACTAAAGTGCTGGCCCTCATCAGAAAATGAATCAGGCGTGACATTGACGATACCCATAATCAAGGGCTTGTTTAAAGCGACTTGAAACCTTGTGGTAGACCAAAAAAAATCAAGGGGCCGAGGCCCCGAGAATTCAGTACTATTAACCATTTAACCCACTTGAATTATTCAAAACATACAACTCCTTTTTATAAAAAAGGTTTGTTGTATGTTGAAGTTTTATTTAGATTTGAAAAATCTTAGTTTAAGCCGCATTAGGTGCTGGGCTTACAGTGACTGACTGTCCAGTTCCGCCGCTTCCGTCTCCAGAGGGTGGGATACGCGGAGACCAATCTTTAGGTGGACGGGGAGCGCGTCCAGCCATGATGTCATCAAGTTGCTCAATATCAATGGTCTCCCATTCAAGAAGAGCGTGAGCCATGGCATGCATCTTATCTTGGTTTTCTTCTATCAATCTTCTAGCTAAGTTATATTGGGTATCAATGATGGAGCGCACTTCGTCGTCCACTTTTTTCATTGTTGATTCGCTCATGTGAGTAGTCTTCGTAACAGACCTACCCAAAAACACTTCACCCTCATTCTCTGCGTAAACCATTGGGCCAAGAGCTTGTGACATGCCGTAGCGCATGACCATGTCACGTGCAATTTGAGTAGCACGCTCAAAGTCGTTTGATGCACCAGTTGTCATTTGGTTCATGAAAACCTCTTCAGCAATTCGTCCACCAAAGAGCATACTGATTTGGTTCAACATGTACTCACGGTCGTAGCTGTAGCGATCTTTTTCTGGCAAACTCATCGTAACCCCCAAGGCGCGACCTCGGGGAATGATTGTGACTTTGTGCACAGGATCGCACTTAGGCAACAAACGACCAATCAAGGCGTGTCCAGACTCGTGGTAAGCAGTGTTGACCCGCTCCTCCTCTGGCATGACCATGCTCTTTCGCTCTGGACCCATCAAAATTTTGTCTTTTGCCTTCTCAAAATCTTGCATCTCCACCACGCGAGCACTGCGTCGCGCCGCCATTAATGCAGCTTCGTTACAAAGGTTAGCCAAGTCCGCACCACTCATACCAGGAGTACCACGGGCAATAACTGAGGCATTGACATCTTGACCAATTGGGACTTTGCGCATGTGAACGTTCAAAATCTGCTCACGACCGCGGATATCTGGGAGTTGGACATAAACTTGGCGATCGAAACGTCCAGGCCTTAGAAGAGCAGAGTCCAAAATATCGGGACGATTTGTTGCTGCAACTACGATGACGCCAAGGTTTGTTTCAAAGCCATCCATTTCAACCAACATCTGATTAAGCGTTTGCTCACGCTCATCATTGCCCCCGCCTAGACCGGCACCGCGTTGTCGACCAACAGCATCAATTTCATCGATGAAAATAATACACGGTGCATTTTTCTTTGCATTCTCAAACATGTCGCGTACGCGGGCTGCACCCACGCCGACAAACATTTCAACAAAATCAGAGCCAGAAATACTAAAGAAGGGCACCTTGGCTTCACCTGCAATACCTTTTGCAAGTAATGTTTTACCTGTTCCGGGAGGACCAACAAGGAGTAAACCCCTGGGAATGCGACCACCAAGTTTTTGGAATTTTTGCGGATCTTTTAAGAATTCCACAACTTCCTTGACCTCTTCTTTTGCCTCATCGCAACCGGCCACGTCAGCAAACGTAACTTGGTTGTTTGAATCATCCAACATGCGAGCGCGGCTTTTACCAAAGCTAAATGCTCCGCCCTTTCCACCGCCTTGCATTTGGCGCATGAAATAAATCCACACACCAATCAACAACAGCATGGGACCCCAGCTAACGAGAAGCGTCATCAAAAGCGAGCTCTCTTCGCGAGGTTTAACATCGAACTTGACGTTGTTGGCAATTAAGTCACCAACCAAACCACGATCTAAGTAAGTGGCATTAGTGTGAACTTTCCTGTCGTCTGTGGTGACTGCCAAAATCTCTGAGCCGCCTTGGCCCTCTTGGATTACGGCAGATTTAATTCTCTTTCCGTGTACTTCGTCCAGGAAGTCAGAATAGGCAAGATAGCCGGAGCTGCCCTGTGTGTGTGAATCAAATTGCTTGAATACCGTGAAAAGTACCAACGCAACAACTAGCCATACGGCCACTTTAGAAAACCATTGATTATTCAATGCAAGCTCCAGAAAATAAAACCCTTACCGAGAAGGATTAAGAGTTCATATGAAGATACATTTTAGTCTTTTCAAGACTGATAACCCACTCTTTTATCACTTTCAGCCCCAAAGCTACTAAGGTTTTGCTAAATTTGCAACCTTAGGAGCAGAAATATCACTATTCAGCAGTTTTTTAGCCTAAAAAGGGTCAAAGCCCACCTTCTTTTAGGCCAATGCCTACGATAAAGTTTTCTGCCGAATTGGACCTACTGGCCTTGGGTTTCATGGGCTTAACAACTTTAAATGTGTTTTTAAAAAGTTTTACGAGTTGGCTGTAACCACTTCCGTGGAATACTTTCACCACCAAAGCACCCTCTTTTTTCATATGGGTTTGCGAAAATTCCAGTGCCAATTCAACAAGGTGTGAGATTCGGGCTGCATCGGCGGATTCGATTCCAGAGAGGTTGGGCGCCATATCTGATACAACGACGTCGACAACTCGCCCTTTTAGGACATCAGTCAATTGGCTTCCAACTGTGGGCTCTCTAAAATCGCCCAAAATAAACTCGACCCCCTCGATTGGGTCCATCGGCAAGATATCCAGGGCGATGATCGAGCCGTCAAGCTCCCCACTTGCAGCTCCTTCTGGCGCTAGTTTGCGACGCACATACTGGCTCCAAGCGCCTGGGGTTGATCCCAAATCAACCACAACATCGCCTGGTTTGATGAGTTTTAATTCCTCATCAATTTCTTTTAGCTTATAAGCGGCCCTAGCACGGTAGCCCTCTTTCTTAGCGAGCTTGACGTAGGGGTCATTAACATGGTCATTTAACCACGCCTTATTAACTTTTTTGCTTTGAGTTTTAACTTTCACTAGAGTTCCCGTTGTGAGGGAGGATAATACAACGATGTCAGCAATTATCCTAACACCTAGTCAGCGCAAAGTACACCGCGCCAATGCTCACCACCTCACGCCAGTCGTTATGATAGGCCAAGAAGGGTTGAGCGCTTCTGTAACCAAAGAAATTAACGCCGCCTTAAATGCCCACGGATTAATCAAAATCCGTGTTCACGGGGACGACCGCGCTGCTCGAGAGGAGATGTTTTTGTCTCTTGCCGAGCAGTTAAGTGCAGCGCCAATTCAACATATCGGCAAACTCCTTGTGCTGTGGCGTCCAATTGAGGAGAAAGAGAAAACTGTCAGCGAAGACAGAATGCCTGGCCCCAGAGAGTTCAAGGTACTCAAGTACTCTAAGAGAGGCGGTCAACGCCCAGAAGTTAAAACTGTCAAAGTACTCGGAAACCAAAGACTAAGTGCGGGTGGGCAAATCAAACGAGCCAAGCCCAAACAAAAATCAATCAAGAAAAGAAATCTTGACAATTAATCTGCACTAGTTCTTGGTCAGCCCTGATCGGTAGCCCAGGCCTGTGACTTTTAGTTTGCTAACTTGCTGTTTATTGCACTTAGTTCAGGCGTTTTACCTTCGTATAAAAACGCCAAATGTAGCCTGTGGCACAAACCCACTGAGAAAAATAAAGCGCGCTTCCAACCGAATGCCAAAGTGGCAAATTCTCGTGAGCAAGAATTCGGGGCGATACAGCAAACTCCATCACCACGGCGCAAAGCATCCCCGTAACTACCCAACCTGATGGGGAGACCTTCACTTTTTCACGATTAAAGAGCGAGTCGTCTTGGGATTGCCGTCTAGAGGCCAAAATCAAGGATATTCCACAAACCACGCAGACCCAGGTTTGTGCAGTAAACAAAATACCCGCAATTCGCCCGGCCTCTGCTGGAGTTTGCATATTAACGAACAGCAAAGGCACAACGAGAAAGCCGACGGCGCTTAAACTTCCCCACCAAAAGGCGGCTAAAAAAAGTTTAAGTCTACCCATGATAATTTATTTGGTGCTTGATATGATGCTTTGGGAAGCTGGTTTGGATTATTTGTATGAGACAGTTACGATTTCATAGCGCTTTTGTCCGCCAGGAGCCTGGACAACCGCAGAGTCTCCTTCCTCTTTACCAATAAGTGCTCTAGCGATAGGACTACTAACGTTGATCAACCCAAGTTTAAGATCCGCCTCATCTTCGCCCACAATTTGGTAGGTTACTTTTTCACCAGTTGACTCCTCCTCGAGCTCAACGGTTGAGCCAAATACGACCAATCCATCTGCGTTAAGCGAAGATGGATCAATAATTTGTGCAACAGAGAGTTTGCTCTCTATTTCTTGAATGCGGCCCTCAATAAAGCCTTGCCTATCTTTGGCAGCGTCATATTCAGCATTTTCAGATAGGTCTCCCTGTGCTCTGGCCTCAGAGATAGCATTAATCACCCAAGGACGGTCCACCGTTTTAAGCTTGTGGAGCTCCTCCTTAAGTTTTTCAGCGCCGCGCTTTGTAATTGGAATAGTCGCCATAAGTTCAGTTAGTAAGTTTCAAAAAACAAAATATCAAAGTCAAAGTTGTACAAAAAAACCAATAGGTTTAAATTAAAGATACATATTAAACCAGTTGAGAGTGCATTTCTTGTAGAGAGTAAACGCCTAGAGAGTCCATGTGTTTCATGCCCTCAACGGCGGCTTCTGCACCGGCCATTGTAGTTATGGTTGTAACACGCGCCATTAATGAGGATGTCCTGATTTGACGAGAGTCGGCAATTGCATTGCGACGCTCCTCAACTGTGTTGATGACCATTGCAACCTCATTGTTTTTGATCATATCTACAACATGAGGACGCCCCTCTGCCACTTTGTTGACGGGCGTGACCTTCAAACCAGCCGCGGAAATCGCGGCTGCGGTGCCCCTGGTTGCGACTAACTCAAAGCCCATGTCCAGCAGCGTCCTAGCAAGCTCAATCGCTCTTGGTTTGTCATTGTTTTTAACGGTGAGGAAGATTTTTTTAATGTCATCTGAGGGCCTTGGAAAACGTGTTCCAGCACCTATTTGACTTTTCACAAAAGCCTCTCCAAACGTTTTACCAACCCCCATAACCTCACCCGTCGATTTCATCTCAGGGCCTAAGATCGTATCGACACCCGGGAATTTAACGAATGGGAATACCGCCTCTTTGACACTAAAGTAAGGTGGGCTTACCTCTTTGGTTATGCCTTGTGAGGATAGGGACTGACCAACCATACACCGCGCTGCAACTTTCGCAAGTTGAATACCTGTGGCTTTGCTGACATAGGGGACCGTTCTACTGGCTCT
>Ga0007854_10002622_pt1 | contig 11069 bp, 5 predicted proteins | sample CryBogCBH12Aug08_FD_60382 | JGI IMG/M metagenome (GOLD analysis project Ga0007854, IMG submission 60382) | Freshwater microbial communities from Crystal Bog, Wisconsin, USA - CBH12Aug08 | ecosystem: Environmental > Aquatic > Freshwater > Lake | place: Crystal Bog, Wisconsin, USA | collected... | reverse complement strand
GTCCCACGTCTTGCGGGCTTCGGTCTTGAGATAATTAAACTCGGCACTGGGCTGGATGGTTTCCACGGCTTCGCGGTGCAGTTTGATGACCCCGAGCATGGATTCCACATTGTCTTTGGCAACCGGCTTCTCGACCCCCGCGCAGCGGGCATCGCGGTAGCCGGCAAACGCGCCGATGTTGGCGGCGATTTCGGCGGACTGCTCGTAGGCGTGGCCGGTCATGATGGCCGTGATGGCCCCGGCGAGCGCGCGGCCTTCATCGGAATCGTAAGGCAGCCCGTAGCTCATGCAGAGCGAACCGAGGTTCGCAAAGCCGAGACCGAGCGTGCGGAAGATATGGGAATTTTCCGCGATGTCCTTGGTCGGATAGCTGGCATTGTCCACGAGAATTTCCTGCGCGGTGATGTAAATGCGGACGGCGGCCTTGAAGCGTTCAATGTCGAAGACGCCATCTTCGCGCTTGAACTTCATCAGGTTGAGCGACGCAAGGTTGCACGCGGTGTTGTTGACGAACACGTATTCGCTGCAAGGATTGGTGGAGTGAATCGGCTCGGTGCCCTTGCAGGTGTGCCACTTTTGGATGGCACCGTCATATTGAATGCCGGGGTCGCCGCAAATCCAGGTGCCTTCGGCAATCTTGTCGAGCAGCTTGCTGGCGTCCTTCTTCTGGAGCGGCTTGCCGTCACGAATGGCGCGGGTCCACCATTCCTTGCCGCCGAGCGCGGCTTCGAAAAATTCGTCGCTGGCGCGGACAGACAGGTTTTCGTTCTGATACATGACAGAGCCGTAGGCATCGCCGTTGTAGGAGCCGTCGTAGCCCTGCTCAATCAAGGCCCATGCCTTTTTCTCTTCCTTCTGTTTGGCGTCAATAAACTCTTCAATGTCGCCATGCCAGTCGCGCAAGGTGTTCATCTTGGCCGCGCGACGGGTCTTGCCGCCGGATTTCACGACGTTGGCCACCTGGTCATAAACCTTGAGGAAGCTCATCGGGCCGCTGGGGCGACCACCGCCGCTCAGCTTTTCGCGGCTGGAACGGATCGGCGTCAAATCCGTGCCGGTGCCGGAACCATACTTGAACAGCATCGCTTCGCTGTAGGCGAGGTGCATGATGGATTCCATGTCGTCCTTGACGGACTGGATGAAGCAGGCGCTGCCCTGCGGATATTCGTATTGCGTCTTGGCGCGTTCGGCTTCCTTGGTCTGGCGGTTGAAGAACCAGTTGCCCTTGCTGGAATTCTTGCCGACGCCGTATTCATGATACAGGCCGACATTGAACCACACCGGCGAATTGAACGCGCCGTATTGGTTCAGACAGAGCCAGGTCAGCTCCTCGTAAAAGATTTCGCCATCTTCCTTGCTGAAATAACCATCCGCGATGCCCCAGTCGGAAATGGTGCGCGTGATGCGGTGGATGAGTTGCTTGACGGAAGTTTCGCGCTCGGAGGTGTTCTGCTCGCCGTAAAAATACTTCGACACAACGACCTTGGTGGCGAGCACGGACCAGGACTTCGGCACCTCGACGTTTTCCTGTTTAAAAATGACCTTGCCGCCGTCATCGGTGATTTCGGCGGTGCGCTTGTCCCATTCAATCTGGTCGAACGGCTTCACCTTGGCGTCGCTGAAAACGCGCTCAATGCGCAGCGATTTTTTGGCTGGGGATTTGGTCGGTTTCACGGAACGGGTGGCAGAAACTTTGTTGGCGCGGCGGCTGGCGGCTTTCGGGGCCGGTGCCGAGACATCTTCACGGGCATCAATCATGGTAATCTCCGGGTTAATTTTTCAGGACTTATCCGGAGAGTTTCAAGTGAGACAGAAACAGACCGGGACTCAAAAACCGTCAATTTCGCAGAAAAACGGGTTTTTCGTCAAAATTGAAGCTCCCCTACTAATTGGGGAGCGGCGGCTATCATGCTACCACCGGTAGTATCTTTCAAGAAAATTTTACAAAAAAGTTACGCAAACGATATTCACAAATGAAATCAATGGAATCATAAGGCCGGGATTGAAAGATGGCAACTTATTCACCAGCGCGGGCAACATAGTTCACCGGCGGCCTTTGGCCCGATTACTGCCGCGGGGATGAGATTTTTTGCCTCGATTTTCGCCACGATTCTTAACAAAAGACTGTGACGGTCCGCCTGCTGGTTTGCCAAAGAGTTTTGCGCCCGGCTTGCCGGTCGGTCGGACGAAGGGTCGGCCACTGGATTTGCCTACGGGTTTGCCACTTGAACGAACGAATGGCCGGCGACCGGATTGCCCCGGCTTCCGGTCATCCGGATTAAATTTCCGTTTCGGCATGACGGTCTTCGGACGCGCTTTCGGCACCAGCACAATCGGACAGCCTTCGTAGCCGAAAGCGGTGCGCAGTTCGTTGCCGAGGCTTTTCTTGTATTGATCGGAAAATAATTCGTCGCGATTCACGAACAGCAAAAATGTCGGCGGTGCCTGGCGCACCTGCGTGGCGTAATAAAATTTCAACCGGTGCCCCGCATCACTGACCGGCTGACGACGTTCCACCGCATCATGGATGGTGCGATTCAAAATGGACGTGGGAATTTTTTGTTGCAGCTGCGCGGCGACATAGCGCACCGCTTCGAGCAGCCGGTCAAGATGAAACCCCGTCGTAGCGGAGGTGAAAATCACCGGCGCGTAGTCGAGGAAAAACAATTTGTCCTGCACCCACGAGCCAAACTCGCTCAAGGTCGTAAGCGTTTTCGCCGTGCCCTCGGTGCGCTTCTTCTGCTCACGCTTCGCAATCTCGGCCTCGCGCGCCTGGCGGACTTCGGCGGCGAACAAATCCCATTTGTTGATGACGATGATGCAAGCGCGGCGCTGCTCGACGATGGTATCGGCGATTTTCTTGTCCTGCTCGGTCACGCCCACCTCGGCGTCAATCACCAGCACCGCAATATCACAGCGAGCGATGGATTCCGTCGCGCGCTGGACGCTGAAAAACTCCACCGAATCGTCCACCTGCCGGGTTTTTCTCATGCCCGCGGTATCAATCAAAATATATTTCGAACGCACGCCGTCGGTCTCGACCTCAAACGGCACATCTACGGAATCGCGCGTTGTCCCCGCGATGGGCGAAACGATGACGCGCGTGGAATGGGTGAGTGCGTTGATGATGGATGACTTGCCCACATTCGGACGGCCAACAATAGCCAGTTTCAAAACACTCGGAGCTTTCGGGTTAGAACTTGCGCTTTCAAGTGCTCCATCCGCAGCCACAACACCTTCAACCGGCAGCGGGGAATTTTCTACAGGCACCGGAAGATATGCCGCCGCCGCGTTCATCAGGTTTTCAATGCCCTCACCATGGATGGCGGTTACGGGAAAAATTCTTTCGAAGCCAAGCTGCACGAACTCCGTCGCCTGCGCTTCAAGCTTGTGCGTGTCCACCTTGTTCACGGCCACCAGCACGGGCTTGCCGCTTTTGCGAAGGCGCTGCGCCACCTCCCGGTCTAGCGGCACGATGCCTTCCTGAACATTGACGACGAGGATAATCGCGTTTGCCGCTTCAATAGCCATGTCGACCTGCTCAACGGCTGCCTTCACAATGACGTCGTTGGATTTTTCACCACGCAGCAGGCCAATGCCGCCAGTATCCACAAGCGAGTATGGCCGGCCCTTCCATTCGGCCTCCACGCTCACGCGGTCGCGGGTGACGCCGGGTTGGTCATGCACAATCGCGATGCGTTTTTTGACGATGCGATTGAACAGCGCGGATTTGCCGACATTGGGCCGACCGACGATGGCGATGAGTCCTGACATGATGCCAGCTTGCTTGATTTTACGTGCACGAGAAAGCCAAAACGAACTGTCCGCTTGTTTTTACCGGAATTATTTTCAACAATCTGCCCGCCGCATGAATCAAACGCTCATCATCGTGCCGACTTTCAATGAACGGGAAAACCTCCCGCTCATGGCCGCGAAGCTGCTGGCGCTGCCGGTCGGCGTGGACGTATTGGTGGTGGATGACAACTCGCCCGACGGCACCGGCAAGCTGGCCGACGAACTGGCCGCCCAGCATCCGCAGATTCACGTCCTGCACCGCTCGGAGAAAAACGGTCTGGGCCGCGCTTATATCGCGGGTTTCCAATGGGCGCTGGCGCGGCATTACGAATTCATCTTCGAGATGGATTGCGATTTCTCGCACGACCCGGCGGAGGTGCCGAATTTTCTGAAGGCGGTGGGAAAAAATGATTTGGTGCTCGGCTCGCGCTACACCGGCGGCGTGCGTGTGCTGAACTGGCCGTTGAAAAGACTGTTGTTGAGCCGCTGCGCCGGCATTTACGTCTGGCTCATCACCGGGATGCCCATCACTGATCCGACCGGCGGCTACAAATGTTTCCGCCGTCGCGCCCTGCAAGCTGTTGAACTCGACGCCGTGAAATCCAACGGCTACAGCTTCCAAATTGAAATGACGCATCGGCTCTGGCGCAACGGTTTCAAGGTGGACGAAGTGCCCATCACGTTTGCCGACCGCGTGCAAGGCACATCCAAACTCTCACGCCACATTGTCGTCGAGGCGTTTTGGATGGTCTGGTGGCTGTTGCTGCAAAACGGCCTGCGCCGCTGGCCGCGCCGCCGGCAATGATTGCGCGATTCAGCCAGCCAACCGCGCTTCGCATCATTGTGCGAGTTTGTCTCCATGCAAAATTTGGTAAGAAGATGAGATGAATGTCACGTTTCGCCTCCGCTTTGTGACGCAGCCCGGCCAGTCGCTGTGGCTCACAGGCGGTCATCCCCTGCCCGCCCACGCACTGCCGCTCAAGTTTCGCGACCGCGAGACGTGGGAACTGACCGTGCCGCTCACCGCGCAAGTCACCGGCTCGCCGCTGAATTACTCCTATCAATTGCGCAATGCCGACGGCTCGCAGACGACCGACTGGGGCCGCGACCGCCACCTGGTGCCGGCGGATTTCCATTGCACCGATTTGCTGGTCATTGACTCGTGGAACCAGGCGGGCTACGTGGAAAACGCGTTCTACACCGCGCCGTTCAAAAATATCCTGCTCGCGAAAAATTTTGCCGGGGTAAAAACCATCGCACCACCAAACCCCACGCACACCATCCGCGTCAAGACACCGCTGCTCGCAAAAAATCAGACGCTCTGCCTGTGCGGCGAAGGGCCAGCGCTGGGTGACTGGCAGACAGCGAAACCAGTGCTGTTAAGCCGCGCCGCCGGCGAGGATTATTTTTCCGCGCCACTTGACCTGCGCGGCCAGAAATTTCCGTTCGCCTACAAATATGGCGTGTTTGATACGGCTCAAAACAGCTTCGTCCGTTTTGAAGGCGGCGAAAACCGCCGGCTACACGATGGCACTGGACGCAACCAGCACACGCTCGTCAACGACGGGTTCGCGCAGCTGCCGCTCAAACCGTGGCGCGGCGCGGGTGTGGCCGTCCCGGTGTTCAGTCTGCGCAGCAAACACAGCTTTGGCGTCGGTGAATTTCTCGATTTAAAACCGCTCGCCGATTGGGGCGAAAAAGTCGGGCTCAAGCTGATCCAGCTTTTGCCGGTCAACGACACCAGCGCCACCGGCACCTGGAAAGATTCGTATCCTTACGCCGCGATCTCCGCATTTGCGCTGCATCCGCAGTATCTAAACCTCGCCGCCGTCGCGGACACGAAAAATAAAAAATTGCTCAAATCACTGGAGCCAGAGCGCCAGCGGCTGAATGCCCTGGACGCGGTGGACTACGAGACGGTGCTGAAGCTGAAGCTGGAATTTTTGCGGAAAATTTTTCCATCGCAAAAGGCGGCGACCTTCCGCGCCGATGAATTCAAAAAGTTTTTTACCGAGAACGAAGACTGGCTCAAGCCTTATGCGGCATTTTGCTTTCTGCGTGACAAATTCGGCACGGTGGATTTTAACGCATGGCCGGAGCACAAAGCTTTTTGCGCCGACAAAATCACCGCGCTGGCCGACGACAAAGATGAAATTTCGCTCCACTATTTCATCCAATATCACCTGCACCGGCAACTACAGGAAGCGACGGCACACGCGCACAAGCGCGGCCTCGTCGTAAAAGGCGACATTGCCATCGGCGTCCATCGGCAGGGTGCGGATGCATGGCAGTCGCCGGAGCTTTACCACATGGAAATGCAAGCTGGCGCGCCGCCGGATCCGTTCGCGGCAAAAGGGCAGAACTGGGGCTTTCCAACTTACAACTGGCCCCGCATGGCGGCTGACGGATTTGCGTGGTGGAAGCGGCGGTTCGCGCAGATGGGTAATTATTTTGACGCGTTCCGCATTGACCATATCCTCGGCTTTTTCCGCATCTGGAGCATACCACTGGATGCGGTCGAAGGCATCCTCGGCCATTTCGTGCCGGCGCTGCCGGTGGCGCAAGGGGAATTTATCGAGCGCGGAATATATTTTGACCGCGAGCGGCTAACCCAGCCGTTTATCACCGACGCAATGCTTAATGAAATTTTTGGCAACGAAGCCGATTATGTCCGGAACAAGTTCCTAGTGGTAGCCAGTTCGGGAAATTATTTGCTGAAGCCGGAATTTCAAACGCAGCGGCAGGTGGAAAAACATTTTGTCAGGCTGAAATCCAGCAAACGAAATCAGCAATTAAAAGCCGGGCTGTTCGATTTAATCAGCAATGTAATTTTGTTGGAGGTAGGCGGAAAAATTCATTTCCGGCTGGGAATGGAGCAAACCAGCGCGTTCAGAAATCTTGCGCAGGATCAGCAAGCAAAGCTGCGCGAGCTTTATGTGGATTATTTCTTCCGGCGTCAGGACGATTTCTGGATGCGCGAGGCGATGCAAAAACTGCCCGCGCTCAAACGCGTCACCAACATGCTCATCTGCGGCGAAGATCTCGGCATGGTGCCGGCGTGTGTGCCGGAGGTGATGCGCGACCTCGGCTTCCTGAGCCTCGAAATCCAGCGGATGCCAAAGACGATGGGCGTGGAGTTTTCACGCCCGGCCGATGCGCCGTATCTGAGCGTCGTCACGCCCTCGACGCACGACATGAGCACGATTCGCGGCTGGTGGACGGAAGACCGCGATTTGACGAAGAAATTTTTCGAGTGCGAACTCGGCGGGCACGGCGAAGTGCCGCGCGAGGCAACGCCAGAAATCGTAGAGGCCGTGGTGCGACAGCATCTTGCGTCGCCGGCCATGTGGAGCATCTTTCAGCTACAGGACTTAATTGGGATTGATGGTCCACTGCGGCGAGCAGATATCGAGGCCGAGCGCATCAATGTTCCGGCGATTCCTAATTTTTATTGGCGCTACCGGCTGCACTTCAATCTGGAAAAACTTCATGTCGCCAAGGAATTCAATTGGCGACTCACAAAGCTGCTTCGCGAAAATGGCCGCTAAAACGCAGTCCGCAAAAAAGGCCCCGGAAAACATTCCGGGGCCGGTTCGGAAAAATAAATTCACCGCCGACGGAGCAAAATGAACATCCCCAAACCAGAGGCCATAATCAAGCTGGTCACTGGTTCCGGCACAGCATCAATTGTGAAGGTGGCGTTGTAGTTGTAAGAGAAGTTACTCACATAATCGTTGCCATCCACCGTATTGCTGTCGCGAAAATAAATGCTTACGGTATGTGTGCCGGCGGACAAACCGCTGAGCAAATTCACATTGGCACCATCGGTATACCAACGCTGGTCGCCGCTGTTGCCATTCACGTTATCCTGATTGAAAGCGAGGTTGATCTGGTTGAAAGAGCCGTTGTCGATGCTGTAATAAACCTGCGTGCCTGTTACATCAGCTCCGCCATTTTTCCAAGTCAGCAGTTCGCCGCCATCCAATGTGAGCGTGTCCTCGCCCTGTGTGAAAGTGCCAAGACTAGGGTCGGTGGTGGGTTCGCCACTGGCACCGGTCGCCCAAGTGCTGACCCCGCTGCCGTTGCTAGTGTTGACCAGCGTCGGCGCGCCGAGCGATGAGCCGCCGCCGGAAGTGTTTGGCGCAAGCCGACCGTCACCGAGTAGCGTGATTTCGTAAAGATTAAAAGTCGAGGTGCCGCCGATGTCGGAACTGATGGCAATACCGGTGCCAAAAATACCGGAAGACTGGGAAAATCCAGCCGGCACCGCCAAAAAGAGGCCCGCCGCAGCCAAGATGAGAATTGAATTTGTTTTCATAATTTATCAGCAATTTCAGCGGCCAAACTCCGTCCGCGTTTTAGGATTGTTAAAATAATAATATTTCTTGGGCTGTTGGACTACCGCATATTTGTGCGGGTCAGCCTCACGGCAATAATTGCACTTTAAAATAGCGCACGCTGTTTGTCGGATTATTGGTAAATACCAGCGACGGCGAGGCGGCGGTGATGGCATTGCCGAATGGCGTGAATGGCAGCAGCAGATTCGTCGTGCTCCAAACCTGATAAACTTTCCCAGAAACGCTCAACCAGTTCAGGAGATTTTTGGAAGCCATACTGGGCGCCGGCGTCCAGGCAGGATTGACGAGCGCAACGCCTATGCTGCTGCTGGGTGGGCTTTCCACGCTGGCATTATTGACGGCGGTGACGGTCGCGTAAAGATGCACGCCAAAAGTATTCGTCACCGTCAAAGAAGTGCTGCTAACAATGTTGTTGAAAACATCCGCGCCTCCGGGCGTTGTGCCAATCAAAACATGATAGCCGCTCACGCCACCTTGCGCGTCGGTCACCGTCGGCCAGGTAAAAGTCACGATGTTGGTGAAGACGTAAGTGTTGGTAGAACCGATACCAACCGTCGCCGGCGCAGGCGGCGGCGTCACGTCATAAAGCTTGAGATACTGCGCTTCAAACGGTGCATTGGTCCAACCGGCATTGCTGGACGGAACGGGATTGAGCGACACATAAATTCCATTCGCCAGCACGTTGCTGCCCGCAATGCCGGAACCCCACAGCCAGTAATTGCGACGGTTGGCATCCCACGCGGTGTAGGCGGAAATATTTTTCACGTTGTAAATCCGGCCCGGCTGGATGCCAAAAAGGTTGGAACCGCTTTGCGTGATGTTCACGTCGTAATTTCCCGTCTGCTGGTTGTTGCGATCCAGCGTCGTGAATGCAAAGACCACGTCGGTGAAATTCGGCGCGCCATTGGCCATCTGGTATTTGGCAACAAAAAAAATGGATGACTGCGGCGTCTCGCTGCCAGTTTGATTAAGATAATACCGGTTGGAACTGCGCAACGCCGGGCTGAAGTTGCGCGCCTGATTGATGGCAGCATAAACGGGATAAAGCTGCTGCAACCCAAAAGTTTGATTAGCGCAAATCGGCTGGAGGTCATTGTAGACCATGAAATTCGGAATCGTCTTGCCGAAATTTACTTGGTATTGGTCGAAGCCGAAATAGGTCGAGATGCCGAGCTCCTCGCCATAGCAAGTCATCGGGGAGCCGTCAATCGTGCTGCTGGCCATATAACGAATGAGCGCCTCGTAAGGATCCGCGTAGCTTTGTTCGTCATGGGAAACGTTGTTGAGCAAAACCAGCGACTGTCCGTAAGCCGTGCGCCGCGCATCAAAGGCGTTGCGGTAATCGCTCGCCACCGCCGCGGACTGCAAAGTGTAGATTAGATTTTCATTAAGGATGTCAAAATGCCGGTTGGAGCGATACGTCACGTTGCCGCCGTCGAGCGATTCGCACATAAAGACGAAATCCCATTTTCGGCAGCGGACTTTATTGACGACGTATTCCCAAAATTGCGGCGCCAGCCCCTGGCCAAAATCCGCGCGCAGACCGCCGATGCCGTGGTTGTATGTCAGGCTCGGTGGCGTGTTGCTTGGACAGCCGGTCTGGGTCAGCCAGTAAAGCAGGCAGTCTGAAAAATAACGCCAGACATTTTGTGTGATGGGGTCAAAATGCCCGTTGCCGCTGCCCGTGCTGCCTTCGGTGCCGATGGAATAATCAAACCAATCGCTTTCGCTCAGATAATTGCCTGACTGCGCCGCGTTGGCCACCAGCGCGGCGTAGCGGCCGGAATAAATATGTGCCACATCCGTCCACTTGCCAAAATCGTAGCGGTCCGGCGCGTCCGTGACATTGGCCGCACTGGAAGCGCGCGCATCGTATTCGTTGGTTAGCGAAAAGAACCGCGCTTCGTGCGCGCTGATTAAATCCGTCGGCGGCGCGCCGGGGGCAAAAAAATTCGTGCCGGCCACATCCAATTCACAATCCCACGCCGAATCACTGAACGGCTCGTCGAGCATGACATTGATGCCGTTGGAATTGGCGGCGGCCACGAAGTTGGTGAATTCAGTCATCGCGGCCGCGCGCGTATTGGCTTTGCTCAAAAGCGGATTGACCTGGAAGAAATTTTTAATCGAATACGGACTGCCAACTGAATACGGATTGCCGTTGGCATCGGTCTGCCGGTTCAAAATTCCAATCGGATGGATCGGCTGGAACCACAGCCAGTTCACACCGAGATTCTGGAAGTATTGCAAATTAAAACGATTCGTCACCGCGTCATAAGCTCGTGCTCCGGGGCCGTTATACAAATCCGTGAACGTGCTGCGGTCGTTTTGATTGGTGCTTTGCGCGTCAATGTTCATTGCGTTCAGTTCATACATCACGATGTTGCGCGCGCGCGTCGGCGTCACCACGATACAATGGTCGCGCAAGCCATACCAAAACCAGTTTGTGTTGCCGGCCACCTTGTAGCGCGCCGTCGCGCGATACGCGCCGCAGTTCGTCGCATTCAGCGTCAGCGCATACTGACCGCCGCCCAGGGCCGTCATGGCGTAGGCTTTATAATAATGCGTGTCATCGCCGGCGGTGAGATTGTTTCCATTCGGCGGATAGATGCCTTCCTCAGTGGGATTGCCGTTCGCGTCCACCGTGGGAGTCGTGACATAATTGCGCCGGTTCAAGTTGGAATAGACATCCGCTTCCACCACGTTATTGGTATTGGGCGAAAATAAAAAGGTGACGGGAATTGAATCGCCTGCGACTTCGTTGACAAACAAATGCTCCGTAGTGTAATCGCCGTTCATCCCATCCACTGTGAACACCGGCAAACCATTCGTTCCCGTCGTGGCTCCGTTGGAAAAGCTGAAAACCGTGCTCGGCGTGCCTGCGTTGTAATCGGCAAATTTCTCCTCACCATTGGC
>Ga0007854_10002620_pt1 | contig 11071 bp, 11 predicted proteins | sample CryBogCBH12Aug08_FD_60382 | JGI IMG/M metagenome (GOLD analysis project Ga0007854, IMG submission 60382) | Freshwater microbial communities from Crystal Bog, Wisconsin, USA - CBH12Aug08 | ecosystem: Environmental > Aquatic > Freshwater > Lake | place: Crystal Bog, Wisconsin, USA | collected... | reverse complement strand
AATAGTTTGGGTCGACACCAGCGCTCTGAAGTTCAGACACGGCATCGTGAATGCCCGCTGCCACTTCCCGCCGAAAATCTGCCAAGCCCTGGCCGCGTAACTTCCAGGCAAGCTTTTCCGCCTCTGCCTTGATTTTGATAAAGGAGCCATCCGCCTCAGCCTCCTTAGTCCGGCGGATCAGCAATGCCTGGCCTTCATTTTCGGCAGCATCACGCTCGTTGATGGCCGCCACCACCCGCGCCATGGAACTGGTAACGACCGCATCGAAGCGGATATTGTTGTAGCGCAGATCCTCAATACAGTAACCCCAATCGCGCATGCGGGCGCCCACGTTGGATTGAATAAGTCGGACAACATCCTGCGAGATACCAATCATTTCGGCTTGTCGCTGTGTAGCGACATAGGTGCGTGTCTCATCTTCTATTAACCGCTGCATCGAAGTCGAGAACTCCTCCTGCTCTGCAAAGGCAAAAGCAGCGCGTTTAATAGTCTTCTCGGCGTTGTCTGCCACACGGTAAAGCAGCAGACATTTGAAATAGACATTTGCCTGGTCAATCGTGATGGCCTCAAACTCGAGCTCCATCGAACGGTTTTGCAGAGATATGGTTCTTGCACGTTCCCATGGCTTCAACCAGCTGGCACCAGGCTGAACCATTCTGCTGTATCTCCCGAATGACGTGAGAACCTTCACACAGCCCTCGGGCGTAAAGGTTATACGTGGACCGACCACGCTCAAAATAACCAAAACAAAAAAACCCAATATTACAAATTCCATTTTTTCCCCCTTTAAATAACTACCACCTTCTGTTATTCAGTTTCATCGTATCCACTCAAGACCCAATGCGCACCTGTAATCCTGCTGATACTGACTACGTTGAATTACGGAGACACTCCTTGTCTACGCAATAACCAGATCCAGTTCCGGGCTTGCCATTGGCATTCGAGAGTTACCGATTTGCGAATTGACCAGGCTCATCATTTGCTCAGGACAATCGGACAAGAGTTCAATCGTGGTCCGGCCCCGTTCAATGGGATCCATTAACGTTAGAACCACACCAATATTGGTATTAGTCTCATCTTCATTCGTACTGGATAAATATGCCGCGTGCCTGACTGCCGACCAATTTTTGGTACGATGAACTAACTGGAATTTTTCCAGCGGGCCAGCGGCCACTTGGTACTGAAGATGTATGCCTGACCGGTCAGCAACATAATGCAGCAGCTTGAAGCAATCAGACCGTAGCGATGCAATGAAGGTTACAAAGCCCAAAATGAGAGCCAAGCCCCACATCCATTGTGTGGGTGATTCTTCGGCCAATGCAGCGGCCAGCAGAACATCGATGACGAGGGCAATCAGGAACAGCGTGACGGACTTGGTGATAGGCCAGTATTTGTTCCTGCATATTGTGGAAGGCTTGCCCCAGGTAAATGTTAATTCGGGCGCCATATTGCTGATCATTTGAATCCCCCTTTTGTGAGGATTCAAGTGTCAGCTGATTCACAAATGCTGAAAAGTGTGGCTTACTGCAGGTGTGGAAAACCACATATTAGATACGCGAATCGCGGGGATATATAAAAAACAGCAATAACAATTCAGCTGCTAATATTGGAATCCGATTCCAAATCAACCCCGTCGTTTTTCAGAGCTGCCACCGTATTCGCAACCCCTGCTGCATTATCCACACCCAGTTTCTCGTGGACTTTCCTGCGGTGCATTTCAACCGTGCGTTCAACGATATTCATGATTGACGCCATTTCCGCATTCTGTTTCTGATCTGCAACCATATGGGCTACCTGCTTTTCACGCGGAGTAAGACTGTCCCACAGTGACTGTAAAAAATCACTGCGGTTGGCCTTGATATGCAAAAGCGCCTCAAGCTCAACGGCCTTATTCAACAACGGCAACAACGCGTCATTGGTATAAGGTTTTTGCACAAAATCGAGCGCCCCTTTTTTAACTGCCTCAACCGCCCGCGGGATCGTTCCCTTGTCGCTCAAAAAGATAACTGGATTGCGCTTGTCATAACCCAATTCAATCAAATGGTCGTGAATAACGTCGCCATCCATGGGAGGGATTTGTAAATCCAGCACGAATATTGCACGCAATGGTTTGGGTGCTGCCTTAATGGCCTTTAGCAACTCCTCACCGCTGGCAAATGTCTTGATGTCGAATTCGGCCTGGCGAAGATAAAACGAAACGCTGTTGCGCACTTCCTCTTCGTCGTCGCAAAGATAAATGGTGGGCTTCGGGCTCATACGGTTTCCTCCTGACTGATGTTGTTGGATACTGGAATAGTTAAAACAAACTCTGCACCGCCACTCAGTGCATCTTGCGCACCGAGCGTGCCACCATGGGCTTCGGCAATGGCCCGGCAAATTCCCAAGCCCAGTCCCATGCCATTTTTTTTGGTGGAATAAAAGGTGGAGCAGAGCGTATCGATCGTGCGTCCCTGCAAACCGGGGCCGTTGTCGCGCACCAGAACGTAGGCTTTTACGCTTTCTCCTGCATCGTTCTGGAGTTGGTGGGTCTCGATATGGATACAGCGATCGCCGGTTTTTTCGGCCAGTGCATCGATTGCATTGCGGACCAGATTGGAAATGAGCTGCTCCAGGCCGATTCGGTCGACCACCATCTGCGGAAGTTGCGGAGCCAGATTCTGGTGTACCTGAATGTTCAGACGCCTGATCTGATGCAGGCGTGGTTCAAGCGCATCAGACACCACGGCGTTGAGGTCGCAGGGCAACCGTGGCGCGATAGTCCGGGACGTCTGGCCACGAATCCAGTTCACGATGTCTCCGGCCTTCTTGGCATTGCGCTGCACCGCGTTGAGGGCATCGAGAAGTTCCTGCTCATTGGGCAGACGCTTGCTCAGGGCAATATTGAGGCCCGCTGCGTAGCTTGTGATGGAGGTCAGTGGCTGGTTGAGTTCGTGCGCCAACTCGGACGCAATCAGCCCCAGATCGTTGAGTCTGGCATGCTGGGCCATGGCCTCGAGATGGCGACGCTCATTTTCCTGCAGGCGCTTGCGTTCGCTGACGTCCACAATCGAGCCCATCCAGCCGATGTGCCTGCCTTTGACATTGACCAGAGGCGACTCGAATACGACCACATCCACAAAATGGCCATCGCTGTGCTTCCAGCGGGTCTCAAAACCCTCGGTGGGCGAAGCGCCCGCCAGCGTATCCATGTTTCTGGCCATCAGATCGTCAATCGCCTCAGGCGGCCAAAAGGGCAATGGCGGCAACAATCCGACCAACTCGTCGCGCGTGTAACCCACCATTTCGCACAGCGTGCGATTGACGTACAGAATGCGCCCTTCAAGGTCGCGTGCCCGCAGGCCCACCAAGGCGGAATCCTCCATGGACTGCCGCCAGACCGCTTCGGTTTTCGCGACCAAAACAGCATTTGCAACCCGGATCATTTCGCGACGCAGTCGATGCGATGCACCAACGCCCAGCAGCAGCAGTCCGCCCAGAAGCGCTAGCGTAGTGGCGCTGTGATGCCAGGAAACGGGCGATTCAAATGGCGTCAGGCGCAGTGTGGTGTCCTTGAAAGCCGTAATCGGAATCTCGAAGGGCGTGGCTTCAGGATGCCTCGCCGCATTTGTATTGGCGGTGGTTGCAATCACCTCGCCCAGATCGGTCACAAAGTCCACCTGATAACGGCGGTTCAACCAGGCCAGATCGGTGCCCTGCAGTAACTCTGTGATGTCGTAGCGCGCAAGGAGCCGGCCGGCTGGTTGGCCGTCGGCACGTACGACCGAGGCGACAAAGTGGTCGGCCTGACCGGCAGCTTCAATGCGGAGTCCATCTGTTGCCGGTTTAAGTGCCTTGGCAACCCGAGAAGTCCTTGCAACCACGCGCATGTCTTCATCGATCCAGACCAGCCGGTTCCACAACCGGTCCAGACCAGCCACCACTTCGGGCATGGATTGAAGCTGATCGTCACCGGCAAAACCGGCCTTGCCCAGACGGTCTGCCGCTTCGTGGAGTTTTGCGCGCTCGAAGTCCTGCCTCGCAGCGAGCTGGGTTTGCACACTTTGCGCATCGATCATCAGAATGCTCTGAAAAGCACTGCGCTGGCGCTCGTCATTGAGCTGCGCCCACCAGACAAACAGGCCAACAAAAATAAGCACCAGCACCATGGGAAGCACCCAGAGGCTCCTTTTGACGAAGGACTCCTGAACGGAAGGCTCGAGCGGCGGGGGCATGATGGTGGTAGGCATCGGCAAATTCTAAGGGCGGCAATGCGCAAAATTACGTCAAAAATGGCTGGGGTGTGGAAACCCACAGGTGAGGAAATTCGCACTTTTCAATGTGCACAACGGGCATAGACTTACGCCATCAACAGGGAAAAACCATGGACATTGACCACACAAATGTTTCAGGAACGCATGGCGAGAATAAAAGTCGACGTCTGGCAACGGCATTGACAACTTTTTCGATAGCTGCCGTGCAATTGGCAAGCGTCTGGGCGCTTGGAATCACAGAGGTAGATGCACAAACTCAGGCATCGGCGACGGCACCCGTGCCAGCGCGTCCAATCCTGATCCAGTTCAGCCATGTGGTGGCCGTCGATACGGCCAAGGGTCGCGCAGCTCTGAAGTTCAAGGAACTCGCCGAGGCACGCACCGGCGGTCAGGTCCGCGTGGAGGTCTACCCCAACAGCCAGTTGTACAAGGACCGCGAAGAACTGGACGCCCTGAGTCTGGGTGCCGTACAGATGCTGGCACCTGCCCTGTCCAAATTCGGCGGTGACTTCGAGGCTCTGGACCTGCCATTTTTGTTCACCAGCCACGCGCAGTACCGCAGGGTGGTCGATGGCCCCATCGGCGCCCGGATGCTGCAAAACCTGGAGAGCCGCGGCTTCAGGGGCCTGGCCTTCTGGGACAACGGCTTCAAGGTTTTTACCGCCAACCGCCCGCTGCAATCGGTGCAGGACTTCAAGGGTCTGAGAATACGCGTACAGGCCTCCAAAACGCTGGTGACCCAGATGAAGCAACTTGGCAGCGAGCCGTCGGTGTCGTCTCTGAGCAACGTGCATGAGGCGCTACGCAGCGGAAAACTGGACGGACAGGAAAACACACCCATCAACATCGCCTCGCAACACCTTCATGATGTGCAGACCCATCTAACAGTGTCCAACCATGGCTATCTGGCCTACGCCGTGGTTGTGAACAAGTACTTCTGGGACAAATTGCCGGCCGATATCCGCACCACGCTGGAAGGCGCAATGCGCGATGCAACTGCATATGAAAACAGCCTGGCTGAGGCCGACAACATCAGGGCCCTGAAGCAGATCGAGGCCACTGGAAAACTCAACGTCTATGTGCCAGATTCCCGGGTGCTAGCCCAGTGGCGCCAGGCGCTCGTCCCGGTCTATCAGACGTCCGAAGCCTGGATTGATCCGGCGCTGATCTCTGACATCGAAGCCGTAAATCAGGCGCCGCCTTAAGGCGCAACTTGCCGGCTGAGTCTTCCGGCTGATATGGACGACTCACTCTAACCATTCCCCCGTCGATTGACAGGTCCTGCGGGCCCTGCGGGGAGGAGCTTTGCCTGAAATGTCCGAATAACCCCGATTTTTAAGTTCAAAGGAGAACATGATGAACGAAACTCAATTCACCACCCCGCCGCAAAAGCTGACGTGGCTTCGCTTGCTTGCCGCCTGCTCGGGCGTAGTTGCCCTTGCGGTGTTTGCGCCAGTGGTCTGGCTTGCGGCAGCCGGTGGCGCCGGACTGCTGGTTCTGGGCGTAATGCTGGCGGTGGGATTTGCAGTCGTACAAGCGCTGCCCCTGCTGGGCCAAAGACTGGAAAACGCGCTGCTGGCCGCACGCCGAAGGGAGGCCCGTCGCAGCCCGATTGAGCAGCTTCAAAACGAAGTGCTGCGCCGCGCAGAGCGCCTGAAGATCTTTCACAGGGCGCTGGTGACGGTGGGCGGGCAGATCGAGTCTATTCGCCAGATGGTTGAAACCAGTCAGTCCAATTTCGGACAACCGGCTGCGGCCCGTCAGGCCCGCGCGCTGGAAAAACTGCAGCAGTTCCACCGAATCAACCTTGACCGCCTTGCCCAGGCCCAGACCGCGCTGCAGGAATTCAGAGAGACAGTCGCGCAAAAAGAGAGCGAGTGGCAGATTGCAATTGCCATTGACGATGCCACGCAGGCGATGGATCCGAATGCGGGCGACACCCTGATCCAGGAGCTGCTGGCCGATACCGCGCTGCGCACCGTGCAGGACCGCTTTAACAGCGTGTTTGCCGAACTCGACGTGCAAATGAACAGTGTGGCCGGGCCCACCCGCGAACTGCTCGGCTCCCAAACCATGGACCCCATCGGAGCGCTGCACCTTCCCCAATCCATCAAAACAAGGAGTCTGACATGAAATTCTGGAAACAACTGCGTCTGCTTGGCCTCGTGATTGTGTTTGCCATCGCCGCGGTGACCGTGGTGCTTGACGTGCTGAACAGACCGGATGGCGGCAACGGATCGTCAGACAGACCGCATCCGGCCCCGAACACCCACCGCAATATCACCGGTCTTTAACCACTTATTTATTTTTTTATTTATTTCTTTATTTATTTATTTATTTATTTATCAAAAGGAGTCTTTCATGAAAACCGCAAAAATCTCTCGGCTCACATTAGCCACCCTGGCCACATTGGCCACGATTTCAGCCTCGCTTTCAACCACGTTATCGCTCACGCTGCTGCCCACCTCCAGCGCGCAGGCCGCGACCGATACGGCCGCCCCCATCAACGCCCTGCGGATTGCCACCGGCAAAAAAGGCAAGGGTTATTCCAAGCTGTTTGCGGACATCAACGCCGTTTGTGGCGCTCAGGTTCCACTGACCGAGGTGGAAACGGAGGGCGGCTTGCAAAACCTCACCACACTGTCAGCCAATCAGGCCGAGCTGGGCTTTGTGCAGCTCGACACGTTGCAGGGCATGAAATCTTCGGATGACGCCATCGGCGCATTGCTGGCAGTGATTCCGCTGAACATGAACCTGCTGCACATTCTTGGCCGAACCGGCGGCTATAGCTACAAAACCGAAAAGCAATATGGCGGACTGATGGGGGGCAACACGATTAACGTGCCTGTCGACAAATTTTCCGATTTGAAAGGTCTGCCGGTGGCCGTGGTGGGCTCCGCGCGCGCCTTGGGACGGGATCTGGACCGGCGCTACGCCTTGAACTTTCAATTTATCGACGTCGAAACCGATGAGCAGGCGCTGACTAAACTCCGTGCGGGAGAAGTTGCCGCCATGCTCAGCACCAGCGGCTGGCCCAGCGGTCCGTTGCAAAAGCTCAAGCGCGACAGCGGTTTGCGCCTCGTTCAGTTCGATCTGGCCGTGCAACTCCCCTACCAACTCACCCGCAAGAACTACGAAAACCTGGATGCATTCAACCACCCGTTTTTGTCGTCGCCCAATCTGCTGGTCACCCGCCCGTTCAGTGCATCAGGCGCCTACGGCAAGGCGGTTGCACAACTGCAATCCTGTATCCAGAAAAACTTGGTGAACCTGCAGGAAGGCCCGTATGAGCCAGCGTGGCGTGAGGTGAAAAACCTCGGCGACACCGACGGCTGGCCGCGGTTTTCGGGTTCTAAACGCTAAAGCAGGCCGCGCGTTACACACCACACACACATCAAAGTCTTGTAACAGGGAGAATTTAAATGACAGGATCAACAGAACAGACCGGCAATTCGAGATTTGCGGGTTTGACGGATTTGGATGATTCAGAGGGCTTGGCGGGTTCGGCAGGTTCGGCAGGAATCACAGGGAATCTGTATTTCCACGTGCTTATCGCCCTACTGGTGGGCGCCTATATCGGGCACTTCCATAGTTCGACGGGCGCAGCACTCAAGCCGGTGGCCGACGGATTTCTTGCGCTCGTCAAAATGCTGGTCAGCCCGCTTGTTTTTTGCACCGTGGTGCTGGGAATCCTCGGGCTGGGCGACCCAAAAAAGGAAGGTCGAACCTTCGCCGACCCGTTATTCAATTTTGAACAGGTGGCTGCCATTGCCCTGTGCGCGGGTCCGTTTGCCTTGCTCATGCTGCTGCAAGATACGGGTTTGAGCACCGATCCACGCACGACGAATCAAGGCATCGTGGATTTTGTGCTGCACATCATCCCCCGAACCTTTACCGACGCATTCACAGGTTCGGGTGGATTGATACAGGTGCTATTTTTGGCGATCCTGTTTGGCTACGCCCTGAAGCGTCTGGGCCACAGCGGCCGCGCGGTGCACGCGTTTATTGCAGACGCTTCAGGAATCTTCTTTGCCATGCTGGCAGCGATCCTGAAGCTGGCCCCGATTGGCGCGGGCGCGGCAATGGCACTCCTGATATTCAAACTAGGCGCCGGATCCGTTCATTGATCGAGCGTATAGATATGCACCTTGATACGCCAGGAGCCATCTGCCTGGCGTTCAAAAACACGGGTTGAATTTCCGGCCAGCAACGTGCGATCGCCGCTGTCTTTGATAAACACAACGGACCAGCGATTAACCTGATATGCCAACTTGCCATCCTGCCCAATGCTGATAACTTCAAATGTATGGTCTTTTTTGTTGCCCGGCTTGAGTCGCGTTTCCCAAAACTGGGTGATCTCATTTGCGCCCGTAATGGGCTTCAGCCCCGAGGGCATCAGAACCGCGTCCTTGGCATACAAATTTGAGAAAGTTGCCGGAGTGTTGGTGTTATACGCTGTCAGCCACTTTGCGTTTTCCGCCTCCATGGCGGCGCGGAGGTCGTCTGCCCTGACAGGCAATACAAAGGCCAATAACGCAAGCATTACGGCCAGAACTCTGACAACAGATTTCATGCAACACACTCCATGTGGGATTTAAGGTAATTGATAAATCGTGGCGACCGATAAGGTTGCCGGTATCGATTTAAACAGTTTTTCCATCTACGATTGCAGTATTTACCCTAGCAGTCAAAGTGGCGATATTTACCTCAAAGGTTTATAGGATGCGTGCAGTGCGCCAAGGATTTAAATTCTTTGATAATCAAAGTCAGGAGTCAATCTGTGCAAAGCGTTAATTTTGCAAAATTAACACAACTGCTTGTTATGCATGCAATAAAGACGAATGCTGAATTTACCCACTCAGCTCTCAAAACCAGCCAGAACATTTACAACATTTTTACCCAAATCGTCGACTGCATAGCCACCTTCCATGACAAATACCGTTGGCAGTCTGGCTGACGCAATGGACTTGCCAACATTCAGAAAATCGTCGCTGGAGAGCTTGAATTTTGAAATTGGATCGCCTTCAAAAGTATCGACACCGAGCGATACAACCAAGGCGTTGGCACCATAACCGCGAATAGCTGACAGGCCTTTTTGTAAGGCGGTGTTCCAAGTCGAATAATCGGTACCAGCAGCAAGCGGAATATTCAGGTTATAGCCCTCGCCCGCACCAAATCCAATCTCGTCGGCATAGCCCAAATAAAACGGATACTCAGTTGTGGGGTCTCCGTGTATGGAAACTGTCATGACGTCTGAGCGGTCATAAAAGATGGTCTGTGTGCCGTTGCCGTGGTGATAATCGATGTCGAGAATGGCGACCCGATCGGCTCCGGCATCACGCAGTGCCTGTGCCGCGAGCGCCGCATTGTTTAAAAAGCAATAGCCACCAAAGAAGTCCGAGCCCGCATGGTGACCCGGTGGGCGCGTCAGGGCCATGGCCACCTTGGTGTTACCCGAACCGCTCACCGCACGGGCTGCCTCAACCGCGCAGGCCGCGCCAGCCAGCGCTGCGGGCCAGGTTCCTTGGGTTAATGGCGTGCCGGAGTCAAATGAAAATCGGCCCAGACGTGCCGTGAAATTGCTGCTTGGCGCGTCATGACGAAATCCCCGCACAGGCCAGATCGAGGGAAGGACGTCGAGTTCGGCGTTGCCGGGTGCCATTGCAATCCACTCTTCCCACGCCCCTGCCAGAAAGTCAAGATAAAGGGGGGCGTGAATACGTCGCAGCAACGCCTGATCCATGGGGCCAGGAAGGCGCATTTCGCCTAACGGGCGCTTTGCCAACTCCTTTAAAACATATTCCAGGCGTTGCGGGCTTTCGTGGCACGGCACGAGTCGACCACGAAACATTTCATAGCGGCCGTCGTGCTGCTGGTGGTCGGGGTTGTGGATGATGATCATGATTGCCGGGTGTTGACACGAGATTTGCGATAGGTCGATACACTAACATCCCTATTGAAACCCACTCGAACATCATGACTTCACTCAAATTCCTCGGTATTGCTGGCAGCCTGCGTCAGAAGTCCACCAACAAAGGCCTGCTGCGTGTAGCGGCTGCGCACCTGCCCGAAGGCGCCAGTCTGGAAATCGCTGACCTCAGTGACATCCCCTTCTACAACGCTGATATTGCAGAAAAGCCCGCGTCAGTGCAGCGCGTGTTTGCTCAGATGTCGGCTGCAGACGCTCTCGTGCTCTCTTGCACCGAGTACAACTACTCCATTGCCCCTGCTTTGAAGAACATTCTGGACTGGGCGTCCCGCGAGCCCGGCAACGCGCTGCTTTCTGGCAAGCCTGTTGCACTGATGGGTTCGGGTGGTGGAATGGGATCGTCACGTTCGCAGTACCACGTGCGTCAGGTCTGTGTGTTCCTGAATATGCACGTACTGAACAAGCCAGAAGTGTTTGCCAATGCTTATGCCGGTGGCTTCGATGCCGACGGTAACCTGACTGACCCGAAGATTATTGAGACTATTGGCGAGCAGATGAAGGCACTGGCTGCCTGGACTGCGAAATTGAAAGCTTAAGCGGGTCTTGGCAAGCTGGGCTTGGTAAGCATTTGTCTAGCTGCAACTTTTGCAGCTTAAGAGGCATAGCCGGCTCTCCCAACTGCTGCAGCTGGCTATTGACCAACAAAACGGGTTTGTTTTGCAGTCATTTCGCGAGCACGTCTAAGGATGGAAGGTGGAGAGACTTCCCGAGGCGATTCAGGTTAGGCATAAATGACAGTATTCAAAGAGTCCAGGACCGTTTGACTCAGATGCATATTGGGAGAAATGTTTCGTTTCATCTTCCATAATTTGCATTTGACGAAATAACGGAA
>Ga0007854_10002619_pt1 | contig 11073 bp, 8 predicted proteins | sample CryBogCBH12Aug08_FD_60382 | JGI IMG/M metagenome (GOLD analysis project Ga0007854, IMG submission 60382) | Freshwater microbial communities from Crystal Bog, Wisconsin, USA - CBH12Aug08 | ecosystem: Environmental > Aquatic > Freshwater > Lake | place: Crystal Bog, Wisconsin, USA | collected... | reverse complement strand
TAGGATGGCCATACGAATATACCACAGTAATAGTAAATCAAGGTTCTGGTGCGGGATGTTTACAAGATTTCGAGTGTGCTTCCAATCAATGTAATAATGGAACATGTGAATAGAAGACTACGATGACTGATTTTTTTAATACAATACTTTCAAATAATCCCACATATTTAGATAGTATTATTAATATTGGATTACCAATTACTACAGATAAATTATATGGCTATGATACATATACAATTCTAGATTTACCAAATTATTATTACACTGGAGCATATCAATATAATCATAATACTATTTATTATACTGCTGGAAATCAATCTACTGCTTTACAGATGATTATCCAACAAATTGTTGTTCCTTCCATATTTGTTATGGATTTATCAAATGATACTCTTGATTATTCTATATTTGATACTACTGCTGTGCGAGGATTACAAAGTTTTGTAGATCCTATTAGTCCAAGTGTATGTAGTGATTTTATTCCTATTCTAGAAATGAATCAATACAGTTTTATATTATATATTAATAATTATACAAGTTCTTTTTCTATTTCAAATACTCGCATTTCAAGTTCTAATATTAGTGGCTCTGAAGCATATTTTATATATGATTCTACAAATTCATTGTAATTGATTGTCCTACTCCACCAACAACTCCAAAATTTGCTATAGAATTACAACCAGAATTGTTAGATACAGTTGCAATTCCTAAAGAGTTATTAATAGACCATATTTGTCCCGGAATTCCAGAATATCCACCATTACCCGCTACTCCCGTACCACCTCCAGTAGCTCCTCCATTTCCTCCAGAACCCCCTAGTGTTTGTATTTGTAAATTACCAGAATTGTATCCTAGAATGTTATCATAATATACATATATTGAACCACCGCCACCACCGCCACCACCGCCACCGCCACCCGTATTCGTAGCAGTTCCAGCAGCTCCAGCACCTCCATTACGCCCTGTAGAAGATATTGTAATTTGTTGTGTTTTTGGTCTTATAATTGTTCTAGCATAAATCTGTACATTGTATCCACCATATCCACCAGCACCTCCACCACCACCAGCAGCTCCACCACTACCTCCTCCAGCAGAACCACCAAATCCTCCCGCACCTCCATATCCAGCTTGAAAGCCATTATTGACAGATAATATTTCAGTATATTTACGATATATATAGTTATATGGTGTTGTAATTGTAGATGCTGTATTTATTAATCCTCCTACATTGGTTCCACTAGTTCCACCAGCACCTCCATTCCCTGATCCTCCCCCAATAGTAAGAGTAGAAAAAGCAGTTCCAGCAAATCCATTTGTTCCAACACCAGTCGTAGCAGTAGCACCAGCTCCTCCCGCTTGAGAAGGTCCTATTTGTCCAAATACTGATGTATTTAATGGTAAATCAGCATTTCCTCCCGTAGCACCAGATGCTGAAGAAGCTGTTCCAGCAGTATTTGCTATAATACCATTCGTAGGACAATTTGTTAAATCTAAAACACCGTTTACAAAAATACGACATTGATTTAGTGTTATAACACCCGTCGCAGCACTTTGCCAAAACACATTTCTATAATATTGATCTCTTGATAATGATGTATTTACATTACTTAATATAATAAAATCACCATCACCACCATCACCAAAATTATTTATTGGATTTACTGACATTGGATAAGGAGCACCATACAATGTTGTAATAAGTCCAGAAGATACAAATTGTCCCGGTCCAGCAGCATTGGAACCTCCAAGATTTACAATATTTGTTGAAATAGAATTTATAATACTCGATACTTGAAAATTTCCAGCACCACTTATATAAATCTGATTGCCAGGATTGAAACCAGATGTATAGAACATACCTGTTGTAGAAGCAAGTCCAACTGGAGGAACTGAAAATATAGCATTTGTAGAAGCATTTGGTAAAATTATATTTGTTGGGACTCCAGAAGGTTGTAAAGCGACGTTAGGCTGAACAACCATTGATGTAGAAGCATTTAGAGATAATCCTAAATTCATTAATGTTGTTGTAAATGCTGTAGGTTTATTCATAACTTGATAATAACCTCCATTTACTATATATACAGATTCACCTAGAGATAATGATGTATTTGCAGTATTTGATACAACTACTGTTGAAAATAAAGATGGTTGTATAAAAGTATTGCTTAAAAAAGAACCTGTTGTTAATCCAACTTGTGTTGAAAGATATGTTGTAGAAATATTAATATTATTTGATGTTAAAATATTTGTTGTTGTAATATTTGTTGTTGTAATATTCGTAGCATTCAAGTTTGATGTATTCATAATAAGCGTTGAAACGTTGCTTATAGCATACAGAAAATTTGTAGATATGTTATTAAAATATGATGTACCTGTATTGCTTTGATTGACTATTCTCACCCAGTTAAATTGATTTCCACCAACCACATACCAAGCACCAGTAGAACCCGCATACACAGTTAAAAAATCATATGGATTTGTTAAAGTTCTATAAGTAGTTCCATCTTCAAACACATCTGGCGATGATGTTGTTATAACAATTGTTGAATTGGCAACAGCACCGTAAATATCTTTAAATGTAAGAATACGTCCTGGAATTTGAGATGATGATGGAAGTGTTATAGCACCAGCAGATGCTCGCGCATCTACCAATCCTAATTCTGTAAATGTTGATAATTGTGTTGCCATGCTTTTCTCTTAATTATATATATGATTATGGAGGGCCATTAATATACGGATGACCTGCTGGAAGATTTGCTTGAAGACCCCATTTCCATGCTAAATATCCTTCTATTTGTTGTCGTTGTGTTGTTGTTACCACACCGTTAAAAACCATCATTTCACAAAGATGTCCATAGTTTTGAATAGTCAATGTTCCATTTTGGGTCCGTCCTGCTCCATAATACACATAAGCAAAGTAATACGAAGGTGTTGTAGTTGTAGTAGATGCGTATGTCAATGATGTTATAGCACCTGTGATAGGTCCACTTGTAATTGTATAGGTTCCATTGTATCCAGTTACTCCTGTAATTGTAATAGTAGTAATCCCGATAAAAGTAGTTGTAGAAGCAAAATTTACTGTCACTGTAGTTCCATTTCCGGATACACTTGTAATCGCAGCATACTCATTTTGTCCTGTAAAAAATGATTGAGTGCCATCAATAAATCCTCCGTTATTACCTGCAGATACTCCATTCGTATATCCAGATGGATTTGCTGTGAATACTACACTTCCAAAAAATGGACTTGTATGTGTGCCATTCACTGAAGTGCTTGAATAATCATTGAATATCTGTCTATGTGTATATAGACCGTAGGTTGATGTATACATACCTAGAAGAAAACTAGTATCAGATGACACCATAATACTATAATTTGATACTACAAGACCTACAACAAACACTGTAAATGGTTCGGGTAATGAAAATGTATTGGTTGGTGTAATTCCTAAAGTTCCTAAAGCAGATGAATAAAAAGATCGATAGGAACCATTAAACAATGTAGCACCGATTGTTGTGCCAGTTGTTCCACTAAATTGATAATTATTTGGTCCTAAATCTTTAATGGAAGTAACAGTAGTTCCTGACGCAGTATAAGAATTTCCATTCTGAGCATCAAGCCATAATACAATACCTGGAATTATTAAAGGTGTAAAACTAAATTTATTCGTAATATTACTATACCCAACTCGTGTGCCAGAAATAATAAAATTATTATAAAATAAAAATGATGTTGATGTATATAAAGTATTTGTAGAATTACGATTATCTATAAACCCTAATGTACTTACATTAATACTAGAAGTATTTGTAAGAAAACTACTAATTGCTATAGTCGTTAAACTACTCACTTGAAATGTATTCACTTGTGTTCCATTTAAAATGTACCATTTAGAACCTGATGCGACTAATTGTAGATTACCAAATTTTGTATTTAGAATCTTTGTGCTAGAACCATCTTCAAATTTATCACTACCATTACAAACAAGTGTTAACGTTTTTGTATTAAATGTTCCGTTAGAATCTTTAAATTCTATTACACGTCCTGGAATTGATATAGCAGATGGTAAATTGATTGTGCCAGAATTATTTGTCGTATTGGCTAGAAAAAGTTCTGTGTTTGTATTTAGAGACATTACTTATATAATAGAATTAATAAGGAGAAACCCAACGGAAAGGATGGCTATTTACTAAATTACTTTGGAATCCCCATTTCCATGCTAAATATCCTTCAACACGTTGTATATCAAATGTTGCCAATGCTGTTCTATAATGAAGTATTTCATACATAATAAGAGGACAAAATCCACCAAAACCATCATTGCCAATATAAAAATTATAAGCATTGCCATTTGCTATAACACCATCAAAACTATAATTTGATAAAGAAGTATTACTACCATTAAAACGAACATTAAAATTTCCACCTTGTTTTGTCCCTACAATAATAGTAGGAACATTACATGATACCACAATAGAGTTAATATTTGATAAGAATCCTGGTGCGATTATAGCATAATTTGCTCCATTTAATGCAACTCTAAAATTTCCAGATAATATTTGCGACTGAATACCTATACCACTGTTTCCCGTTCCAGTGCGATTCACTAGTGTAAATGTAGTAAATTCTGAATTTAAAGAATTTGTAAAAAAACTTAGTTCTTGATTCAAAAAATTGGATGATGCAAAAGATGTTGTTCCACAACTTACACCTCCATACCCATTTAATATATTTGGAACATAAGAAGCAGCATTTGATATAATACCAATCGGACTTGATACATACATCTGTGGCACAATAACTGTATTTAATGTGCTTATAGTATTCCATTTTATAATTGTTGAATTTGTTGATATTATCATACTTGTTGAAATAGAAGCATCAAACCAAAATGAAAGTGTTGATACCGCATTTATTAACATAGTTGGTTGAAAAACTTGTGTAGAAATATATTTATTTACTCCTTGATTCGGCCATACACGAGTTCCAGCAAATACATTCCTATTGAAGACAGCAAGAGTGCTTTGAGAATATATTGACGATGTAAAAATAGATGATGTTATTAAAGAAGCAGTGCTAATATTAATTGTTGATATTGATTGTGCTTGAAATGTGCTAACATTGACAGAATTCAATTGTGTTCCAGTTAGAATATACCATTTGGAACCAGAAGCCACTATTTGAATAATTCCTCCTTTTTCTTTTAGAATCTTTGTAGAAGAACCATCTTCAAAAGTATCGCTACCATTACAAATTAATGTTAAAGCATTTGTATTAAATGTTCCATTCGGATCTTTAAAATTTATTACACGTCCTGGAATTGATGATGCTGCTGGTAAATTTATAGTGCCAGGATTGTTTGTCGTATTGGCTAAGAAAAGTTCTGTATTTAAATTAAGTGTTGCCATACGTTTTACTTAATTATATACGTTATTATGGAGGAGCATTTTTATACGGATGCCCTGCTGGAAGATTACCTTGAATTCCCCATTTCCATGCTAAATATCCTTCTACATATTGTCGTTGAAATGTAGAAAGAACACTATTATACACAAGTATCTCATGTGTATAAGATACTGATGTTGCTCCACTTGGAGATGTTCCGTTAAAGTTAGCTCCTAATCCAAATCCCGCACAAGTATTGGAACGAGTAGATGTGCCAGAATTTGTTGAACCAGTATTACCATTCACAAATGAATTTAAAATTGTATTACTTGTTTCCGTATAAGCCATCATACGTAAAGGATAACTATTACCATTTGAACTAACAGCAACATCAGTTACATTATTTCCTAGTAATGAACCATAAAATCGTGATCGTGGAATATCTGCATCAACAAAAAATCCAAATGAATCAAAACTATTATATGAATTATAAATATTTGATTGTGGTATAGCACAAAAAACAGATTGATTTGTCACATTTGTAATACTAAGACATACTATAAAAAAGGTAAATTGTGTTAAATCAACTGGATTTAATGAATAAATATAACTATTATTAGTATTTTGAATACAATTTAATCCTTGATAAGCACCATACGTGATAGTTCCGCTTTTAGTAGTCAAATTTCTAGCATTTCCAGATTTATCTTTCCATTGAGTTAAATTAGCACCACTTGTAATAACACTAGATGTATCAGCCGCATCTAACCATAATACTAAATTTGATATAAGATAAGGACTAAAACTAAATTTATTCACATTCTGTGGAATCGCTTCACGAAATCCTCCACCCACAAGATTATTATTATAATATAATAATGAAGAAGTAGTGTTAAACGTATTTGTAGAAGCAAATTGATTTATCAATGATAATGAACTTAATGATATATAAGAACTACTTATATTAGTAGTATTACTAAGAATATTTGTTGTTACAGATGATATATTCATAGTATTGAAAAAAGTTCCACCCGTGATATACCATTTTGCTGGAGCAGAATTGTATGTAAATTGATACGAACCAAACGGTTGATTTATAACTTGTTTAGTAGTAGCATAAATTTCAAACGTATCAGAACCTTGTGTTTGTATAGTAATTGTTGATTTATTCGCATTTCCAGCAGCATCTTTTATGAAAATATTTTTACCATTAGGAGAGTTTTGGGGTAAAAATACAGTTAAAGACTGAGTTAGAGCATTTACGAGACCTAACTCTGTATTTGTTGAAAAATAGGTTGTCGCCATCTATTGTGGTGATACGCTTTGAATTTGAATATTAATCGTGGATGTATAAGAAGCCCATAATCCTTGTAACTGCTCTGTCTTTTTAGTAAGAACAACCCGTAAAGCATTTTTTAAATCTACATCCGTTGTAGCATCATAATCTTTTTTAAGAGAAACACATTGACTATAGATTTGTTGGTATTGTTGTTGCTGTTGTGGAGGTAATGAAAAATTAGATGGCGTAAAAGAACGAAATGTAGAAATATTATTCATACTACTATAAAGTATATAATTCTAATTTATCAGTTTCCGTAATAAAAAAATCGGAAATATCTCCTTGTAGAATTTTCATAGGAGTTCCTTCTTTATTTATAGAACTCTTTGATTGATTCGGTAACCTAAGTGAACCTTCATCGTAACTATATTCCATAGAAAACCAATAAGCACTACTATCAATATATGGTTTATTGATCTTTCTAGCCAAAATTCTTAGGCTACTTAAACTCATCTTATATTTTTTTGACATTATATGATATGATATTTTAGATTCTCGGCTACCACAAGAGGCTGCCCAGTCATCATTCGTAGTTTGAAATATATTATTTAAAATAGTTAGAATTTCATTTAACATGTCTTTTGTATCATAATCTTCAATATCAAAATAGATTCTTAGAAGTATTTTTGGATCTTCCATCGGAATCACTTCATGATAACCATAATCTGACTCTAGCAACTTTATCAAATGATTTTTTGGTATATCAAGAATTTTTCTTATTTCTTTATCTTTTGTTTCACTTATCAGAATTCTCATACTTTTCTAAATGTTTTATTTATTTATTTGAAATTGGCGTAGTTGTTCCTATGTTAGGTATTTGATAACTATTACTAGTAATAGGACTATAAATACCATTTATCCATTCATTTGATAATATTATCATTGATTGATTTGTATAAAGATTACGAGCAGTAATAGATGTAAAATTAAAGAAATTAATTCCTCCATGATATTCACATTGTTGAACTGGCCACAGTTGTATAGCATTACTTGCCCAAATTTGAGTTGATGGAAAAGAAGAACGAACACCATTTCTATAAGAAAATACAGTAAAATTATGATCTAAAATCAATAAATCATTGGATGAAATAAAATATGAATTTCCTATTATAGGCCCGCTATCAGAAGTAAAAAAATTTCCAGTTAATGATTTATTTAATATTGTAGTTGCTTTCGTAGTATATTTATTTATATATTTAAAATTATGTGAATTAAACACTTTATATGATGTAGCATTTGGTACTGGAAACCATGATATAACTAAATTTCCATACACATCATAATTAGTATTTGCCCAATCAATAGTTGGCGCTGGTAAGACATAGTTTTGTGATTGTATTGTAGCTGGTTCTAAAGAATACGTTAGCATATTTATAGCATTAGTAGTGAGAATACAATTAGAATCACTATTATTACCAACAGCCATGTAGACACCATTTCCATAAGCTACAAAATTAGCAGAATTTGTAAATGAAGCAACAGAACTCCAATTGCTACCAAAATCAGTTGAATTATATATATTACCAAAATAATCAGTTCCTACAAATGTATCACCAAATACTAAAGAAGCAAAATTTGGTGTTCCAGTTATAGTTGTATAAGAATACCAGTTATCTGTTGAATAATATAAATTTGAATTTGCATCACCCGCATACCATCTACCAGAACCATAAGCTACACATGCTAAATTTGATGAAAAATTATATTGTAACCAATGAATACCATCTTGTGAAGTAACTAATCCATAAGTTGAATCACTACCAACAACAACAAAAAGTCCATTCGCATATTTAACATTATATCCTCCATTAGGAATTGATGCTATTGGAGTCCAGTTCATACCATCAGTAGAATACGCAATGGAAGCAGTAGAACTAACAGTAAAATTTGGAATACCTGTTGCTACAAAGATTCCATTTCCATAGGCTATACCAAGAGTTACCAAAAAAATACTAGGAACTTCATAAATAGGGGTAAAATTTGTTCCATCAGTAGAGTATAGTATGCTATGTTCTAGATTAAAAAAACAACCTAGAACCCAAACACCATTTCCATAAGCAACAGAACCAATTTCACTTGTATATATACTAAGATCAGTTCCTATCCATGTATTTCCATTATCATAGGAAGTTGCTATACAACCACCATTGCTATTTGCTCCACCTACTACCCATGTATTATTTCCATATGCTACAGCATATCCTTGTATTAAATCACTTAGATTTATTGGATTCGTCCATGTCGTAATATTACTATTTAGAAAATTAGCACCAAATTTATCAAGACAATACATATTTAATGATATCGGTGTATAAGGAGTTATAGATGAAGCAATAATATCACTTAAATTAATAGTATCATTTAAACTTAATGTTACATTATCATTATTTGTAAGTATATCAAATGTATGATTTGATGTATTTATTATAAAAGGTGCTTCAATTCCTGATGAACTATTTGATAATGTAAAATAGATATTTAAATTATCAGCTTGAGATATAAAACCATTTAATATAATATGAATTTTCCATATAGATTGATTTTTATTAAAATATAAATAATTACTTTCAGAATTTGTTGTTGTTAAAGTAAAAGGAATTAGATTTAATGCTTGATTAAATATAGCACCACTAAATGTTTGAGGAGATGCCGCAATAAGAGAAGGAACAATGGAAGTATTTGAGAATATATTTGAATAATTGACTTGTATATTTGATATTTGATTATTACTCAAATCAATATTACTTTTTGCTGGGAAATAAGCCCAATCAGATGCTATAGGAATAGGAACTCCTACACCATAATAGCTATATGTTACAAAATAATTACTTCCAAATTCATTAATAAATTGTAGATTTGTAACAGTTGGAACTCCTATTCCAGAATATCCAATACTTAATACATTTGCTTCAACAACATTTATATTAGTAATATTATTTTGTCCCATATCAAGATTCGCGCCAAATGTTACTGGAGATCCCATTCCATTTCCATAAATATAATTAACATCTATTTCATTTACATTTTGTATAGCATTTCCATTCATATTTATATTGCCTCCAGCAGAAAATTGCCACCAATCAGATGCGATAGGAGTTGGATACCCAACATTAGAATTATAATAACAAAATATACCATTACTAAATGAAAATAGATAATTTGATAATCCTGTTATAAGATCTAGATATTGTGTATAAAGAGTATTATCAAACGCATTACTATTCATATTTACATTACTACCAGCGGGAGTTCTCCACCATTCAGAAGTATATAATGTATTCCATTGTTTCGTATATGTATTCGCATAGAACGATACAAAAGAATTAGGACTATTTAGTATATAAGATGTGCTACCATTTTCAAATGTATCTGTCCCAACAGTAGAAAGTGAAATTGTGCTATTCGAGTTTGTATAACCAGTAAAATCTTTAAACATTATTGAACGGAAGGGTATATTTGTTGTCAGTGGGAGATTCACTACACCACTAATCGTGGAGGTATTTAATAATGTTACCATTGTATTTGAATTTAAATTACTACTCATCCTATTACTATACTTATAAAGTAATATTCCATTTATTTGCTAAATAATTTCGCACTTGTATGATTTGATCATTTGTTAATCCATTATATACAATAATCTCATTAATACTACCAGTAAAAAATCTACCATTCACAGCACTCGATAATTGCATAACACTTGCTCCAGAACTGCTGAAAGCACCATCTATAATATGTGTTTGTGTAAAATCTATTGTACCAAATGGTGTTCCATTAACGTTATATGTAGTTAAAATATCAGCACCTCCTCCTAGAGCAGCATAATAACTGCTATAATATCTCATACTATAATCACCATTTGTTGCAAATGACATTCTAACAAGATCCCCTGTTCCTGTTACTACTAAAGAAGCAACCATAAATACATATGTATTTGTATCATATGTTAGAGATGCTAATGAAGTTAAAATAGAAGTTCCAGTAAAAACAGCACCATTTAAATATGCTGTATCACCATAAGAAGGAGTAAAAGTATTAGAATTTGGTGATTTATCATACCATTGTAATATATTTCCACCAGATATTGTAAAACTGTTAGGATCTTTACCATCTAACCATAATGCTAAATTTGGTATTTGTGTTGGATTAAATGCTGGTATAGACCATTTTGCTGTTAAATAAGTTCGCACTTGTGCTATTTGATTACTTGTAAGTGGAGTGGGACCATTATAAACAATTACTTCATTCATATTACCTAAAAATACTCTTCCCATAAAATCTGATGATAACCTCATAATACTTGTTCCAGAACTATTGAAAACACCATCAATAATATGGGTTTGAGTAAA
>Ga0007854_10002617_pt1 | contig 11080 bp, 12 predicted proteins | sample CryBogCBH12Aug08_FD_60382 | JGI IMG/M metagenome (GOLD analysis project Ga0007854, IMG submission 60382) | Freshwater microbial communities from Crystal Bog, Wisconsin, USA - CBH12Aug08 | ecosystem: Environmental > Aquatic > Freshwater > Lake | place: Crystal Bog, Wisconsin, USA | collected... | reverse complement strand
ATAAACCACTTGAATGTGCCTCAGAATACGACGGCTTCTAGTCGGGTGTGAAGAGGATAGCCCCTGAGAAAAACATTATACTTGAAATCATTAGATTCATGCTCCTAATGAATATTCAAAGAAGCAGCTTGCACGAGGTTAATAGCAAGATCAGAAATAATGAGGGATTGCTTGTTTAACAAATCGATGGCGTTCAAATATATGGCGCTTATAATAAGTCGAGAGGATAAAGGAAGATGCTTAAGGCCCAATAAGGATAATAAAAACTAAAGCTTCCATCAGGGATGATCAACCAAATTCGGGCGAATTCGGGGGCCAATTCAAAGTTACCTTATCCCTAATCTCCTTATCGAATGAGCTACCTTATCCCTGCCCACCTAATTCGGCCGAATTCGGGAAACTGCGGTACCTTATTTTCTAAAATCATTAATTACTGTTTTTACGTGTTTTTTAGAGCGTTTTAGCACCACTTTTTAGCGTTTTAGGTCTCGACCTAGTATAGCCGACTTCAATGAAAAAAAACGAAGTCAATTAATTAACCAATTATTAATTAATGAAAAAAATGAACACAGTAGGTTGAAATTGCTCTGCAAGCGCTGGTCCAAGTACAGTTGCAACATACAGTGTCCTACTGTATGTTGTAATTCATAAAACAATAATTTGGCCGAATTAGGACGAATTCGGCTATAAAAATTTAGTACCTTATCCCATAATACCTTATACATAATTTTCCTTATCCCTTATTTTACCTTATTTTACCGTAAATAAGGCCTAATTCGGCCGCACCAATATTCGGTTGATCAACCCTGCCCGGGAGGCTATAAGGCACATTCCTGCGAAAACGTCACTGAAGTCAAAAAACGGCACTGATTACAAATAGCGAGAACATTTTCAATTTAACGAATTAGGTACTAAAATTATATCCCAGTAATCTTTATGGTTAGGAGAACGTTTTGTATAGACAGTTAATTTTTTTATTCGAAACTTCAACTTGAAGTTGAAGTTCCCGGTAGCCAAACTTCAACTTCAAGTTGAAGTTTTGAAAAATTCAAAATTGGGGGGGGATCGATGCTACTTGATGCGATAAAGAGTTTGCGCCTATGCAGAGGTCTTAAAAGTTCATATTTCTGGAGATATTGCATTTTTAAGGTCAAAAAAACACGAAAAAGTCATTTTTTGGCCCCCCCCAACAAATATCTCGGCTTCAAATGCTTACAAAAGCAAGAAACGGGTCAGAAATTGTTGATGTGATATCGATACATAGTTGGCGTCAATAAGGTGCCGCTGGGATCTATTATAAGGGAGTTATTACACCTGGAAATTTAAAAAAGGGTCATAAAACATTTTTTTTTTGAGTTTAGTCTTAACAAGCCTTAAGAATTACTGATTGCAGTCAAGGAAAATGTTATATCAATTGAGATAAACATATTGCGCATATGTAGAAGTCTTAGTATCTTACTATGGTTCATGATATAGTCAAATTTCAGGTTGAAAAAAATAGCAAAAATTTAATTTTTGGTCCCTTCCGTTACAAAAACATTCTCTAACGCATTAAAAGTATTAGTTAACGTAAAATAATGTTGATGGACCTAATTTAAAGTAGATGCAACGAAATTTAATTTAACAATTCATGTCACATCATTACTGAGCTACCTAAATCATACACACAATTCCCGATCTCCGTCTGCATGAGGCACCATAAGGATATTTTAAAACTTCTTTTCACACTAAACTCTCGAGTATCTCATCAAGAGTTAACTCCTCAACGTAATTATTGATCTCCTGGTATTGCACTCTCCAAGTCTTGCTCGCCTTATCGAAACCACCAGCAACAATTTCGCCTAAAAAGTCATCCTCTGTTCCGTTGAAATCTAGCATTCGACGGCAAACGTATTCATTGTACAGCAAGCCGGGTTGTGAGTGATATTCCCTTTTGTTGACTTCTCCGTCATTACTGGCAACCTTTTGCTTTAACGCAGACTTTGCTGAAACAAAAGATTTGCGATGCGGTTTACTTGGAATACAATCCTGTAGAATTAGATGACATAATTAAGATATTCGATACATATGAGAAAGAATTGGTCACAACGTCACCTGCAACAACGAACGCAGCTCCCTTGACACCACTTGCTTAGCTTCCTCCACTTGCTTCTTTTTCCGGGTGGGCTCCTCCATTTTTTTAGGCTTTCGCTTCACGCTACTAGTACCATTCTCACAACTTAAGGTCATAACTCTGATATCTTTCAATACATCATTACAGTCCTGATCATTTCCATTAGCATTAACAGTTTCTTCTGGAACATACTCGAAATCATCATCTTTGCTTGAAGAATACAAGCAATCGACGGTTGGATAGCCAGCGGGAGCAACCTCATAGTCACTATCACTTTCTCCGCAAGAGAATTCGATATCATCCATCACCATTAGCTTAGCCCTGTGTTTCTTCTCTCCCTTCAATACTTTGGCCTTTTCAGATTTTTCTGTAGCAGGAGCGATCAAAGGTGATGATTTCATGAAATTGGAAACGCTTAGACAAAGAGAATCTATAGCCTCGTCCAACCTATCGCACAACTTGGCATAGGCGCGATACGGATAATAATGTTTACCGGAGAGTACTGCGAAATTACATGTTGTCACCATGCTGAGCAACTCTGAGTAGGTGAATACCCCACATTTGTTCATGAATCTTGTGTCTTGCAACAGCAAAGAATAAATTGGATCATCGAGTGGGTTGTGAATAAATAAAGAATACGGTGTAAGGTCATTGAATCTAAATAGGTCTAAGCTCTGAGTACTGAACCAAAGCCCTGCATCGCTTAAGCGGTCACCGCTGTCTCTGTAATGTGCAAGAAAGTCCACGAATCCATTTATCCTACGTTTCCAATCGGTGACATAATTATGATTATCATATGCACGCATGTTAATAGTTTCAGAGTCACGCATAGACAGAGCATACTCGTATACACGCTGTCGTATTTCTTTATTATTGATATCGACATAAGAAACTTCTGTGGACATACCATTTTTTTCTTCAACAGACATGTGATAACGTATAGTAGTCATAAGATAATCCATCATGAATCCACATGTACCATCCGGATTGACAGTCTTATAGAATTCATTGCTATGTTTTACTCGCATCTCAAGCTTCCACTTTGAATCAGGTCTAACAATGCATGATTTTATGAGATCAGGCAGCGCATCATAATTGTTTGTACTAATCGCTAAGTCTCTTAATTCTTTCGTTTGTTTCATGGACAGAGCAACACACATATACTTGTCCGTCGAATATCCGCGTACTCCTTGAATCGAAACTTCTTTAATACGTTTCACCAATTCCGCCTTGTTGCTTGCAGAAGTTCCTAGCCCGAGCTCCTTGCATTTGTCCATTAATTGCTTCTTGGTCATGTGATCAACGGAAAGCTCAACCAGTTCGTCTGAGTTGGTCGACGTTAGGGGAATAACCTCACCGCTTTCTGGATCAAAATATTCCCGTGGGGGGGGATACTCTACAATGAAGATCAACTATGAATACGACGACAAAAAATTTAGAATATGCACCTATTGGTTCGCCTCGATTGCTCCAGTGCACACTTGCCGTTGTTCTCGACCTTCCCAACTTCCTAGGCACTGAAGTCACAGGTGGTATAGTGCTCCAATTATTCTGGGCATTCAAGAACAGTCTAGCGTGGAAAGGAATTTTGAAGCTTGCGGGACGCCTATTCACGAATTCCTGTGAGTCGTCACTGCAGGGACAACGTTGAAGAAACTCTTCCCACTGATGGACACATGTTCCGTACTTTCCTTCAAACTCATTCCTCAAGTAGGATGTGACCTATAACATAATCTATTATATTATACGATGATGTAATGTAAGGTTAAATGATGATGTAATATATGTCACCTTGATCAGCTCCTCAAAAGAGCCTTCAACAAATGGGGCTGGTTGTAGGCCACCAGAGTTATCTACTTTTGAATCAGGAATAAGATTAACTTGAGACAAAAAGTACCTTAGTAGTACCTGGTAAACTTTGTAGAACAAACATTCCTTGCTCGGGGAACGTCCCTACATCCGTTAACACTGCTTCTATTCCTAGAAGCTCATTCTGGTTTTGAAACAACTCGTACACTTGATCGGATGAAAACGCGCGATAATGCATCTAAAATACATCGATAAAGTAAGCCCAGAAGCAGTTAGAGTATTCCTACTAGCAGCTTCAAGTAGAGTAGTGAGTAATACCTTAACCCCATTAGGGAACATTGTTAGATCGTCGGTGGCTTCAAAAGTAAATTGAAGTTGAGTATTTTCTTCCTTAAACAAGCACGAAAGTTTGGGATCAATATGCGGTTTCAACCACGAAACGTAATCAGGGACTACGAAGACATCCTCCACACAAGCGGGTACTGGTAAGGATTCTAGGGCGTCCTCGATCGCTTCCTTATACTGCTGTGGTGTCAATATTATTTCACGCCATAATCTCTTCCAAAGAATCCCAAATATTCCATCTGCATCACAGTGTGTATGACCCACCATGAGCCTTGTCACGACAACTTTTTTAGTTAAGCCGTACGTGATGAGCAACTCGCACATAGCAAGCACGTATGCATTTGCGTTTTCGGAAGCGCCATCAAATTGAATAAAGATGGTGTCTGGTAATGCCTCTTGTTTCTTAGAAGACTTCAACACACGTTCAAGCATGCAGAGTATGCAATGAATAGTGAAGTTGGCACCAGTGCGAACATTGTTGTAGCATCTGTACCCCACAAATTCCCTTCCATGACAAAGCACTCCATTCATTTTCTGTTTCAGGTGCTCAGTGCTTTGTGCCTTATTGCCATACCATGGCAGCATCATATGATTCTGAGCCATACCATCAATTACAATTGAAACGTACTGGTCCTGGAACTTTGATAAAGCTTTTCTTGCTGCGTATGCTTGCCTCTCTTGCATAAAAGTAATCTTGTGAAAACTCCATAGTTTTCTAAGCTCATCTTTTGCCTCTTTAGTTTTGGTTTGAGTACCTAGAAGCGATAACCTTGCACATGTGTAACACTTGCCTAATTGGCAAAATTAGAAACAAATCGATCGCAATAAATTGTTGAAAAAATTAAAGTACCACAAACAGCTTTATAGTGTCGTAGTCGAACATGCGGGAAACATTCACGCCATATTTGCAAGAACACCCTCTGAGACACAATAAACGGCTCACATTCGCAGTCTACCGTGTACAGCTTATAGGTCTGTAAAATGATAAATAGTTAAATTAACATTAAAATTTAAACTAGGTTATGTCGTCAAACTTACGTCATATTTTTCATTTGGGTCTAAATGAATTTCGTCGCAATTCGGGGAAATCTCCCCTACGGTATCAAAATGTTCCTTCATCCAATTTAAACACTCTATTCCACCGGGGGTACGAGCTGATAACGATAAGAGAGCTCTCCTCTCTTCAAAGGTCATAGTCTCTGCTCAAGAAACAATCATAACAATTAACAACAGTATAACAGAAGTGCAATTGAAAAGTATCAGCACCGCTATTATCGCGTCGTGTGTTTGCAGTGGTTATATTCTGCGGTGCAGTCTCGTTCTTGCTATTACTTTCTTGTACTTTCATTTTATTTTCCTTTTTATAGTTTGCCATTTCCTTAATTACCTTTTCCAAATCGCTATATGGCATACAATAAGAATCATTTACTAATGCAGCCGTCGTAATTGCATTATCCTGTTACTATTGTTTGAGATACCACTTAACGAAATCGTAAAAAATATTACCTTAATTGATTTCATAATCACTGTAAGATAAGTTCTTCCTATGTCATAACAGCGGCAGAAGCACTCCTTACACACACTAATCGGCACGTTCTCTGGCTTTATACCAGCAACCCAGTTCTTTATAAAATAATATGGATTTCCATGCTCATCCACTCTTTTACTTTCATCTATTTCAAAACTTCTTATTTTTTCCCGGAGGTAGTTCTTCTTGTCGATGTGATTAAGAGGCAAGATCTTTATTAAGGATAAGAATAAAGAAATCTTCAAATTAGAAACAGTGTTTGCAAATAGATCGATAGTAATACTTCATGACGACAAAGTCGCATAAACTTGAAAGCTTCTTGGGGTGTAAAACACTGACTTAAACATCCGGCTTTACCGTTCCACTTGTTGCAAGCTCTAGATGAAGCATTTTCGTACTCCATGAGGTCCCGATTTGTGTCTTTATTTGCCGTTTACAAGAAATTCGCAGTCAGAGCGAATGTTTTCAGTTGAACGCAATCAAATTATATGACATAAGTCCTTTTAAATTATGGAATTACCTTTATATTTGGCTACAGGAATGTTAGAAAACTTTGACAGCATTAATTTCTTAATGTATGGCCTCGAATAGAGTGAAAAATTTAAAATTATTTAAAAATATTTAAAATATAGTTGCTGACGTCAGGTCTAACTTGAAGTTCGATTTACCCAGGTTCAACTAAATTTTGAAATTTCAGTTAACTTAGAACAAAATTTAAATATTTTTAAATAATGAGTGCCTTAATGGAAGATTTTGGAGAGATCTTGAAGTCAGACACACTCTGCTTACCGGAAAATAGGTCTTCAAACAATGATCCTCATAGCGCTGTTGTTAAGGAAGGACCCTTCCCTCTTGAAAATTGTGATAATGCAACTTCTGATGCCGTAGCCGATAATGTGGGCGATTATCATGAAGTATCTGAGGTGGTTACCTTTCCAGTCGCGCCAGCTTACTTGGAAGCTGATTATGAACTTGCTGAACAACGAGAATTACCGCCCGGCGGTCCTCTGCGAATGGATTCCATCGAATGTTGTGAGTGCGGAGACAAATTTTCATCTAAAGACGTTGGAGTGAGCAAAATTCTACGTTTGTGTAAAGTCCATTTTGCAAGAATTCAACAGGGCTTACCTGGAGGATGTGTCGTTGGAAAGGCTAAGCGGGTAGTTGAGAAAACTGACGACGACGATGGTACATGCGCGTCAATATCGGACAATGAAGAGGCACCTTCTGACTCTGCATCATACGACGAAGCGATTGATGGTTCGCTTCAAGACCAAACGGATATAATGGATGGTCATTCAAAGGTTTTGGAGTCTTCTGATGATTTTAAGGAAACTCAGAGATTATTTGTCATTGATAAGCTGTACGCTGGACCATTAACCGGAAAGGATCTTGGCGAATTGCTACACGGCATTAAAAAAACCACAACCAGGTAGAAGTACTGCTTATATTATAATATGGTGAGCGGTCTAAAATTTAATTTTCTTTTGTATTTAGGCTCACAATACCAGTTTCGATGTACCAGATTCAAGTATATGACAGCCGTTTCGATGAAGATGATTTCGTCTGCCGTGGCTCTCGTTCTTGTTATTATAAAGGTGAAATCGTTGGCATTCCCAAAATACCAATACTTTTTGGATATGATACTTTTACGGCGTACTATTGCTCGAACAGAAAAATTGGATATATGTGCTATTCCGCGATTTGTCCACTACGCGACCCAAGTATTATTTCCGGATACGTACTTGTTGCTTTATTGCGGACCCGGTGCAACAGTCCTCGGTTAGACGCAATTATTTACTCGGCATTTGTCAGAAAGTGTTTCCGTAAATTCGACTTCATAAAGTGGATAGATGGCAATTTTACAAATCTCGCTATTAGGATGCCTGAAGATATTCACTCTGATATTAATCGGTAAGAGCGCTTGTTGAAACACGACTGCAATACCTTCTTACAACTCTTTGGCGGTGTTTGTTTATTCATATTTGAGTTAGAGCCCTAGAGGAGTTTCTTGAATGTGGACGCTGGAAATATGATCCAAACCGAAAACATCTTCATAGGGACACCCGAAATCCAAGCGTTCAGGCTCCAAAACGACACAATATGAAGGAAACTCGAGAACTCAACGATCATGTGGATCCGCTGATGATAGAGGAGGTCAAAGGGTGCGACAGTCGTGCGGTTGTTGACTTAAAAGATGTAAAAGGAAAGCCAACGTTGCGTGTAACACCTAACGCATCCTCATTTTCTGGTGATGCCCATGTACCAATGCTTGGATCGTTCGCACCTCCTGTTTCAAGAGCATCTCCTGCGTTAAAAGCGTTATCGGCTAAGTTATCTACCCCGTCGCCATCTACTCAACTGGATACTTGTAGTACAACCAGCTCCACTTCTGATTCCAAGATTGGAGTTGATGCATCCCTCGATGAGTTGTGCAATTTAGGAAGATACCCTAAGAGGAGAGTAGTTGCTAACGGTACTAGTAATACCAGAAGTGATGCGTTATCCTTGGGTTCAGGCAAGGCGGATGGTGGCATGATGGCAAATGAGTTCATTTCATCCGTAAGTAGATAGTCGCGCACTATAGTAACGTCGCTCTGCTACGCACTAACACGTTTTCTTTCATGTTTAAATCGTTAGGCGGAACATAACAAGGTGATTCGGGGCATTAAGCAAGAGATGAAGCTGGAGGCTGCTCGTGGATTGAAGACTTTAAACAACGAGCTTTCCAATGTCCGAAACAAACACAATGCAGAGCTGCGGAATATTAGGAAAGATCATCAAGCAGAGGTTGTTTTGATACTTCAGTTAAATATTAATGCATCTAACTCATTCGTTCTTTGCTTTACTGCTACTACTAGCTTAAAAGCAAAGCTCGCCAAATAAATCTGCTACAGGAGAAAGCTAAATATCTTATGGAGTCAAATAAAAAATTACAGATGGAACTTCTAGAGTGTCGCTCAGTTCAAGAAAATATTCCTCCAACTATCTCAAATAAGACTAATGGGAAGGGGAATCGTGACGGCGGTAATAAGAAGAAAATTTCAAAGAAGAGAGCTACTGTTGACGTCGGGGGGAATAATTCACAGAACTTGTCCCCTGATGAGAGTAAACGGTCATTGAGTGATAAAGAGAGATCCTCTCCTGTATCTTCCTGTGGAGAGAAGGAAAAGAAGAAGAAAGCTAAACTCGCGAATGGAGCAGCCATGAGTCTGAAGGACACTGACAATTTAGAGGCAATAATTGATAGAATGATATCTGCACGTACTAGCACTGGTCCTACTAGTAACGTCATAGCCGCCGGTAATTTAGAGAACCAAACGATTCGCTTGCGAGCAGCTGCTGAGTGCAATGACCGGGACTTCAAATCTTTCCAGAATCCTGATGATTCTCAACTTCAATTAAGAGGTCGTTCTCAAGTTGCACTTTATTCAGGACATCGTGCAGCCGTAGCTGAGTATCAAGATAGGGAGTTGCCTTTTTACCATCATAGCAATAGGGTTGGACCCAATTCAAATTTTGGTGATGTCCTCGCACTTCGTCACAGTACTATGGATTCCAGCATGTTCAACAGTAAGTGGGATGGCATCAGCGCTCGTGGGTCGTCTGTCGAGTATAACGAAAGGGACCGCCCTTCATATCGCGAACGCCTGCTGGATAATTATGTGGAAGCTGGTCGTCGATTAGACAATCTCGCGATGGAGTCAGGGTTACATGGACATTCAAGCGATTTGAGACCGCCGACAGGTAGTCGTTTGTATGGGTCCAACCAGCACGTTGCGGGCGAAAATCGTCACGATCTTTCTGACAGAAATATGCGTTTCTACGGCCCTCCAACAGTACACAATGGACCAACTTCCGGCCGCTTGGAGGAAGATTATCGCCAGTACTATCGCTAGTCATTGCGACTGTTTCGGTTCAGGGCAGGAGGGAGCTTTAAGTTTTTGCTAACTAGGAATAATAGTATTTACTTCATATAGTTTGACCTTATTATTTAACTTATAAGATTGAATATCTGATAGTGCACACACAATAAAGAAATACATGAAAATATTTGAAAAGTTGTGACAGTGAACAAGCGATACTAGTAGTTACTAGCATGATTTATACTGATATTTTAAACGGAACTGCACCGAGTATATGTGGATGTTAGTAAGAGTAATCACTTTATTACATGCAGGACAAGTAGGGCTATTAGCGGATATAATTTTTAGGTCATATCTCAACATATATCGAAAGATATGACTAAGAAACCGACCACAACGTTACAAACGTGTTTTGGGACCGTTTTCTCAACGGAAGTACGCCAATATATTATTGATTTCAAGAGAAATCGGTTAATTAAATGCAGGAGACATAGAGCTAACAATAGATATAGTTTTTATGTCATAACTCAACATATGTCAAAAGATATGACCAAGAAACCTGACGTAACGGTTAAAAAACGTGTTTTTGAACTGCTTTCTCAAGAGTACTACGCCGATATCTAATAGATAGCAAGTAAAACCGGTTAATTGGATGCAGAACACATAGGGCTATTAGTGGATATAGGTTTTGAGCCATAACAGTATATATTGCGTGAGAAATAAGGAGTTGAAAGTGAAAACACGTTGTAAAAAGACGTGTTTTAGCGTTTTTGTGTTGTTTTCTTCACGGATTTCTTCGATTTTTCTGTTCCATGTCACCTATTATAGCTCGTTTGACTCAGCTATCATAATGCTACTTGGGGAAACTGGTTTTTCTCGTAACATCACGCTGTGGAATGATTTAGGTGACCGGAAACGATATTTTACTCTTACAATTACCCCTATATCTATTATGCAATAGAACTTTTCAGGAATAGGGAGTTATAAGCCATACAATATATTTTTCCGAAGCGTTATGACCCGACGCATCTGCTGAAATAGGTTTTGAGCCATGAAACGCTTGTTGACGTAAGTAATTTAGGTTTGAGTGGAGGCCCTCCATGAAAAAACACGTTTTTGGGTAATAACTCCGGAACCAACGTGGTGCATGCGAGCTAAATGACATTTATAAGTAGCCCATAAGGTACCAATCACTTTAAAAAAAATTTGAGTGAAAACGGATAGGAAACAAAATATATCCTCTATACGACATTTTTAAAAAAAACGTCACTGGGTCAGTGACGTTTTCGCAGGAATGTGCCTTTTTGGAGACGCAGAGTACACGCCACGGGATCCAGCGGAACTCCATAACTATTTGACTGAGATGTTCACCCGCCACTTTCAATCGCTTCCGACTCCTGCACCCGCCCTTCATGATGG
>Ga0007854_10002615_pt1 | contig 11091 bp, 7 predicted proteins | sample CryBogCBH12Aug08_FD_60382 | JGI IMG/M metagenome (GOLD analysis project Ga0007854, IMG submission 60382) | Freshwater microbial communities from Crystal Bog, Wisconsin, USA - CBH12Aug08 | ecosystem: Environmental > Aquatic > Freshwater > Lake | place: Crystal Bog, Wisconsin, USA | collected... | reverse complement strand
GTCTGCGACAGCAGGTCGTTCATCATCTTGACCATGTTGTTGAGGTTGCCCTTGATGACGTTGTATTGTCCTTTGTATTCGGTAGTGATGGTTGGTGGTATAACCCCTTTAGAAACTTGATCCACGTAGTTTGCCGTCACATTCAGCGGGTCAACGATGTTGGTGATCGTTTCGTTTACGCCGTTGACCAGCTTGCGGAATTCGCCTTGATATTTGCTCGCGTCTGCACGCGTATCAAGCTTGCCATCTGCGGCTGCCTGGACAAGGATGCTAATGTCAACCAGCACGCCTTTAAAGGTGTCGTTCAGGTTCTTCATCGAGGCCATCAGACTTGAAGTGTCGCCAACCTGAACAATAATATTTGAGCCCAAGTCTCCTTCACTTATTTTGTTGGCAATATTGGCAGCATGTGCAGGTTCACCTCCCAATGCACGCATCAGGTTGCGCACGATCAGGAAGCCCATGACGACAACGATTGCCAGCACCAACAAGGCGATAACGATAGACAACTTAATGGCGGTACTTTTTACGGCAACAGCCTCATCAGAACTTTTTTTGGCAAGTTCCATGTTGTAATCAACATCGCTGGTAATTGTCACTTCAATCTTTTCAGCCAGTGGCGCGTTCTCTGAAATCATCTCCTTTGCCTTCGCTATACCGCTTTCCCCTTTTCTGGACTCCAAAAGAATCGGTTCAATTTTTGTACTGTATTCAGCCCACATGCTTTCTATATCTTTGAGGTAAGCCTTATCTTTGTCATCGGTGACACAGGCTGCTCCCAGACAGCCATTCGGCGACAAATATAACTTGATCGCCTCCGTCGCTCCGTCGCGGTCCTTTTTAATGGCAATTTCAATCGCCGCCTCCTTGCTTGCGTCAGTATTCAGAACGTCCTTGACCAGATTCAATCGGGTCAGAAGAAAATCATTTCTCAAGTCATCCAGAACTTTCAGGCTGGGCACAGTGTTTGTGTTGCCTACATTGGCAGCTTCGTAAACTTTATCGATTTCGTGATAACCCAGTCCCGCCAATCCAACTAACCCCAAGGCTGCCGAGAAAACCAGCAGATATAACCTTTGTGCGACTGTCATTTTTCTTCTCCTTTGATAACCAAATAACAAAACAATAAAACTAAACGCTAACTGCTTCAGCAGTATGTCCATGATTCTGCTGTGCGGTGGTCAGTGCCACCAGTGACTGTACGTCAAGGATCAGCGCTACATCGCCCGAACCCAGAATGGTGGAGCCGCCGATACCCTTGATGTGCTTAAAGATGCTGCCTAGCGGTTTGATCACGGTCTGGAATTCACCCATGAGTTCGTCGACCACCAATCCAAGCTTCTGTCCACCATGCTGCACCACCACGATGTTCTCGCGTTTGCCGCCCGGTTCTGCGACCTCAAACTGCTCACGAAGCCGCACAAAAGGCAGCACTTGGTCACGCAGGTTGATGTATTGGTGCTTGAGGGTATCCGCACGATCTTTCTCGGACAGTTCGATGCATTCCTCAACTGCGCCCAAAGGAATGACGTAAGAGGATTTGCCCACACCGACGAGGAAGCCGTCGATGATCGCCAGGGTCAGCGGCAGACGGATACGGAAGGTTGATCCTTTGCCTTCCTTGCTTTCCACTTCGACCGTTCCCCGCAAAGCGGTGATATTCCGTTTCACCACATCCAGTCCTACTCCTCGACCGGATATGTTGGTAACCTTGTCTGCGGTACTGAATCCTGGCTCAAATATCAGGCTAAAAATCTCGCTGTCGGTCAGTGTCTGTGTCGCGCCGATAATTTCCCGTTCGCGGGCTTTACTAAGAATCTTTTCCCGGTTCATTCCGGCACCGTCGTCAATAATCTCGATGGCGATGGCGCCCGACTCGTGGTATGCGTTGAGCTTGAGCGTACCTTTATCGGGTTTGTCTTTGGCGGCACGCGCCTCAGGTGATTCGATGCCATGGTCAAGAGCATTACGCACCAGATGCATAAGCGGATCGCCCAACTTCTCGACCATCGATTTATCCAGTTCGGTATCGCCTCCGCTAATTACCAGCTCAATGTCCTTGCCCAATTCGCGGCTAGTATCCCGTACCACGCGCTGAAAGCGGGTAAATGTTTCGCCGATTTGCACCATGCGCAGTTGCAAGGCGCTGTCGCGAATCTGTTCCACCAGCATGGTAATTATCGAAGTGGATTCTACGAGCTCGCTCTCGCCACTCTTGCGCGCCAGCATATTGGCACCCGCGCTTGCGATGACGATCTCGCCCACCAGGTCGATGAGCTGGTCGAGCTTGGCTGCCGGTACCCGGATCAGTTGGGATTCCAGGGATTTCTTCTCGGCAACCTTGTTTTGCTTTGCTGCTGCCGCATCGACCACTTCCTCAGTCACAGCTCCCTGATTGACCAGAACGTCGCCGATTTTGGGCTGGACAGTCGTACCATCTTCCATTTTCTGACCAGCCTGGGCATGTAATGCAGTATCCAGTTCTTTCTGGGTGAGTGCGCCACTTTTGATCAGAATTTCTCCCAGACGCATGGTGTCTTCCGGGAGCGCTTCGATGGAGCTGATGAAATCCGCCAGCTTGCTGTGTGGTGGCCAGATATTGACCACGCAGTCGTCACGCACAAAATCGAACACGCTTTCGATTTTCGCCTTGTCAGCAGGTGAGCGGTAGGATATTTCAAAACCCAGATAGCAGGATTCAGGATCCATTTCGGTCGCTTCCGGCATCCCGTCTGGAATGGTCGTCAAGTGGACGATCTGGCCCAGTTCGGTCAGGTAATTCAGGAAGGAAGTGGGATCCATACCTTTACGAAGCACGTCAGGGCCAAAGCGCAGTGAAATGTGCCAGTTGTCGGTTTCCATTTCACCGCCACCGCTGGCATGAACTTTAGCCTCGTTCAGTACGATTCCCTGGGCGGTTTCCGCGGGCTGTCCCAGATAGTGCTGCAATTTTTCGCGCAAGGATGCGCTGACTTTGCCGACTTCGGCAGTAGGTTCGGCTTCGTTCTCGACGCACCTCATCAGGGTAGCCAGATGATCTGAACATTCGAGCAAAACTTCAACCAACTCCGGGCTGGAAGTAATGGTTCCGGAGCGCATTTCGTCCAGAACGTTTTCCAGTACATGGGTAAACTCGACGATAAAGATACATTCGATCACACCCGCACCGCCTTTAATGGTGTGAGCTGCCCGAAAGATCGAATTAATAGTATCGGAATCGCCGCCGTTACTTTCCATCTGCAGCAGATTGTCTTCCATCATCTGCAGCAGTTCGCGTCCTTCGACTACATACGCTTGTTGAATCGCATCCATGCTTCCCCCGATTCTCTGATTCTTGTCTTACTTGTTTTTTTGCCTGGCTTGTTTCCCGCTTGCGTGATCCTTTGCCGGAATGACCATCGGGTCACCGAAATAACTGGCCATGTTGTACAGGTCGAGCAGTTCGGTCACCGGCTTGCTATGGGCAGTCAGGCGCACGGTTTTGTTTGCTTTGAGCGCTTCACGCTTGGTCAGCAGCAATACCTGAAAACCGGCAGTGTCCATCTCACTGACCTGGGATAGATCCAGATCCAGTTCCTCGCAGTCCTCCAGCGCTTTTAACAGCATGATTTTCTGCTCGGCAGCGTTGTAAATGGTCATGTTTTCGCTGATTGCCGTCTTTTGATGTCGGGTCATAATTTTTCTCTCAGTTTAGCTTAGCGGGCTATTATATTGCCAAGTCAGCCATTTTCAACCTTAGTACATTAGTGCAGAAATTCGTTAAGCTGCTGGATTGGCATCGGCTTGCCAAATAAATACCCCTGGTATTGGGTACACCCCGCAATGACGAGGAGTAAGCGTTGTTCCTCAGTTTCGACTCCTTCGGCAATGACATCCATATCCAGACTTTGCGCCATCGCCACAATAGTATGGACGATGGCTTTGTCGCTGCTGTCAACAGCCAGATCCCTGACGAAAGACTGGTCAATTTTAAGTTGATGGAGAGGTAATTTTTTCAGGTATTGCAGCGAGGAATAACCGGTGCCAAAGTCGTCCAGGGAGAAAAGCACTCCAAGTGCATTTATTGCATTCATGGTATCAACCGTGCTCTCCATGTTCTCGTGCAAAATACTCTCTGTTAATTCCAGTTTGAGTTTGGTAGGATCGATGCCATGGCGCTGTACGATAGATTGCACCTGGACAGCAAAATCCGGTTGACGGAATTGCTTTGCACTCACATTAACCGACATGATCAGGTGACGTGTTTTCGCATCCAGTTGCCATTTGCTGAGTTGCACGCAAGCCGTTTCCAGAACCCATTTGCCGATAGGCAAGATCAGCCCCGTCTCTTCTGCAATCGGAATGAACTCAGCGGGAGAAACCAGATCACGCTCAGGGTGTACCCAACGTATTAGTGCCTCAGCACCGAAGGGTTGCAAATTCTGGTCGACCTGAATCTGGTAATATAAAAAGAATTGGTGATATTCGACGGCGTTGCGTAATTCGTTTTCGAGAGTTGATCGTTCATCAATCGCATCCTGCATGTGCGGATCAAAGAAACGAAGCGTGTTGCGCCCGGCTTTCTTGGCCTGATACATGGCTATATCTGCCTGCTTGAACAATTCATCCAGTTTTTCATGATGGCGATTAAAAAGTACGATGCCAATACTCGAAGTAATGACATACTCTTTTTTTGCAAGTCTATAAGGTTTGTTGAGGGTCGCCAGTATTTTTTCTCCGGTGGTTTCAGCTTGTTTGGCTGCATCCAGAGGCTGTGCGCTTAAATTTTCCAGCATGACAACAAATTCGTCCCCCCCCAATCGGGCCACGGTATCGCCTTCGCGGACACACGATTTAAGATGGTCGGCCACTTTTTGGAGCAATAAATCTCCCATGACATGACCGAGAGTGTTGTTGATTATCTTGAAATTGTCCAGATCAATGAGCAGCAGAGCCCCCGTTTGCCCGGAACGATCACTTGAAGACAAAGCTTGAAATAGCCGGTCTTGAAGCAAGCGGCGATTGGGTAATTTCGTCAGAGGGTCAAAAAAAGCCAATTCTTTGATGGCTTCCTCGGATTCTTTAATCTTGGTTGCATCGGCAAAAGCGGCCACATAATTAGCAACGGTATTGTCGGAATCTTTTACTGCGGTAATCGTTAGATATTCCGCGTAGATTTCACCATATTTGCGGCGATTCCAGATTTCTCCTTGCCATTTTCCCGTGGTATTGATGCTTTCCCACATCGCGCTATAAAAGGCGGCATCGTGACGGCCCGAACTAAGCATCTGTGGCTTTTGTCCAACAGCTTCTTCAGCGCTGTAACCCGTGATCTGTGTGAATGCCTGATTTACTTTAAGAATGTTGGCCTGAGCGTCGGTAATCAATATCCCTTCCTGAACTTCAAAAGCAGTCGCAGCAATACGTTGCGCTTCCAAGGCTTGCTTGCGCTCGGAAATGTCACGGGAGGAATTAAAAATTACAAGCTTCCCATCCAGTTCAAACGGATAACCACTGACCTCAACATCGAACACGCTGCCATCTTTGCGACGATGAAGTGTCTCGAAGCGGGAGTAATTCTGCTTAAGTATTTGCTCTTTAAACATTTCACCAAGTTCGATTTCGGTGAAGTGTGCTTCCCACTGGGTGGCATTCATGCCAATTATTTCATTTCGCTGATAACCGAGCATGAGGCAAAAAGAGTCGCTGGCTTCAAGGACATTGCCATTTATATCCAGAATATGAATGCCATCGCTGGCATTACGCAAAATGGCAAGATTTTTCTCGCTCTCAATTTTATAGGCTATACGTGCCGCAGCCTTCTCGGCACGGATGCGGAGTGATTCGATGCCGTAGGAAATATCGTTAGCCAGCTTTTCCAGTAACACGACTTCTTCTTGACTGAATACCGAAGTCTCTTTTGAATAAATAATTAATGCACCCCATATTCCTTGCTTGTCGAAAAGGGGAAGCGCTATATTTCCCTTGTAACCACGCTGGATTGCAGCATCGCGCCAGGGGGACATTTTAGGGTTGTCGGGGATATCATTGAAGACTATTTTTCCGGTGCGTATCGCAGCACCCGTTGAGCCTTGCCCCATCTCGGTATCGGCCCAAGTGATATTGGGATTATCCAGATAACCTTCAATGTAACCGAATTGTGCAATCGGTCGTACGGTTTTGTCCGCATCATGATCCGCCAAACCCACCCAGGCCATTAGGTAATCACCTGTTTCAACGACTAATCGGCAAATTTTAGAAAGCAACTCTTCTTTGTTTTCGGAACGGGCAATAACCGATTGACAATCGCTCATGAGCTTTAGGGCACGGGCAAGTCTTTTCTGACCGATTTCTGCCTTTTTTCGTTCGGAAATATCCGTTGCAAATCCAACGTTAAATTCATTTCCCCCCAAACTGACGAAGTTAGCGACCACCTCAACCGGGAATGTGGTTCCATCTTTTCTTATGTGCCGGGTTTCAAAGGTCTGAGTCTTGTCTTCCTTCAGTTGTTGCCAGTGCTGGTTCCATTGTTCAATTGGAAAATTTGGATCAAAATCAGAAATAGAGAGCTGCAACAGTTCTTCGCGGGTGTATCCCAGAATCTTGCAGGCAAAATTGTTGGCATAATGGACACGCCCGTCACTACTCGTCCAGAAGATATCAACCAAGGCATTGTCCATCGCAAATTGCGTAAGCTGCAGTAGCGATTCGGAATCCCTTGGGCTCATACGTTTCCTGTTTTCAGGTTGAGTAAGGACATACCAACTTCTGCGAGAGCTATGCTGACAACCCGCGCGGCTGCCTCCATATTCAAGGCTTCCTGTTCATTGCCAGCCTTGGTTATAAAGTCTTTCCTGACCATGCTCTTAAGCAATCTTGAAAAGGCTTCAGCCTCATCATGAGTAAAGTTGATTGTGATTGTGTGACTTTGCGCGTTCATTCCGATTCTCGATTTTAATGAGCTTACTCATGACATCATGGAATGAATTATGTGCCGTTATAATTAAATCGGGTATCAGAGATTGTTTGATAGTTGTGTCAGGGTTTGTCCTACAAGCAAGGGAGGGGTCTGTGGACAACCCTGAGCTTTTTGGCTAATCAGCCCGACGGGTTTAAATCGGTGTGTGCCTATTCAAAAAGCTGGTGCTCCACCGCGTAGCGCATCAATTCAACGTTATTATGCAGGTGCATTTTTTCAAGGATGCGGCTACGGTAGGTGCTGATGGTTTTAGGGCTCAAATGAGTTGAGTTGGCTATTTCCGTCACAGTATTGGCCGAGACTATCAGCTTAAAAATCTGAAATTCCCGAATTGAAAGCGTTTCATGCGGGAGCCTTTCATCGGGAAGGTTGATATCATTAACGAGCATTTTGACCGCATCCGGACTGAGATGCATCTTGCCCTCCACCACGCTACGAACGGCGTCAATCACTTCTTCAGGAGCACATTCCTTATTCAAATAGCCGGATGCTCCCGCCTTGACTAAACGCACAGCGTATTGGCTTTCAGGATAGGCACTGATAATCAGCACGGGAATTTTGGGTTTATTGGCTTTGATCTGTTTAAGTAACTCAATGCCGTTCATGTCCGGCATGGCAACATCCAGCAGCGCAACATCACAGTCGTGATTACGCAACCAGCGCAAGGCCTCGGCACCATTCCAGCAGGAAGCCACCACTTGCATTCCGTCATTTTTTTCCAGAATTTGCGCCAAGCCCTGACGTACCATGGCGTGGTCATCCACAATCAGGATGTGAATCCTGCCTTTCATATCAGACTCCGATTTTCGGTAGAGTCAGGTGGCAAGGTCACGATTACGCTGAACCCTCCGTCGGGCGAACTGTCGAATTTGATCGTGCCTCCCAATTGGGCGACGCGCTCTTGCATGCCCATCAACCCGTAACTTCTGGGTTGGCTTCGCCGGTCATCCGGTAAGCCGCAGCCGTTGTCGCTGATTGATAACATGACTTCATCGTCGCTATGGTGATATTCAACACCCACCCTGGAGGCCCCGGAATGACGTGCCACATTGGTGAGTGCTTCCTGAAGAATTCGAAACAACGCTATCGAAGTTTGTTTGTCCAGATTTTCTTTGTCGCCTATGCTGTTAACCATAGTGGCGATACCGGTCAGTTTATGAAACTCTCCGGCTTGCCATTCGATGGCTGCAAGCAAGCCGAGATCATCCAGTATGGTCGGATGAAGATTAGCAATAATGTTACGTGAAATGACGGCGGCATTATTAATTAATTCCACCATCGTCTCGATGGGTTCAGCAAGAGTCACTGCCGCTGTAGTTTCGGACAGAGTGGATTTTAACTGGTAAATTTTAATTTTCAGGGCGGTCATTATCCCACCCAATTCATCATGAATTTCCCTTGCGATGGCGGCCTTTTCTTCTTCACGTACATTCAAAAGATGGGCAGTCAGATCATGCAATTGCTGCTCGGTCGCTTTACGGTGTGTGATGTCACGGCTAAAGCCGGTGGTTCCAGTTACCTGGCCGTCTTTGCCGATGATGGCAGTCTTGAAAACTTCTGCCCAGTACATTCTTGTGCCGTCAATATAACACTCCTCTGTCGGACGCTGTTGCTGGCGGTTTGCCATGACTTCCGCATCGTCTGCCCGATACTTTTCCGCAATGTCCGGAGGCCATAAATCAAAATCGGTCAAGCCGATAATCTGCTTGCCGGATTTCAGAAGCGGATAGTTTGCATAAGCCTGATTGACATGAAGGTAGCGGCCCTCGGTATCTTTCAGCCAGGTTAAATAGGGCGAGTTGTCGAGAATGGCGCGCAGATTTTCTTCATTCTCGCGGAGTCTGTTTTCTGATATTTTTCGGGCACTGATGTCTTCGACCTGAGCTATGAAAAAGGAGGGGGCTCCGAAATTATTTTTTTCTACGGACGAAGTAATCAGCCCCCATACGACCTGACCATTTTTGTGGATAAATCGTTTTTCCAGTTGATAGGACTCAATTTCACCACTCAATAACTTTTCACGGGAGGTCAAGGCGAGCGTTTTGTCGTCTGGATGGGTTACGTCGAAATAGGTCATGAGCTCAAGTTCGTTCTTGTTATAGCCCAGCATGTTGCAGAACGCTTGATTAACCAGAATGAAATGCCCATCCAACGTATTGGTTGCCATGCCGATTGGTGCAAGCTCGAGAATGCGCCGGAAACGCTTTTCACTTTTAATCAAGACATCATTTATCTGCTCAGATTCAAGCTGTCTGAATTCGGCAATTTTGCGCTTTGAAATATTAGCAAGAGTAATCCGTAGCGACTTCACAGAATCAAACTCGCCCAGTTGCAACTCCAGGCTGGCATGAAAGACCGTTCCATCCACGCGCTTGATAATCAGTTCGCAGTTTTGTCCTTCTTCCTGAAGTTTTGCATTTATTAAATAGGTGTTCCAGCGACGGTAGTCTTCAGCTGCAATAAACTGAGAAAATTGTCGATTAAGCAAATTTTTGCGCACCTCACCCAACAGCGTGGCGCCGGTGAGATTGACTTCGGTAATGAGTCCTTCCGGGGTGAGCGTAAAATAACCGACAGGCGCGAACTCATACAGATGATAATAACGGTCACGAGACTCTTCCAGGGAAATCTGGACTCTTCGCAACTCTTCGTTTTGCATTTCCAGTTCGATCTGGTGCACCTGAAGTTCGTGGATCAGACTATGTATTAGCTCTTCCTCCGGCTTCGGATCAACAAACTTTACCGAACTTCGAGTAATTCGTGTTTCTGCTTCCGCACGCAATGATTCCGGATCACCAGGTTTATTTTTCATTAAATTCCCCAATATGCCGGATGCACGGTATCCATGGGTTAACTAAAATAGTGCGTAATAGCATGCCGTTGTGTTTATGACACCCTCAAAACAACTCGATCTTTTTAACAGTTTCTTTCCTTTGAATTAACAGCGAACGTTCATATTCCTGTTCCGCTTTGGCAACGATGGACGAGCTCGCCTGGGTAGTCGGGATACGCCTGCAAAAAGCATCGCCACTCTGGGGAACGAAGACGACTTTACGCGACCATGGGCCGTTGAAATCGGATGCGACGAGAGGAATTTTCTCGCGTTCCAGCCATTCGTGGGCAAAGGCCGAGTTGCGCCCGCCGATATCCATATTGATCGCGCTGATGATGGTTCCACCGCCGAACGCTTTGGCAACCAATCTGGCTTTTTGGGCTCCCTTGCCGAGCAGGCCATTAACCAGCACCTCCATCGAATAATCCCCGTTCATGATTACATCAATATCTGAATTGGCAGTATTCGAAATTTTCGGCAGCAGGAAATGGTTCATCCCACCGAGTTTCAGCTTCGGGTCAAACAGGCAGACAGCGACACAGGAACCCAACAGCGTTGAGATGGGACGCTCTGTCTCAATTGCCCAGCCGCCAGGATTGATATTCCTTGCAATGCGTTCGAAATCTTTACCTGTCTGATGAGTGTTGTCGTCCATGGAATCCGGGTAACCTAAAATAACAATATCGCTGGTATTATGAGTTGTTCATATATGTTGCATTTTGCATGTATTATAGCGAAATGAAAAAAACGCGGGAAAGATGTTGCATAATGTAGTCACTATAGGGAGCCTCTATTAATTCATCACAATGAATGATACACCCATGAACAAACTTGAAGCTTTCAAGCTAATCGCCAGCCAGGTAGCGCAAGGCGAATTGGCCTTTCCGACCGGCGCCCAAGTGGCGCTTAAGGTGCGTCAGGCACTTGAAGACCCTGATTGCCCTGTTGATAAAGCTGCCAGGCTGATACAGGCGGAGCCACTCCTCGCTGCGAAAGTAATCGCGATTGCCAACTCTGTGGTTTACAACCGTTCCGGACGGGAATTTACCGACGTTCGCGAAAGTGTAGCCCGGCTTGGCTTTAACACGGTGCGCTCCTTGACTATGGCTCTGGTAACGCGCCAGATGGCAGGGGTGCCCACTGACAAAACCTGCCTGACGCTGGTTAACCAGTTATGGGAGCATACGGCTCACGTGGCTTCACTCGCCAATATCATCGCTCGCCATGTGACTCATCAAGATCCTGAAACTGCGATGTTCGCCGGCATTATTCACGAAATCGGCGGTTTTTACATGATTTC
>Ga0007854_10002612_pt1 | contig 11092 bp, 4 predicted proteins | sample CryBogCBH12Aug08_FD_60382 | JGI IMG/M metagenome (GOLD analysis project Ga0007854, IMG submission 60382) | Freshwater microbial communities from Crystal Bog, Wisconsin, USA - CBH12Aug08 | ecosystem: Environmental > Aquatic > Freshwater > Lake | place: Crystal Bog, Wisconsin, USA | collected... | reverse complement strand
ACCAATCCGGAGGCAACCGCGATTGGCAAGAAATTTAACTTACCTCTGCGTTTCGATCCTAAGGCGAATAAGGAAGCCGAAGACGAAGCTGGCCGGATGTTTGCCGAAGTATTTAAGAAATAGCGATAACCCGTTGGGGTTGAAGTCGGAATATTAGCGGTGTTATAGGCCAGACAGGGTGACTGGCCTTATGTTACATTACGTTACATGGCGTTAACCCTGTATAAATTCTAACCATGCGGCAATTGCGAAATTTTCGTAATTTCACCCACATCGTTCTGGTGTGGGCGTTGCTGTTTGTAGGCTATACAAGTGCTTTGCCGTGGATTAAGTCGCAAGGCATTCAGGTAGTTTGTAGTGCGACTGCGGGCACCAAACTGGTAGATGCAAAAGGGCTTGACCTTGGCCAGACGCAATCGACCAGTGCCGACTGTCCGATGTGCGCCCCGGTGGTCCCCCCCTCGTTTTATCAACCAGGGAAGTTTGTAGCTTTTGACGCAGCGCCTGTCGTCAAAAAGCTATTTCAGGCAGTATTTTTACTACCTGATACGTCGCCTCCTCCCCCGCTAAGAGCGCCTCCTGCCGACCTGATCTAGGTCGCTGCCGCCCGTTCTGGGGCCGCATTTCCGAGACCCGCCGATTCAGCTATCGGCGTTATTCATCTTTAGTGCAAATCGGCTTGGCCAACGTGCCGCCGATTTGCTTTCGGACGCATTCGACACGGATGTCTGCTGTCCTGTATCTCAATTAGCAACTAATATGAAACACAAAATTCGCACTTGCGCACTTAAGGGATTGGCATCAGTCATTGCCACTGCCTGCGCACAAACAGCATTGGCCCAGACGGCTGGCAATCCGCCCGCTGAGGTAGTCCTTGCACCGGTCACCGTCAGTGTGAGTCGGTCGCAGGCAATGGTTGAAGCGATGCCGCTATATACAACCATCGTTTCCCGTCAAGATATCGAACAGTCCTCCGCTCAGACACTGGACCAACTGCTGCGTGATATTCCCGGTATGAATTTCACGGCAGTGCCTGCGGCGCAGTCAGACCCAACGGGTCATCAAACCAAGATGCGTGGTTTGGGCAATGCCAAAGTGCTAGTACTTCTGGACGGTATTCCAGTCCACGATCCCTTTTATCTGACAACTCAATGGTTCAAAATACCTCTTACAAACATTGATCACGTGGAAGTCGTGCGGGGTGGAAACTCAAGTCTGTGGGGCAATATGGCAGTGGCCGGTGTGGTCAATGTGATAACCAGAGTGCCGGCTGACAATGGCGGGCAGATTAATGTCAGCGGTTCAAGCACCGGCACTACCGACGGCACCCTGGCCAAGGATGTTGTTCTGAGTGACACCCTGAGCGCCAATCTATACCTTGAGCGACTGAACTACCGTGGGTTCAATCCGTATCCGTCAGACCAGATGTGGCGATACGCGGGCTATCAGCCCAGCAATGCCCAGGATTCAAATGCCATCCTTAGTCTCTACTACAAGCCCGACGCCACAGTAAACAGTTTTGTCCGAATAGGGCAGCACAAACAGGATCAGGACATTAATATTCCGGGGTACAAAAACACGCAGTCGAACCCCGATATTTCTGCTGGTTTGAGTCGCAAAATTAACGATCACAGCAGCGTATCGGTCAGCGGTTGGGCGCAGTATGTTGAGTTTGAAAAATACAACGCGTCGTCCTGTTATTGGCAATCTTCTGGTACTGCCTGTCCTTCAAGTTCGGCCGTGACGGTTGCGCAATCAGTTGCACCCGTGGTTTCGTACTACGCGCAGTATGGTTCGCAACGTTATCGGGAGCAGGGCGCCTCCGGTATCTATTCGACGGATCAGACCGGGATGCTTGGCAGTCTGCAAGTGGGTGCTGACTACCGGCACCTCTCTGCTACCGATTTCGAATACTTCTACAAGACGCCAACGTCTCTGAATAATCTGGAAAATCTGGGCAGCAGCACATACGGTACTGCTGAGCAGACATTTAGCGCCGTGTTTGCACAAACACACTGGCTGCCGCTGCACGAACTTGAATTGACTGCCAGCGCCCGTCTGGATAGCTGGAGTAATTCCAGTCGTATCAATTCCCGAACCACAGCGGCGGGTGTAACAAGTGGAGGTCCGCAGCCATCGAGTTCGACTTCGGCGTTCGACCCCACTCTGGCAGCACGTTATAGCTTCAGTGATGACATTGCTGTGCGGGGAGCTGCTTACCGCTCATTCCGTGCTCCGGGTTTCAACAACACCATTCGTACCTATGGGACCACGCCTACTATTGCCAATCCAGACCTGACGCCCGAAACCCTTTTCGGACGGGAGATCGGGTTTGACTACGCCCACGGAAACTTTACTCTGGGCGCAACCTATTATCAGTACGATATCCAGAACATGATAGCCACCTACGCTATTACTACTTCCGGATACGCTAATGCACCGGCGCAGGTAACGGCAATATGCGGTGTTTCATACGCAAACTGCACGCCGTCCGGAACCACGGTAGCAAGCTACTACACCAATGATCAGAATGGCAGTTCAAATGGTCTGGAGCTATTTGCCAGCTGGAAAGCAAGCGATGCTCTGACTTTTAACGGCAGCTACACCAACACCAACAGCTACATTACTTCCGAGGCCAGTTATGTAACCACGCCGCTAAATACACAGTTAACAGGATTGCCATGGGATGTCGTAACAGCGGGTGTTACATGGAAACCGGACAGCAATGTAGTCACTCACCTGCAATTGCGTTACATCGGCCCTATGAATATCGACTACACATCAAAACCTGGAACGGTTTTTCAGCAGTCTGATGTAAGTGTGCTGGACGCTAGCAGTGTGTGGAATGTGAGTAAAAAAGTTCAGCTAAGTGTTAGTGTGGTCAACTTGCTGGACACGGTGTATTCAGAAAATGCCTATGCCTATAACCAGCCTTGGGCCCGGACAGTTTCTATGCCTCGCACGTTTACGTTCGGCCTTAACGCCAGCTTTTAAGGAGCCCCATGATGAGCACCTTTCCTCAGACGATCTTGTGCGCCGTGCGCGTTATCGGGACGAATTTTGTGGCGTGGCTGCTATGCGCCAGTCTGTTGCCTTCGGCCGTGGCGCAGACGGCGGGAACGGCAGACACCACGCAGCAGGCGGGAACTGCAGGAAACACCGGACATGCCGGGCATGCGCACAATTCACTGGGGACTGGCGCCGCCATTGCGCCTGACGGAACGGTATGGCTTGTAGGCCTGAATACCGACCAAAAACTGTTTGTACAGCAGAGCAGGGATCCTGTGCGGGGAGAATGGTCTGCTCCCCGCGTGCTGGACACGGGTGCTGATGCGATTTCTGCCGATGGTGAGAATCGCCCAAAAATAGCTTTCGGCCCAAATGGTGCGGTTGTTATCAGCTATACGCAGCCGCTCGACAAGCCCTATACGGGTCGGATTCGCATGTTGCATAGTGAGGATGGGGGGCTCAGTTTTTCCTCGCCTTTCACCGTGCATCATGACAACGCTGTAATTACCCATCGCTTTGAATCTATTGCATTTGACGGCAAAGGTGACCTGCACGTGGTGTGGATCGATAAGCGAGATCAGGTTGCCGCTGCAGACAAGCATTACGTGGGCGCTGCCATCTATCAGGCTATTTCTCATGACGGCGGCCGTAGTTTCGATGTCGAAACCAAGGTTGCCGAGCACAGTTGCGAGTGTTGTCGAGTTGCGCTTGCTACCGATGGTGATGGTGTTTTACATGCAATGTGGCGACACGTATTTGGCCAGAGCATACGGGACCATGCATTTGCCAATTTGCAGCTCGGCCCAGCGCCCCCTATTCAGCGCGCCAGCTTCGACGAATGGAACGTCCAGGCCTGCCCGCATCAGGGGCCGGGGTTGGCATGGGCGGGTACCGGGGACCCGCGTTCCGCGTATCACGCGGTTTGGTTCGGTATTCGCAAAGAGTCAGGCGGCGATGTTCCTGCGGTTCGCTATGCGCGTCTGGATGCTAAAGGGGCGCCCGTGACTGGTACCGTGCGAAGATTGCCTGACGTAAGCGCCGAACATGCAGATGTTGCAGCTATTGGCGCACGGGTGCTGGTAGTGTGGCGCAGTTTCGATGCTGGCCAAACCCGACTTCGGTCATGGACTTCTACCGATAACGGCCAAACTTTCAGTGTGCGCGACCTGGGCAATACCATCGGCAACAATGACCAACCGCACGTCATCACCGACGGACAGCGCATGCTGGTTTTGTGGCGCACTGACCACGGAGTACAGGTGTATGAATCGCTTCTGTAATATCCATATGCGGAATCTGGGTATCTGGGCTCTCTACTGCTTGCTTCCCATTGCGTTTGCGTGGGCGGGTATCGTCCATGCCGCTGATGGCGTCCCGGCAGTGTCAGATATATCAGTGCATGATTTTGATGCTGAGACTTGGCAACAGTTGCTAAAGTCTGGGCCCCGTCCTGCGGCCTATATGTTCACCACGTCCTATTGCAGTACTTGTGTTGAAGCTTTTTCGAGTCTGCGCAACTCGAAGCAGCTTAAAGGCAGGAAGGTGGAATTCGGATTGGTAATGATGGACGTCGATGGGGTGGCCGCGCAACGTCATGCGTCACAGTTTGCCGGGGTTAACCACCTATTCGCGTTTTCTGGTTTTGAGGCGGCTATTCGTTACGCGATAGACCCTCATTGGCCCAACGTTACACCGTACGTGGTATTGATTGATGCGGCCGGAAAGGCCGAACACGCTATAGGTCCGCCCCCACCGGACATGGTGCGCCGATGGTTGCGGTGAGTATTTGAGTTGCGTGAGGCTTAGGACTGCTGTAAGTTTCGTCGTAAATCCGCCTGTGAGTATTCGGATATGTAGGTTCTAGTTTGAATTAGTGACCAACAGTTACATTCTTTTTGGTATATTTATCAGACTGATCATCAGAAATCAGAGGTTGGTGTGCGCAAGCAAATGGCCGCGCTGGTCATCTTTTAAGCGTGCAACGTAATCTTTCTAGGTTACGTACACTCTGGATTGCAAGCGTGTTGTGTGACGAATAGTTCGCCAAGTACAAGGTGGTGAGGGGTCTGTATGCGTGCGCTGCGTCGCATTTGGGGGGAAGCATTGACCAGCCCTTTTAGGGCTGGCTTGCTTGCTATTTGCCTGTTCGTGGCCCCGCATGCAGCATGGAGCCAGAGCGTGCCGCCCAGCGCCGGTAGTCTTCTGAAAGAATTGCGTGAGCGCGAACGCACTGCCCCAGAGCCTTCGCCCGCCGCGCCTGTGCAGCCGCCGCCGGTTCGGCCACCAATTGTGTTGCCTGACGGCGCAACGCTGCAGGTGAATAGTTTCAGGATTACTGGCAATACACTGTTTTCCACCGAAGAGTTGCAGAGTCTGGTTCGTGGCTGGCTAGGACGCACACTGGATATTAATAGCCTCAATGACGCGGCTGGTGCTTTGACTCGCCGCTACCAGAGTCAGGGCTATATTCTTTCCTATGCCTATTTGCCCCAGCAAAAGGTGGTTGATGCTGAAGTCGAAATAGCTGTACTGGAAGGGCGGGTCAGCGCAGTACAGGCGGTTTCGGCGCAGGACGCGCGACTGAGCGACTCTGTGGTACAGGCCCACTTGGCGCCTGCCAATATAGGCGGACCGGCCAATCAGGCCGTAGTTGAACGTCAACTATTGCTACTTAATGATATTCCAGGTGTCGTTGCGCGTGCCGCCTTCACGCCGGGTGGCGTGCCGGGCAGCTCCGATTTGGTTGTTTCGGTGGTTGAAGACGTGCCATTGACCACCAGTATCACACTGGACAATTATGGTAGTGACTCTATTGGTGCGCAGCGAATCGGTGTACGCTTTCAATTGCATGATCTATTCGGCGTTGGTGACGCGAGTCAGATAGCGGCGAATTGGGCGTTTGGCGGAGGCCTCGCCAGTGGAAGTGCTGACACTCGCGTTCCTACGGGTGGCAACGGCTGGTATTGGCAGCTTGGGGTGGCGCATTTGAGTTATGCGATTCAAGGCGCATTTTCGGATCTGGGCGCGCGGGGCACGGCAGATAGTGCACATGGTGGGCTGAGCTATGCATTGCAACGTAGTTCGCGCACGAATGTCACTTTGCGTTCGGACCTCCAATACAGCTATTTGCGTGACCTCTTAAGCGTGGCTGCCGTTGACAATCGTAAAAATAGCAGATCACTGCTGGTGGGTCTAGATGCTGACTCGCAGGATGAATGGTTCGCAGGCGGTGTAAGCAGACTTCAGTTTACATACCAGTTGGGCAATTTGCAGTTTGAGGACGGAACTGACGCGCTCTCCACAGCGGGTAATTTTGAAAAGGGACATCTGGATGCGTCGCACGAAAGAAAGATCGGAGACAACTCGTCTTTATTTGTACGAACACAGATGCAGGGCGCCGGTAAAAACTTGGATAGCTCTGAAAAATTTTCTCTTGGGGGCCCTGGCGCGGTGCGCGCCTATGCTGCTGATGAGCTGAATGTTGATGATGGCATATTGTTGACTTTGGAATACCGATATCAGTTGCCCGTCACGGGCGGCACACTCGGATATGTAATATTTCGGGATATCGGATCAGGCTCAATTAGCCATTCGCCCCTGTTGGGGGCTGGCGAAAACCAGTTTTTGCTGGATGGAACCGGATTGGGGCTTAGTTGGCACAATGGCAGCGATTTAGATCTGACCCTTAGCGCAGCTTGGCGCGGATCCCGTTTACCCAGTCAGCCCGGTGACCCGCAGCCGCGCTTGTATTTTCAGTTAACCAAAGGGCTATAAGACCGCTGGCGCGGTCCGGGAGGTCACCATGGGAATCAATGCAAGTTCTTCTCTTATCAGTCGGCCAAAGTCGAAGCATGGCGCGCGTGGTAAACGGTCTGGGGGATGGAGAGTTGGTCGTCGGTTGAGTGGTTTGCTGGTAGCGCTGCTGGCCCAATTTGTTCCAGGGTTGGTGCGCATGGTCTATGCGCTTGACGCAAGCGCTTTGCCAGTTGGCGGGAGTGTGCGGGTTGGAGCGGGGACCATTAGTCAAAACGGCAATCTGTTGATGGTCCACCAATCTACGCCCCAACTAGGTCTCGATTGGCAAAGTTTTAATATCGGCTCTGGCTCGACCGTGCGCTTTGTCCAGCCCGGCACCACTTCAGTCGCGCTGAATAGAGTGGTTGGTAATGATCCGAGCCAGATATTTGGGCAATTGCAGTCTAATGGACAAGTATTCCTGACCAACCCCAACGGAGTGTTATTCGCGCCCGGCGCCAGAGCGGATGTCGGAGGCCTGGTGGCATCAACCCTGGACCTGTCTCAAAGCGATTTTGCGAACGGAAATTATATTTTTACGAGTCGCAACTCTGCTAATGGAACCGGTGGTCTAACGAAGGCAGGGGTCGTTAATCAGGGTACGCTGCAGGCAGCTACAGGTGGTTATATTGCGCTTTTGGGAAGCAATGTGTCGAACCAGGGGCAAATAGATGCGCCGTTGGGTTCGGTGGTGCTTGCAGCGGGCCAGGCAGTCACTGTTGGACTGGATTCCAGTGGCCTACTTTCCGCCACTGTAACTCCTGGCAGTAGTGCTGCTTTGCTCGTCAGTAATAGCGGAAATATTTCTGCTGATGGTGGGCGAGTGCGTCTGGATGCTCGATCGGCGCAAGGTATAGCGGAGTCTCTGGTTAATAATTCCGGCACTATTCGTGCGCAAACAGTACAGAATATAAATGGTGAGATTTGGCTAGGCGGGGCTACCGAGGTGGACAACAGCGGTACCCTGGATGTGTCTGCGGGCAAGGCAGCAAATAGCGATTCAAGTGCTGGTCAGATCGCTATAAAAGCCGATATGCAGTCTGGTACTGCAAATGTAGGCGGTAAATTGTTGGCGCAGGGTGGTTTGCAGGGTGGTAATGGTGGTTCGATCGAAACTTCGGGGGCACATGCACACTTTGCTTCAACCCTGGTTGTGGATACACAGGCCGCATCAGGCAAGGCTGGACAATGGCTGATTGATCCCAACGATTTTGTCATTGCTGCCAGTGGCGGTGACATTACCGGAGCGGCCCTGTCCAGCAATCTGGCCAGCGCCAGCGTGACCATCAACAGCACCAGCGGAGCAATAGTTACCAGTGCCGGCAATGGTGACATTGCTATTAATGACAATGTCAGCTGGAGTTCTGGCAACACACTTACGCTCAACGCGTACCGTAATATTAACGTTAATAATAACGTTACCCTGACTGGGGCAGGCCATCTGGTTCTTAACGCAGATAACACTGGCACCGGTATCGGTACAGTCAGTTTTGCGAACGGCAAAACGGTTGCGCTCGGCAGTAGCGGACGTCTTGATCTTTATTACAACCCGTCCAGTTATGTATCCCCTACCAGTTATTCGACAAATATCACTGGTTCCACTAATTACACGGCCTGGATGTTGGTAAACGGCCTTGGGGTGGCCAGTGGCGGAACCACCGGACTTCAGGCCATCAACACCAATCTGGCGGGAAGTTACGCGTTGTCGAACAATATAGATGCATCTGCTACGAGTACCTGGAATAGCGGAGCGGGCTTCACTCCGCTGGGGGCCTCTAACTATTTCACGGGTCAGCTGGATGGGCGTGGCCACAGCATCACCGGGCTGACCATTAACCTTCCATCAAGCAACTATGTAGGACTGTTTGGATACTTGAACAGCGCGGGGGGGATCAGGAATTTTTCGCTGACCAATGCAGTTATAACGGGAGCCGGGTATGTGGGGGCGGTTGCAGGTTATGCCAGTAGCGCAACCCTGAGCAATCTGACGGTTAGCGCAAGCGTGACGGGTACCTACTATAACTTGGGCGGATTGTTGGGATATGGCGGTAGTTCCACTATTACGGGTTCGACGTTTGCAGGGTCCGTTGTTGGTGCCAGTGCCACCAGTGTGGGCGGGCTTATCGGATACAGCAGTTCAAATACTATCTTAGGTAGCGGTTCATCTGCCACTGTTACTGGCAATGCGACTAGTTCAGGGCCGTTGTTCGGCTATTTGAACACATTGCCGACCAATACCTATTACAGCTTCGAAGAAGCCACGGTCAATGGACAGTCGGTTGTCACTACAGGGTATATGCAGCGTGCTCAGTATCAGGCTTGGCGAGCTGGGACCCTGAGTATTTCCAACTACTCGTCATTAGTCTACGACGGAGCTTCCGGAACTTATTACATCAGTACCTTGCAAGGTCTGAAGGACATGACGGGCTTTGCTGCCAACCCTGCTTATAACTTCACTCTCGCGGCCAATATCGATCTCAGCAGCGCTCCCGGTTTTTATATTCCTACTTTTTCTGCCGGAAGTTTGGATGGTGGTGGCTACACTGTTTCGAACCTCACGGTTAATCAGTCATCGGCCAATAATATCGGTTTTATTGGTACGCTTGGTGCGAATAGCAGGTTGAGCAATCTTGCGTTGACCGGTGTGAATATTACAGGTAATAGCCAGATAGGTGGCGCGGTAGGAACGGTTGTGGCGCCAAGCAGTGCTACGGCTTCCATAAGTAATGTCAGTGTATCCGGTAGTGTGTCCGGGTTGTCCTATGTGGGGGGGGTGGCGGGCCAGTTAAACGGGGCGGCGGGTATCAGTAGCAGCGCCAGTAGTGTCACTGTAAACGGTGCCAACGGCAGCAGCAGTGTCGGGGGGGTGGTGGGGAGTATGAATATTGGTGTTCTGACCCATTCAAGCGCCAGTGGTTCGGTGACCGTAGGCACCAGTTCCAGCAATGTTGGAGGGTTGGTTGGTATTTTGACCAGCAATGCAACGGTCAGTTTTTCCACGGCTCAAGGCAACGTACAGGCGGGTAATTCTTCGAGCTATATAGGCGGTCTTGCGGGTACTTCCTACGGCGCGCAGTTTTCGAATGTGGTTTCGAGCGGTTCAGTCAGCGTCGGAACGTCGAGTATTTATGTGGGGGGACTGATTGGATACGGTGTTTACGCTGGTTCGGTGAGTTCTGGCGCTGTCTCTGGCGCAATTACTGCGGGTGCCAGTTCCAGTTCAGTTGGCTCCATGTTTGGTTACTACAATGGGACAGTAAGCAATTCGCATTACGACATCGATCAGGCTACGATAAACGGCCTGCCATATTACGGCGCTTACGGTCTGGATCATGCCCAGTACCTTGATTGGTATGCCAGTGGCAGCATGACCGGTATCCTGAATATTGCCAATTATCAAACCCTGACCTACGACTCGGCGACTGGTGCATATGCCATCAACAGCGTGCAGGGTCTGAAAGATATGCTGGGATTTGCGGGCAACCCGCAGTACAGTTTTGAACTGAGTGGCGATATCGACCTCAGCGGCGCGCCTGGCTTTTATATTCCCGTGTTTTCTGCGGCAGGCTTTAATGGTGCAAATCACACTATCTCCAATTTAAATCTGAGTCCGACGCTGGATCCCTATAGTTCGAATAATCTGGGGTTTGTTGGAACATTAGGTGGCGCGACTACCCTTAGTAACCTGATTCTGACAAATGCAAGTGTGTCTGGCACTAACAATATTGGCGGACTGGTTGGGGAAGCACAAGGTCCGACCACGGCGCGTGCAGTCATCAGTAATGTCAGTGTCAGCGGAGCGGTTTCAGGTAGCTCTTATGTGGGCGGCGTGGTTGGCCTTTTGGATGGCACTGCTGGCGTAAGCCATGCAACGTCCAGCGTTAACGTGAACGCCTATTACTACGCGGGTGGTCTGGCTGGCTACCTCAATACAGGCACCGTTAGCTATGGGGTGGCAACCGGAACGGTCAGCTATGCTAGCTCTGCCTATGAAATGGGTGGCCTGATTGGATACAACTCCGGCGGAACAGTTACCAACTCCAACAGCAGTGGGGCCGTAACTATCAGTGGCTCGGCCAGTCAAATTGGTGGATTGGTAGGCGGTAACACGGGGTCATTGAGCAATGTTTACGCAACGGGTGCGGTTACTGTCAGTAGCTATTCTTCGTATATCGGCGGGTTGGTCGGTTATAGCACCGGGTCGATGAATACGGCGTATGCCACGGGAGCGGTAGCGGTTGGCAGTTCATCGAGTAATGTGGGTGGGTTGATAGGTTACAACGGCGGC
>Ga0007854_10002610_pt1 | contig 11094 bp, 7 predicted proteins | sample CryBogCBH12Aug08_FD_60382 | JGI IMG/M metagenome (GOLD analysis project Ga0007854, IMG submission 60382) | Freshwater microbial communities from Crystal Bog, Wisconsin, USA - CBH12Aug08 | ecosystem: Environmental > Aquatic > Freshwater > Lake | place: Crystal Bog, Wisconsin, USA | collected... | reverse complement strand
GATACACTTACTGCATTATATGAATTTGATGGGTTTAATATGGTTTGGGATCATACTTGTGGCATTGATAATGGCTCCTATAACCGTAATCATGGTATTGCTTTTATTGGTAACAATGCTACCCTTATACTTGACCGGAGCGGTTGGGAAGTTATAGAAGAAAAAATAAGTAAAAATAAAGTAGCAAAACCACTTGAAAAAATGATGGACAACGGACTTTTACTGCATACAAAGAATTTCGTTGATGTGATACGTTCTGGTAATAAGCAGGGTTTGCATTGTACCATTCAGGATGCATCTAAAGTTGCCACTGTAGCTCAAATGGGCAATATCAGTTACAGAAGTGGCCAGAAAATAGAATGGGATGCGCTTAAAAATGAATTCACCAATGCGGAAATCAATAATGCTTATTATACAAAAACCTACCATAACGGTTACCAATTACCTAAATTATAGACAATGAAAAACATGAGAAAAACGATTGCCTTTGCCACAATTATTTTATCTGGATGCATCCTGGTGCAGGCGCAGGAAAAAACCAAAGTAAAAGATACTGCTTATACAGACCATAGACAGACAGAAGTATATTCGCCGGTTCCTAAAATTGTTACACCGGGTAATACTTTCAGTAATGCCCCTTCGGATGCTATTGTATTATTTGATGGTAAAAACCTCGATGAATGGGTGTTGACGAATGATACACTGAAGCCAGCAGACTGGCTACTATCAGATGGTATCCTGACAGTTAATAAAAAATCAGGTAATATTCAAACCAAAAAATCTTTTACCAATTACCAGTTACATCTGGAATACCGGATTCCTGAAAATATAACCGGCTCTGATCAGGCCAGGGGTAACAGTGGATTATTTCTTGCTTCTACCGGCAAAGGTGATGGTGGATACGAATTACAGATCCTGGATAATTACAATAACAGTACATATGTAAACGGACAGGCAGGCAGTATTTATAAACAAGCTATTCCTTTAGCTAATGCCTGCAAAAAACCAGGTGAGTGGCAAACTTATGATGTTATCTGGACAGCTCCGGTCTTTAATGCAGATGGCAGCCTTCAATCTCCCGCGGTAGCTACTGTTTTTCATAATGGAGTACTGGTGCAGAACCATTTTATTTTAAAAGGAGAAACCAGGTATGTTGGCTTACCTTTTTACAAAGCACATGGTGCATGCCCCATAAAGCTGCAGGCACATGGAGATAAAAGTGAACCTTTAAGTTTCCGCAATATCTGGATAAGGGAATTATAATCCTAATGTTTTCCTAAAGAATGATGATGATTAAACTTTCTGGCTAATTAGCCATCCAAGTATTTTGTCATCATTTTTTTTATTATGCAAATACCAGCTGTTACCAGTAATATTAAAAGATTTCATGGTAAATGGAATCCTGAACAGGCTAAACATTTATTGAAACGAACTACGTTTGGTGCAAGGAAAGAAGATATTGCTTTTTTATCCTCCATTTCCTTAACCCATGCTGTAGATGCATTGCTGGATACAGCAGAAGTAATTCCACCCCCACCTCTTAACCATTACAATGATGATAAATATACTGATCCGGAAATAATATTGGGAGATACCTGGATCAAAGCCACCAAACAGCAGGGAGGAAGTGGGGTTAGACGTAAGAATTCTTTAAAAGCCTGGTGGACAGGATTAGCATTACAACAAGGCAGATCTCTTAGGGAAAAAATGGTTTTGTTTTGGCATAACCACTTTTCCACTCAGACTGAAAATATTGACTTAGCAATCAGTTGTTACAATTATAATACCCTCTTGCGGGAATATGCATTAGGTAATTTTAAACAATTAACGAGGGCCATTTCTACTGACCCTGGTATGTTAAAATACCTGAATGGAACGAACAATATAAAAAAAGCACCTGATGAAAATTACGGTCGGGAATTGCAGGAATTATTTACAATAGGCAAAGGCCCTGGATCGCATTATACTGAAATGGATGTAAAAGCTGCTGCCAGGGTTTTAACTGGTTTCAGGATTGATACCAGAAATATGCCTGATACTAAAAGTGTATTTGAACCTTCCAGGCATGATGAAACGGATAAACAATTCTCTTCTTTTTACAATAACAGGATAATACAGGGAAGAAAGGGAAAAGATGGAGCATTGGAGCTGGACGATATGCTGGATATGATTTTTGAACAGGAAGAAGTATCCCGTTTTATCTGCAGAAAATTATACCGTTTTTTTGTCTACCATTCCATTGATGACACAACCGAAAAAAATATTATTGAACCACTTGCCAAAACATTCCGGAAAAATAACTATGAAATTAAACCCGTATTAAAACAATTGCTCACCAGTAAACATTTTTTTGACGATGCAAATAAGGGGGCTATGATTAAAAGTCCGCTTGACTTTACCATTGGCCTGTGCAGAGAATTTAATATTACCATTCCTGAAGATACCGATATCAAGTCTACCTATCAGGCATGGCTGGCTTTACACAATATTGCAGCGCAAATGCAGCAGAACCTGGGAGATCCTCCCAATGTTGCTGGTTGGCAGGCTTATTATCAGGAACCATTATTTGATAAAATATGGATTAATTCCGATACACTACCCAAAAGAAATATGTTTTCAGATAAGATGATGGCTGCCGGATTTGCCAGGAATAATAAGCGTTTTGGAGTTGATTTAATTGCTTATACCACCACCTGTAAACATCCGGAAAACCCTGATGAACTGATTAATGAAACGGTAAGTCATTTATTAATGACTGAAATTTCGGATACAGAGAAAAAATACATGAAAGAAAGTATTTTATTATCGGGATTACAGGGTGCAATGAGTAATCATTACTGGGCAGATGCCTGGACTAAACTTAAAGATAAACCGGATGACCTGGCTAATAAAAACGATGTACTGTTTAAACTCAAGAAACTATACCAGCATATCATGAACCTTCCGCAGTATCAGCTGATGTAATTAAAAATGCAATTATTAACCACTATCTCCCAGTTAAAAAAGATGCAATGAAAAGAAAAGAATTTTTACGCAATACAGCATTAGGAATTGCCCTTCCGTCTTTTATCAATGGCATATCTCTGAAAGCATATGCAGCGCATCCTTTAATAAAGGGACTGCAACACTATCTGGATGAAGATAGGGTATTGGTAATCATTCAACTGGCCGGCGGTAATGACGGTATAAATACGGTAATCCCATTTGACCAGTATGGTGCCTATAAAAGTGCCAGAACAAATATTGCATTGCCGGAAGATAGATTACTACACCTGAATGGTGTGGATAAAACGGTATTACATCCGGCATTAACAGAAATGCAGCATTTATACAATGATGGTAAATTAGGAATCATACAATCTGTCAGTTATCCCAAACCCAATTTTTCTCATTTCCGTGCCACAGATATCTGGATGACTGGATGCGACAGTGATAAAGTCTTGACCACAGGCTGGGCTGGCCGATTCTTGAATACTCAATATCCGGATTTTCCCAATAATTATCCAAATTCGCGAATGCCAGATCCACTGGCTATACAGGTAGGCTCAGTAGTTTCTGAAACTTTTCAGGGCCCCGCTTTTCCAATGGGTTTAGCCATCAGTAATCCAAACAGTTTTTATAATTTACTGGAGGATAAAACCACTACTAAAAACAATAGCCGATGGGGAGAACAACTGGAATTTATAGAAATGATGAGTTTAAAAACAGACCAGTATGCGGATACTATTAAAAAAGCTGCATTAAAAGTACCAAAGCAGACCGACAAATATCCGGCTGCTGGTAAAAACCCATTGTCAGATCAGTTAAAAATTGTTGCCCGATTAATAGCAGGCGGTTTGCGGACAAAGATATATATGGTAAACACAGGTAGTTTTGATACCCATTCCAAACAGACTGATGCTACTGATAATACTACAGGTACGCATGCCAATTTGCTGAAAAGAGTTTCAGAATCTGTAGGTGCTTTTATGAATGATCTGGAATTTTTGCAAATAGAAAACAGGGTAATGGGCTTAACTTTTTCTGAATTTGGCCGGAGAATTAAAAGTAACGCGAGCGGAGGAACCGACCATGGAGCTGCTGCACCTATGTTTTATTTTGGTGGAAAAGTAAAATCTGCAGTAATTGGGGCCAACCCGGTAATTCCAGAGGTTGTAACCGTGAATGACAATGTAGCCATGCAATACGATTTCAGGTCGGTCTACAGTACAATATTGCAAAATTGGTTTAAATTGCAATCCTCCGATACCCGCAATATACTTAATAACGATTTTCCGGTATTACCCATTGTTTAATTTTATGCATGTAATTAGCCGGGTTTGATTGGGGATGGAAAGGGAACTGCTATTCCCCAAACTTTGATTAAACCCATATTAAACCCAAGACAAACCCAAGGTAACCCATGTATTTGATGGTTTACTGTCTCTTAATTTGTCCTTTATTTGTTTTAAATGTGAATCTTTCCACCGGGAGGTACTACTCAGTTAAAGTACTGGTTAGTGTAAGGTTTCCTTAAATTCAATGCCGTATTTTTTTAATTCTTCCAGAATCGGAAGGTAAATTTCGGGTATAACGGGAATATGAACACCTGTTTCTTTAATTTTTCCTTCCAGAATCAGTTTTGCAGCAATACCCAATGGTAATCCAACAGTGGTAGCCATTGCAGTATGTGTACTATTTTTACCGGTAACTTTTAACAGGCTATCCAGTTTTTTATTTATTCCATCCTGTATATATTCTGTTTCATGCAGCATAACAATCAGGTCTTTATCATCAGGTTCTAGCGCCCATTTGTATTCCAGAATAAACTGTAACACATCAGCAGCACTGCAAAGCCCTTTATTGATGATGGTTTCGTCATCATCAAGTCCCAGAAAAAACAACTGCTTCATACTCAAATTGGCTTCATGCATCCTGGCAGCCATCGATTCGGCAGCTTTATCTTTCACTTCCTCAATATTAAGGCTGTTCAGTTTACCTTCTTCATCCACCACCATCATTTCCTGATCCGGGTTTTCGTCATCCTCAAACCTATCCTGTTCTGTTTCCATCAAAGCAATGATTTTTTCCACCAGTGCTTTTGCATCATTCAGCTTACGGCGCAGAATATCATTCAGCCAATCACTAAACCCATGTTTCTCAAAATGCATTCTAAAAAAGTCAGCCACACATAGCCCGTCTGTTTCATATATTTTTTCTTCATCCGTTAATTTCAGTTCAACAATATTTTTCCAGCCAAAGCAAAATTCGGGATGCCTTAAAGTAGTTCGGATAAAAGTATTAACATCCTGTAAACCATATAGTTCCATATAATGCTTCGAATCTCGGTTAGGGTAATAAGCATAAGTTTCTGTTTGGTTTATCACTACCAGATTAACAGGATCAAATAGTTTTTCGTAGGGAACATTTTTTATTTCATTATTTTCTTTAAAAGACGCGCCTGCTTTACCAGCCATAATGATATTTCGGGGGTTCCAGCTGATTTTATAATGCCAGGGATTATTATCGCTTTCCGGAGCAATCAACCCTCCGCAATGCGATTTAAAAGAAGTGATGATCCCCCCTTTCTGCTGAATGGAATGAATCACTTGTAAAGCACTCATGTGATCAATACCGGGATCCAAACCCATTTCACACAAAAACAACAATCCTTTTTCTTTGATAATGGCAGCCTGTTCCTTAATCTGCTGATCTACATAAGAGGCATTCAGCAAATGTTTTTCAAAGCGGATACAATCCATTGCTACCATGGAATGCAGGGAAGCGGGCATCATAGAAATCACCAGGTCCGCCGCCTGAATAAGGGTTTTCCTTTCTGCTTCATTCTGAATATCCAGCTGAACAGCGGTTGCCTGGGATGTATTCCCCACTTTAGACTGTGCCAGGGAAAGATTAGCATCTGCTACAGTTAAATACCACACTTTTTCAGATACCAGATGTATCAGATAATCTATCAAAACCGTGGCAGATTTACCGGCACCGAACAACAGAATTTTTTTCATTCTCCAAATATAATTGTTGCAACTCTTTTTAAGGAACAGAAAACGTTATTTTTCAGGTTATTCCATAAAAAAAGGACTAACTATTTATTCAAAAAAAAGTTCTGCAATACGAGCCTGAAAATGTGGATAAAACCCCTTAAAAACAGTGCATTTTACGAGGTTATTTGGCTACTAAAATTTATCTTCGCCAACCATAAAAAAATCAATAGAAAAAGAGGAAAAATAGATGGAAGATAACAATAACATTGTGCCGGAACAAACGAGTGATAATGATAGGATTATCCCGGTTAATATAGAAGAGCAAATGAAAACAGCCTACATTGATTATTCAATGTCGGTAATTGTAGGAAGGGCATTACCAGATGCACGTGATGGCTTTAAACCGGTACACCGCAGGGTTTTATATGCGATGAATGAATTAGGGAATACGTATTCTAAAGCATATAAAAAATCTGCCCGTATTGTTGGGGAGGTAATGGGTAAGTATCATCCGCATGGTGATAGTGCCATTTATGATACATTGGTGCGTATGGCACAGGACTGGACAATGCGTAATACACTCGTAGACGGGCAGGGTAATTTTGGTAACCAGGATGGGGATCCTCCTGCTGCCATGCGTTATACAGAGGTAAGGTTGCACCGCTTTGCAGAAGCAATGCTGGAGGATATTGAGAAAGAAACAGTTGATTTTCAGCTGAATTTTGATGATAGTTTACAGGAACCAACCGTGCTTCCTACCAGGATACCACAGTTATTGGTTAATGGGTCATCAGGTATTGCTGTAGGGATGGCAACGAATATGATGCCCCATAACCTGAAAGAAGTGGTGGATGGTTGTATAGCTTTTATAGACGATAGGGAAATTACGATTGATGATTTGATGAAGCATGTAAAAGCTCCTGACTTTCCAACCGGGGGTATTATTTACGGTATGGATGGCGTAAAGCAGGCACTAATGACCGGAAGGGGTAGGGTTATTGTTAGAGGAAAATGCCATATTGACACTAAACCAAGTGGCAGGGAACAGATTGTAATTACTGAAGTACCTTACCAGGTAAACAGAGATTCTCTGGCGGACAGGATTGGGCAGCTGGTAAATGATAAAACCATTGATGGTATTGCACATGTAAATAATGAAAGTAATAAAAGGGAGGGTACCCGAATTGTAGTTGACTTAAAGCGTGATGCAGTAGCACAGGTGGTTATTAACCAGCTGTATAAGTTTACTGAATTACAGACCAGTTACGGAATTAATAATGTTGCTTTAAGCAAGGGCCGTCCAAAAATCATGAACCTGAAAGATCTGATTACAGAGTTTGTTGATTTCAGGATGGATGTGGTTATCCGCAGGGCAAAATATGAATTAAGGAAAGCACAGGAAAGGGCACATATTTTAAATGGATACCTGATAGCACTGGATCACTTGGATGAAGTAATTCGTTTAATCAGAAATTCAGCTAATCCGGAAGCGGCTAAAGAAAGCCTTATTACTGCAGGATGGGGAATAGATGAGATACAGGCTAAGGCAATCCTGGAACTTAGATTACAACGTTTAACCGGAATGGAGCGCGAGAAAATTAAGGAAGAATATGAAGGACTGATGCGTACCATTGCAGGATTACAGGAACTATTAGGTAGTGAAACTTTACGGTATGAACTGATAAAGACAGAATTACTGGAAGTGAAAGAGAAATTTGGGGATGAAAGAAAATCAGAGATTCAATACCTGGCAAATGAAATGAGAATTGAAGATTTGATTGAAGATGAGGATGTTGTGATTACTATTTCACATTTAGGTTATATTAAAAGAACCTCAGCAACCGAATACCGCCAACAACGCAGAGGCGGCAGAGGGGCTATAGGAAGCAAGACCAGAGAGGAAGATTATGTGGAACAATTATTTGTAGCTTCCACACATCATACTCTAATATTCTTTACAGAAAAAGGCAGATGTTTCTGGTTAAAAGTATATGAAATTCCGGAAGGAGAGAAGCAAGGAAAGGGTAGAGCAATTCAAAATCTTATACAGATTCCACCGGATGATAAGGTAAGAGCGATTATTGATGTGAAGCATTTAGAGGATAAGGAGTTTGTAAGTAGTCATTATATTGTACTTTGTACCAAGAAAGGGGTTATTAAAAAGACCTTACTGGAAGATTTTTCCCGTCCCAGAGCAAATGGTGTAAATGCCATTACAATTGTTGAAGGAGATGAGTTATTGGAAGCAAAAATGACGGATGGTAACAGTGAAATTATGATGGCTGTAAGAAGCGGACGTGCGATTCGTTTCCCTGAAGAAAAAGTTCGTCCAACTGGTAGAGGCGCAATAGGGGTAATTGGTATTGAAGTGGATGATAAGACGGATGAAGTTGTGGGCATGATCTGTATCAACAGAGAGGATAAATCAAAAACAATATTGGTTGTTAGTGAAAATGGATTTGGTAAGCGTACGCTTTTAGTGCATCCTGATGGCGAAGATGTTTACAGAATCACCAACAGGGGAGGAAAAGGGGTAAAAACCATCAATGTAACTGAAAAAACGGGCAGGCTTGTGGGCATGCTGGATGTAACAGAAAAAGAAGATTTGATTATTACATGCAAATCCGGAATAACTTTGCGTACATCTGTGAATACAATCAAGGAATCTGGCAGGGCTACACAGGGTGTAATTTTAATAAGGTTGGATGAAGGTGATGCTATTGCTGCTATTTCAAAGATTGAAGAACAGGATATAGAAACTGAATTGATTGTGACTGAAGATTCAACTGAAATAATTGCTGATAATCAAACAGCTGCAACTGATGATACAAATTACCCGGATATAAATAATGAAACAGAAAACCCGGATGATCATATAAACACAAGTGAAAATCAATAATTAAAATTTATGAAAAAGCTATTATTGCTTGCAATTTTAGGTTGCGCTTTACAGGTAGCCAACGCGCAGGATTACAAAAAGGTTCAAACTCCCTATTTATTGAACCAGTTTGAACAGGCTAAGACTGAAATAGATAAAATTGCAGCAGATCCAAAGGGACAAAATAAGCCGGAAACTTTTTTTTGGAAAGCCAGGGTTTATTCAACCTTGTTCAAAACAGAAGCTACCAGGGTAAAATATCCGGAGAGTGGAAAAGTTGCTGAAGAAGCTTTTGGTAAATGCATGGAAAATTTTGCAGCATTAAAAGCAGATACAGCTGATCTTAAAATGGCAGCTTTTGATATTTATTCTACTTCATTTGGTATTGGTATCAAAAATTTTAATACTAAAAAATGGGATTCTGCTTTTTATAATTTCAGTAGAGCAACGGAATACAGTGATATTATCTTCTCTAAAAAATGGAGTACCTCTTCCCAACCATTTGATACAACTTCCATTTTATATACAGGATATTCTGCACAGAATGCAAAGAAAATGGATGATGCTGCAGTTTTTTACAGAAGGTTAGCTGATGCCAAAGTAAAAACTTTTGGAGGAGAAACTCTGATTGATATTTATCATTACATTTTAGTAAACAGTAGTGATAGAAAAGATTCTGCAACTTTTAATAAGTATTACCCTATTTGTGAGGAATTATATCCAAAGGAAACATGGGAAGATTACAAGTTCGATTATATAAGCAAAAATTACAAGCTTTCTGAAAAAGCAGGATTATATGAAAAAGAAAATGCTGCCGGAAAATTAGATGAATCATCTTATTTACATTTTGGAGATATTTTCGTTAACCTGACTAAAGAGGACAAAGCAGATTTAGACAGTTTGCAAATAACAGCTTATGCTGAAAGAGCAAAAGATGCATTTAAAAATGCATTTAATAAAAACAATGAAAATGCTATTGCAGCTTTTAATGTTGGGGTAATATATTATAATACGTTTAATACTTTAGATGACCGGGCCAGAGCAAACATTAAAGCTCAACAGGAAATTAATTCTAGTAAACCAGTTGAAAAAGATCCTAAAAAGAAAGCTGTAATAGAAGCTAAGTATAAAACTTTACTTGATCCTTTAAAGAAAGATAAAGAAGCCTTGGAAAAACCAACTGCCGATGCAGTTGATGGATCTGTAGAATGGATTGAAAGAGCTTACAACATTTTAAAATTGAAAAAGGATAATGGCACATTGGGTGGTGCTGAAAAGAATGTTTATAGTAAATCCGTTGACTTTTTAGCAAATTTGTATGCATATAAAAGAGACAAGGTTAGAGGTAAGGATAATAAATTATTTGATGAATTTGATGCTAAGTATAAGATTTATGATGGTTTACATCAATGAGTTTTAAATATAACATCTCTCAAAAAGCCACTTTATTATAAGTGGCTTTTTTTATATGATATTGAAAATCTAAGTGTTGCCTTTTTTTAAAGTTAAAAAACTGTTCAAATTTTTTTAAAATCTTCTATACGATAAAAATAGAAGCGTTGGCGGCTTTTCTTTTTAAATTACAGTAAATCAATTCGTTGTGCCTACTTAACATAACGTTAATTATAAGGTTAAAATAATACTCTAATAATATTTTGGCATAGCCTGTATTTATTTATAAATGTATTAATTATGAACAATAATAAATTTAATATTAAAAAAGTAAGAACTTTTTTAATAATGAAACATGGTGATATATTAAAACTTAATGATATAAATTACCAATTTTTTTTCATGTTCTTCCAAATGTTCCCAAATAAAATTTTTTGCATTATTTATTAAATCGCAATTTTCACTTTTTAATTCTTTAGTTATTAAACTCATTTTTTTTATTTTTTATAGTATACTTTTCTCGGCTTCGCCTCGATTAACCTATTCTTTTTTTCATCTACTTAAAAAGAAAAAAAATAGGATATTGAAAATCATTAACCTAACATAACGCAAATACATTATAAGTAATATTATATTATGAATAAAATATTAAAGCGTAATAATAATAATTACTGTTAATACACAAACACAGTTTATTAAATAAACATGAGCGTATTAGAATCTATTTGTAAGCTTCCCCTAAGTTCGGCCAGTAAAAATTAGAGTTAACAAAAAAATGCTTGTTAACTATTAATTTTAATAACATGAAAAAAGGAAGATTTACCGAACATCAAATTGTATCAG
>Ga0007854_10002609_pt1 | contig 11096 bp, 10 predicted proteins | sample CryBogCBH12Aug08_FD_60382 | JGI IMG/M metagenome (GOLD analysis project Ga0007854, IMG submission 60382) | Freshwater microbial communities from Crystal Bog, Wisconsin, USA - CBH12Aug08 | ecosystem: Environmental > Aquatic > Freshwater > Lake | place: Crystal Bog, Wisconsin, USA | collected... | reverse complement strand
ATACTGCAGTCCTTTCCACCACAGTAGCCATCGTAGGAGATATCCCACATGCGGTGCAAGTTGCGCTCATTGAACACGAGAGCAGAGGCATGGTACTTGTAACTCATGCCCCAGACACCATGCTGCCCATCATCGAAGCACGATAGCTCGGTCTGGCCCCATAACGTAGCCCCAAGATCGTCCATATTGCCACCCTTGCCCATAATCATACCCAGCATGTAATGCTCAATGTTGGGTCTAAAGATCAGCACGGACCCAATTTGCTCAGGGATAGTGATCTGTGCCAGTGGGTCATCTGGTGGACGCCTCTGTGAAATGGCATTGGCTCTGGAAATAAACTTGCGGCATTGGTCCAGGAGCTTCTCGTAGCGTATCATGACGAAGGAATCGCTGCTCTCATCATAGAGCCTCAACGAGCCAGAGCTGTCACTGCTGCCTGGTGCATTGGACTGGTTCTGTGCGTTCTCATTATTATTATTGATGGGAGGATCTCTCTCCCCTGGCAGCAGACGTTGCATATTGCTCAGTTGGATCTGCTCGCCGTTGTTGCACCCCTGATTATTGCCCAGGAATTGCCCATTATTGCAATTAGGTAGAAGGTAAAACTCACACACACGAACGCGTCTTCGTAAGAGGTCGCGTGGTGCTTCGCCATCTTGGATGGGAAAGCTATGGGAATGGATGATCCGGATCCCCCTATAGCTCTTGATGTCGGGTCCCTCCTCTAGGCGCTTCAGACCATCAGGGCCTTGTGTCACATACTGAGTCCTTTCAGGGTTCATCTGCAGCTGAAACGTGAGCCTTGAGTTGATCAGTAGGAAGTTTGGCTCCTGTGCGCCCCACCCCCTCAAAAGCTGCTTTGCATCCTCAATCAGGATATCAAGCCCATTCACGTTCTTTTGTAAAAAGCCAAAGGTGTTGACATAGTCTCTGATCTCATCCTCCAGACTATGGGTGTCCCTGTAGTATCGTTCCCTCACCTTGCGGAAATAACTCCTTGCCTTGATAAGGGCCAGATGCACCTGCAAATCGTTGGTCTTTTGGATGCTCCCTACGACCTGCTGTAACTGGTAGTAAAAGTTCATTCTGCCCTGCTCTGTCATCATGAAGTTGTGCTCCATTGTGATAGCAAGACCGTGGCGGGTAGCATACGAGCTGAATTTCTCTTGTGATTGAGTGAGGGTGCGAGCTGCCGCCTCGTACGGCACTCTGCTTGCCATTCCTTCATCAAAGGAAAACACCCTCCACTTGATCTTGGAATCAGGCGATGACCAGTAAACATAGGGCAGGATCAGGCTTGTGAATGGGCTGCCTGTAGCTCCCGTGATCAAACCATCAATCCTGTCCTGGATGTAAATCTGTTGCCCCTTCAAAGGGGAAGGCATATTCGTCAAATGCCTCCTGCTGATTTGCTGGAACCTATCTGCATCATCCTTGATCTCCCTGGCCACAGGACCCCAGATTGATTCCAAGTCTGAAATGGTGGGGGCCATATTGGTGCTGAAGCTTGAAAGAACCTCATGTGCAGTTCCTCTGGGGCCAGCCTGTGTGGTCAAAATGGCCTGTGGCTCTGCGCCGGTCACTAGTGTTGCCATGCCTCCCTTGCAAGAGGCAGGTAAAATTATATATATCTATGGTTCAAATAAGAATCCCATGCACATTATGTGTGGGAGCTATGCAATTTAATTTGTTTAAAATAATCACTTTTTGGTACAAGTCCCATTGTTACTGTTATTTGTATTACTAGAATTTACTTGTGCTACACTATTCGTAGCAGGGGAGGATGGTAGCTCTGGCAGCGTATATTCAATGGCCAGTCTTAGCGTGACAAAGAGGGGCTTATCCAAATATTTCTGTATTTTCATGATCTTGGATTCCTGGATCTCAGTGGAACTGATCTCCAGGGTGGAATTTCCATCACTACAAATGGTGGTGTTGATGCTATTCCCTATACCTTCAATGACCTGAGGTGGAAGCTGCAGCCATCTTTGGCCATCGGGTTTGCTGATCCGTACAGTCAAGGTGGATAGATCAAATGTCGATGGGGCATTCTGCAAAATGTTCTCACGAAGCGTCTTGACGCAGAACAAGAATGCCTCCGTGTCCACCTTGTACCATGCACCATTCACCAAGGTCTCCTCCCTGATCTGGACCCCTAGCTGGTCCTGATTGGCCTTGAGCATGTGGATGGCCGGATGCCCCTCGTGCACAAAATAATAGGAGGCACCCGTCAAAAACATAACCCCTTCAATGTCTAGATTCGTGTGTGTGTACTTGGGATACTGCTTCATCCAGGCCATGCCCAATTCTGTATTTCCAGAAAGATTAAAGATTTCCTGTGGCTCTGAAAGCTTGCCGCTTCCAAGGAGGAAAAGGGACGCGCCATCCCCATTCGCCGTAAACTCTTTGGGGGGCAGTCCATCCACGTTCACAGAGATCACTTCATCAATGTTAGTATGACTCTCTAGCACAGTGATTCGTTTGATGAGCGCGCGACCTATTCGTTCTTGCAGGGCCTGTTCTGTGATCACAGAGGAGGTATCCGAATCATAGTTGAATATGTAGCTGGCCTTTTCGGGGTTGATCCTCCATAGTGCTCCATGGATGCCCATGTGCTCCCATGAGGCCCTATTGCCTGTGATGTGGATCAGCAAATTTCGTGTGGTTCCTTTGGTAGATGTATCATGATTACTGTTGTTGTTTTGATGTGACTGGTTGCTTCCATTGGGGACAAGACCTCCCAAGAATTTACTCATGTCGATAGCACTAGACTACCAAGTGGATAAACACATTTATATGCAATTCATACACCTATCAGCAGCAACAGATATCCGAAAGCCGGATTTATATATATACTTGTGAAAACGGATACATCTGGCTTGCCATTTTCCATATGGATGGATCTCAAGAGCTTTCATCTTGTCTTGGATTCCTTCTTCGATAGGGCCATCGTGTCGCTGAGTTATGATGCTGCTGAGAAATTGGCACAGCATATCACAGCGGATGGAAATAGGCTCCTGGATCCCACCTTCACTATCCTCTCCCTCACATCCGCATTTGTCTTCTTTCAGATTTTGCCCTCCATCCTCTACCGAAATGAATGTGCTCAAAACACATTTTCCATCCTCCTGTCGAAACTGATCACATATGTTATGATACCAATCGAGATCCAAAAGTCATGCTGGCTAGCCCTGCCTGCCATCATCTTCTACATGACTCTTTACTCCTTGCTCTGCACAGCATTCAGTAAGATGCTGCCCGCTTTTAAAAAGCATTGGGATAATATTGTGCCCTATTTGATCGTTTTCTGCACTTCCTCCATTCTGAAAACAATCCAAATGGAGAAGCAGACCCAGTTGGTTTGCATCTTGGTGACATGCTACTTCATATGGGCTGATTCTATCAACGGATGGGGCTATATCAAAGACTTTCTAGACTCCATCGTATCGCGTGGCATTGTCATTGTCATTGAGGCGCACGTCTTTGGGCGCATTCACAGAGGGGCCACTATATCGTTGAGTTTCTTTTACTTGTGTATTATTTTATGCATACACATAATCCTAAAGCCCCAGGGGAAGAAGGCATCCAATCCACATGTTTGCATAGTCCTGGGCGTCTTGCTGTACTCCTTTTCAAGCCATTTTGTGCAGTCTGTGCAGACTTTTTGTGGAAACAACCTTTCATCTTCCTTTCTGGTATCCTTGACCTTGCTTTTGATCCTGGTCTATCATCTCCGCCTCACTGTATCCCTCATGGAATTCTGTACCAATATTTTGAGTATTATCTGGAGCAGTATGTTCAGATCCTTCACCTCGAGTACTTACCATCACTGGGAACCTCTTGTCGTTTATCTCATTGTTTTCCTCTGCATGCAAGCTGTAAAGGATCGATTGGCCCAACTTCTCGACATCACCTCCTCACTGTCCTTATCATATGATGTCAAACAGTTGAGCAAAGAAATCGTCCTCATAGCCAATGAGAACGAATCCACTAATCCCATCCTCACATATGACAGTTATCTGGATTTCCCATCAGCAGATACCCCCCAACATCGTACAGGAGATAAGGCGCAAAGAGGCCATTATCCATCTATTGATGCTCACCAGCAGATCCACAAAGGACATGGACATTAAATCAAAGCATATTATACTTGAATGAAACTATAGCTTAATGTTACTCCTATTTCACTGTGCCATATATGTCCTCTTCCTACTCACGCGATCCCAATGATCTTTTGCTACATCCTAGCAAAAATGAACTCTTTGCACCTCCTATGAATTATCTCGATGCTAAAAATAGCGGAGTGCAGCCTGTGATCTACAGGAACGCCATTCTGAAACAGCCATTGGCTGATTTTGAAACAGGTTTGTTAGCTATATCTTTGTGAGCACTGATGCCACAGCTCATCCTACTTTCCACCAGGAACAGAACTGCCCATCCTTCAGATCGATTGGAGGAAAGGGCAAATCAATATTTTCAGAGATGATGAGGACATGTTGAATGGGGTCCCATGGGAACACCTCCATAACTACAGGGTTCTAGTACCTCCTGAGCCAATGGAGCAGTACGTATGGGAGAGCGTGCAATTCCTTCAACGAGGACACTCGCTCCTTGACCCATTCTGCACATGCAGTCATGGTCTAAGCCCATCTAGGGCAAGAAGGCTAGGAATCACTGCTTCATCTGAAAGGATGATGCAAATTTGTCCATTGAGAAATGTACCAAAAATAGTTTCATTCAATGATTTATCCATGGAGCTGGGGATCGAGGATATCACAACCTTTTCCATCAAGGGGCAGGGCTTCTTAGACTCATTACAAAGACATTGTACAATCCAAAGGAACCATGACCCCTCACAATGCATAATTGCATGTACTTCCCTGTATATGGGGGGGCTAAGGTCTGTCTACCTTGTAGAGTGCATTTGCTATCTGTTCTAACATTTTATTCCAGGAACAAGGAAAATCTTATTGCAAAAATAAAGAGTCACAAGCTTCCTTTCGACTTGGAATTGCATAAATATACCAAGGAGTATCCTGGCCTGCTGAATGATATTCAGAGCTTGGAGGCAGAGGGCTTTGTCCATGTGATAGAACATGACAGGGACAGAGGCAAAATCATCCTGCATTTTCTGGATCCAGAGAGAAGACTGAAGGTGGATGCAGATATAAGGGCACTATGGCACTCTGTAGATATATCAAGGGAAATGAAGAAACGTCCTAGGCCAACTGATGAATAGCCTTAAGCCAACTGCTCAAGAGCCTTAAGCCAACTGATCAAGAGCCTTAAGCCAACTGCTCAAGAGCCATAGCCTAGAGTATCAAGCAAAAGGAAGAAATAGCATTGGATCTAAGAGAATAAGCATCAAGTGAATTGAAATCCAGGCTGTAGCATGCAAGCCTGCATGAAGAATGTGATTTGAATGAATAAAGTATGGCACAGACTCTAAAAACCATATCATCAGAGTGAGGCAAGGCAGGGCAAAAAGCATGGAGGAACTCTCAAGGACAAATCCTTGTCTGTAATGGTAGGCACATAAATCATACAACATGAGCATGAAAAATGTATGTGCAGTCACTTTGTCCAACATGAATAATACAGGATTGGTCTTCTTCAATGATTGCCATCCTGTGTGATGGACACAGAGGCTAAGGCATGTTACCAATAGTGATAGATGATGATAGACCCAATTTCTAGCATAAAAAGCATGGAGCACATTGGTGATGAAAAGGAAGGACGTATACTTCAAAATACAATGCTCTGGGTCTGTCATTTTCCTTCATGCATAATATTATCTTTGCATTTACACAACATGCATGTGAATTTATATGCTTTACTTCTGGTATCGAGACTTTATATGCCATTTATAACAGCATCCAGTGCTCCTTGACTGAAGTCCAGAGCCTCTGTTGAACAATGATTTCTTAATTTCCAGTGCGGTCCTGCACGATGCAGCTCCATGAACAATAGGCTGTAATTGTAGATAGCCATCTCCCTCCTTTCATGATGAAAGGTCTCGTTCCCCTGTGCAACCCTAGCGTTTCTGTCAAAGGACAGGAGTGCAAAGTCCATTGCGTCCAGACCATCGTCATTTTGGATATTCACATCGGCGTTACAGATGCGCAATAGGTAGCGCACACAGAAGGGATAGCCTCGATCACAGGCATACATTAGGGCCGTTTTCCAATGTGGTGGTGAGGGGTTCTCTTGAAGAAAGCTTTCTACATCTAGATCAATGTCCGGCAGAGGGGCATTCACATTGGCGCCCATCAGGTGATCTCTATGGTTTATGCCCATCGATTCTGTTATCAGGCCATGGTTAAGTAGGGTCGCGATGAAGTGGAAGAAGGGTCTGTTTCGGGCATGCAAATTGCGCGAAAAGTTCATTTCAAAGGCACAGAGGTCAGAAAGCTGAGGGCACGTTTGCAGAGGGTCTGCACTATGGTACATCAAAACAGCTATTATCTCTGGCTTGCAATGGTCCACAGCATACATGAGCAACGTTTCTTGATAATCCTCTCTCACAAACAGTGTTTGGAGGTTAATGCTCCTCCCATTATGCTCTTGAAGCAATTCGTCTAGTGCTGCTGGTGAGTTTTCTCTTAAGTTACTCTCTCTCACAAGTTGGATTGCTTTTATCTCTATTGCATTCATAGCATCTCATATATGTAATTGAACTTATATACTTATGGTAAAGGTAGAAAGCCATGATTAAAAGCTGCAATCCAAAATACTAGCTACCTTTACCATGAAAGCCATCAGGTAGTATGAAGAATATCTGCTGATATTTCACAATCGAGTAGCACACGAAAATGTGAAATGTATAATAGATGGGCCACATCTTCTGGTAAAGGCATTGTGGCCTGAGGCTAATTTCACAAAAGATGGTTACGTAGAGTAACAAGACAAATAAATCGATATAATTTCCAACGTGCTGTTTTCTGCAGTCTGCATCGTCCTGTCCATGGCATAGCCCAAGAATCTTATTCCAAAGGATATAGCCCAGAATATACGCTATAATTATAGCATAGGGTGTCTCGTTCGTCCTGTAGAGAACAGAGGCTAGTGCAGTCAAGGAGAAAATAAAACTTTCAGGAATGCCCACTTGCGTCAAATATCCTAGACCAAGATATGCAAATGTCAAGACAGCAGAGACCCAAAAGAAAATTTCGTCCTCCATTAACTGAAAGTGCACTAGGTTTCGAAAGTATAGCACTGTGCATGCCAACACAGATAATCCTGCATTCCAAAGGAACATGGAAGGCAAGCTTGGGGGGCTCTTCTGGTAACACGAGGCAAAGGCACATATATTGATCGTAGCAGACACTAAAATCACCAGATAAGCAGAAGGTCCAAATGTCTGCTCGTGAAGGCTCAGCTTGTCTTCCTCCTGCCTGTAGACCACAAGGTGTACCCCTTGAAGGACATCACATGCAGTGACTGTATACTCTGACGAATTAGAATACACCCTGCCTCTCCCCTTACCCTCTGCCCTGCATGCATCTGCTTGGGCCAGATGCCTTAGCAAGCTGTTCTTCAACGTAGAGGGATCGGAGGCCACTGGAAAATATCCCTCGCTAGCATGCAATGAAGGAAGTATGATGCCTTCGTCTACATGGCATAGACCAAAGGGCGAGACAAAGCAGGCCTCAGATTCGGACGCTAGTGCAGGATTATAGGTCCCATCCAGCACAAACCACGCACCCCTCGGCCCAACCTCAATGAAAAGAGATTTGTGTAACAGTAGGCCCAGGTAAACGTTTGACCATGAGAAAGGGGCCGAAATGATTTTGGAGCTGTAGGGGGTCCCGCTCATAGTGCTTTGAAGATATGGGCTAGATATCTCTGAATCCAGGGGGATCCTTATTGCGCTCACCATGGAATAATAATGAAAGCAGCAACCCAATAGTAACAGAAGCATTATAGGCAGCGGCTGAAAAGAAACTGGGTTATGCTTGTCTTCAGAGATTTCAATATGTATTTATAGCCCGCCACCCTAATTAGAATACCATATGGCCACAATGGAAACCTCTCTTTCAGATATCTTTTATTACTTTGTCAAAATACTGTTTTTTATCGCCATTCCAATACAGGCCATGTTGTGGCCGACGGCTAGCTCCATAAGTGCTGTTTGTATCTATGGCATGGTGAACATTTTCATGTACTTTACCATGGAATCCGGGGCAGCATGGAAGAGCATTCTATCCCCGGGCATTTACATGTTCAAAACAGAAACTACGAAAACAAATTATACCTTCACCATTCTCATGTTCTTCTATTTTGCCTTTTATTTTTTCAATTTTATCAAACATGAGTCTCATATACTGCCCATGACAACCATGTGGCTTGACCCTTCTATAGCCAGCAATTTTACAGGCCAACTCGACCCTTTGGATGTAACAAGCGATATCTCAAAGAACATGAGAGCGAATCAATTCGAATGGTGGAAATCAGTTCAGCTGAATGCACCTTTGGTCTATGGGACAATACCGACAGGAAAGACCTCCTCCCTCCAGTGCAGCAGCGGCCATGGATTCAACTGTTATGCAAAAGTCTGGAGCACCCCTTCCCCATCCTCTTGGGCACCAACCACCACTAGCTTTATCCCCTTTGCTGATCAGTTTTATGATGTGGATGTCGCTGTGACCCCTGGGCCAGGGAAGCGCTGTCAGGATCTTGAGGTCTATCGATTGGCTGTGGATCAAAATATGAATATTATCCAGGCTCTGGATTATCCCGCCTCCGCCATCCCTGCCCTCAATTCCCCCAACCGTCTTCCTGTCTTGACGCCTCCTTGCAACCTCTACAATACCTCTTCCCTCTGTCTACAAATAGCACACACGTTCACTCCACAGCAATACAACCAAGAGGTGGCCAACCTGTGCTCCACTTATAATCAAAAGCTAATCTTCCGGCTGCCCACCAGAATCCAAGATGTGGATTTGGACACGAATAGGGCCATCCTTGACATCCTGCTGGTATCTGATTCAGCTGCCTCAGTTCAACTTTCCGCCAGATGGAAGATCGACTCCAATAATAATTATAATGGCAATGATTGGTTCCTCTTCAATTCGCTCTGGAAGCAGGTGGTGGATACGGATCAGGTCCAAAGCTGGAGGGAATCCACCAATCGGGCAGATATCTTCTTCAAGTTCCTCATCGCAGTCCTTCCAGCCATCTTCTCGTGGTACGTTTTGTCAGTGGAGTTTCTGTCCTTCGTCTCCGATAACCAGATCCTTTTCCTGAGTATCTTCATCGAGCTTCCCGCCATACTTCTGTTCCTGTCCCTTGGGGCTTGGCTGCCCATGGCTGGCTCCATCCTCTGTGTGCTGGCTGTGAACTATGATATCAACAGAAAGCAGCGCTGGCAGGATTTCGTACGCCCTGTTCTCTTTTTCGTTCAGGCCATTTGCAACAGCATCCATTTCGCCTGGCTTTTGGCCTTGGTGGGCCAAGCAGGCTGGAATGCCTTTTATTATGATGTGACCTTGAAACAGCTTTATTCCATGTCATACCAATTCATCATCACAGACCAGTCCTCCCCTACTTGGATAGCACTCATGCTGCCTGTCATCCTCCAGATCAATATAGCCTTTCTCATAGGAACCATCATCTGCGTGGTGATGGAAAGCACGGCAAAGAGCATCCTTCCTAGTAGCCAGGCCAGCACAGCTGCTTCTACTTTTGCCTGACATAGACAAGAACATCCTTTCGTCTCAGATTGCCAAACACAGCCTGCCATTGTGTCTCATTGAACTGCTCCAGGTGCTTGGCCTGTATCCCTAGCTCGATCCAGTCTTCGGGTGTATACTTTAGGAGAGCCATCAGTTCAGGCGTCAAACCATAACGCTCCCACAAAATGTCAAATTGCACCCCTCCCTTGACCAAGTGATGGGGCTGTATGCTTGTCCTCTTTAATATTAAATCTCCAATATTGCATTGAAAATGGAGAAAGGGGTTGGGTGACCATGGCCCGAGGTCGCTGTAGTCATCCAGCGATACTTTCTCGTATCGGATCCATTCCTCCAGATCCTTCTGCATGTTATACAGCTTCGTGACCTCAATCTTGCAATCAACACATTTCCGAAAGTTGAGCTGGCTGCCTTTCTTGATGATATCGCTCCATGTGAGGGTTCTTTTACCATTGAAGATACCGAAAAGCTGAAGGCTTTGCTCAATCGATATTTTGATGGGATATTTGTCCACTAGATCCAATTTCAGTGTCTCGTATTGCCTCTCCTCGCTGCTGTGGCTTGTTTCAACACGGGTTTGAGAATTGCCCATATGATATATGGCAGCACAAAATACTTTTATATAAATAAATAAAATTCGTACTCTCTTATTGCATTGCACGCAACTAAATTTAAAAGGAGTCCTTTTCCATTTCCTTTTATTTATATCGCCTACCGATCCCAAATCTAAGACAGGCCTTACATGGAGCTTCCACACGATTGGGAAGTCATTAAGCGCCCTGGCAACAACCACCAGGGCAAGGAGATGGATCCTCCACCCAACCCTACAAAGAATGAGAATGAAAATTCTGCTGTGGATGAGACTGAGGCTCCTGAAAATGATGAGACTAAGGAGGACTCTGATGAGATCAAGGAGCAGCAGGACTCAGCAAGTAGTTGTACCAAGAGAAAGGAACCAGCCTCGTCCCAGACTCCAAACCTTAAATTAAAGATTTCCAAATCCCCATTGGGCCCTAAGGGTGTGTTCAATGCTGTTATGCAGGACAGACCAGAAAAGGGACAGTTGAAACAGATGATACTCGCACACCTCAGCACTAGCCATGACTGCGATGGTAAAAACAGTAGGGAGATGGATGTCCATTGCCTTATTACCAAGGTCCCCTATCAGAAGATGCTCAGTGATCTATTGATAAACCATGACAAGGAGATCTTGCCCTCCCCCAATATTCCCTATGTGACAAGAGCCTATGAGGAATCCTACATGCGAGAGCGCCTCCATTCCTCCGAACGCCTTTGCGCGAAAAACGAACATTGCGAATGCATGTTTCTGGACCCAGAAAATCCGTTTATATGCATAGAATTCCTCTTGCCCGGAGAAAAACCGCCAACAACCCCACATCTCTG
>Ga0007854_10002608_pt1 | contig 11098 bp, 8 predicted proteins | sample CryBogCBH12Aug08_FD_60382 | JGI IMG/M metagenome (GOLD analysis project Ga0007854, IMG submission 60382) | Freshwater microbial communities from Crystal Bog, Wisconsin, USA - CBH12Aug08 | ecosystem: Environmental > Aquatic > Freshwater > Lake | place: Crystal Bog, Wisconsin, USA | collected... | reverse complement strand
AGCGCGTCCATCAATGTGTCTTGAAAGGAGTGCCCCATGTGCAGTGTGCCGGTCACATTGGGTGGCGGCAACATGATGCAGTAGGCCGGTTTGTTTTCGTCCGTGGTGGCATGGAAGTAACCGGCATTTTCCCATTCGGGATACCATTTAGCTTCGATAGCCTTGGGTTCGAAACTCTTGGCGAGTTCCGGGATGATCGTGTTGGGTTCGGGAGAGATTAATTCAGACATGTTTGACTCGGACATTTCAAGCGTTTCAGATAGGGGCGCGATTATACCAAAGGCAGGCAATCCACTATCACTATCAGTTGCAACTGGTTCAGTGTCTGTGAAGGATTGCTTTAAAGGTATTAGTTCAGCAATTTGGGAGTGAACCATTCCGGTCAAATCAGGTTGAATCTCCCTCCATGCTTCTTGCCATATTGCTTCAAATCGGTTCGCAAGTTTGTCGTGCAAGAGCCTTTCCAGTTGAGGCGTGATTTGAGTAACAATCCGCTGAATTTCTTTTTCAGACAAAGAAACCGGCTCTGGTAATTCGGTTTCATCAGGATGCGAAACCAACTCTGGTGTTTGAGCAGTAAGCTCTGATCCCTCTTCAGCAATGATCTCGGTCAGGGTGGGAATGTCGATATCCTCACCCACCACTTCAGTCAGTACCGGAATGTCTGCGAACCCGTCAGCTTGGTTGGGAGTTTGTGTCATGCACTCAATCGGTCTGTTTACTCAAATCGAAGTGGCGCATCTCATAGCCACGATCCTTATAAAATTTATAACGCTCGCGTCCCAGTCGCGCATCCACTTCATCCCGGCTGACAATTTCAATGACACGCTGAAAACGACTGAAAAATGGCAGGCAGGCTTTATGCAAGCTGATCAACAACTCACTATGCGGAAAACTATCTTGCTGATTTCCAATAACTACCGGCATCTCATTCGATGCCATTTCATGGCAACGGCAATGCGGAATAAAAGCAGTGGCGGGGTAGTGCCACAGCAATTTATCCAGCGCATCAGTCATTGCTTCGTCCGGTGTGTGCAACAACACACGCAGACCGTTCTGCATTGCCTTATGGCTCAACTGACAAGCGGTGCGCAATTTGTCGGTGCTGCCTGTGTAGAAATCAACTTTGGTCACGGAACAAATTGCGGTAAGTGAAAGAAGTTTGATTATAGCAAAGGCTGAGGCCGGTTGAAGTCGTCCATGCGAAAAGGTGGATGGTGTGAGTGACTTCTCCACAATCTACAGGAGACATAGAAACCGGGGTAAATAAGTAAGGCCATCTGGCGGCTTCTAACCCAAAGTGACGTTGGCGGGATTGATGTGAGGTTGATAATTCCGTTATTAGCCCAACTTATCAGGTGCAGACAGTCAAGAAGCGCTCATTGAGGACACGGTCATGATAAAAAATGGCCTTGCCGAGTTGATCTTCAGTCCAAGTAATAACAGGCTTATCCGGGTAATAGGCATAGCCACCGGAAAAGACTTCGTTTCGGTTACCGCTTGGGTCGAAGAAATAAATCGTTTCACCGCGAGTGATTCCATGTCGTGTAGGGCCTATATCAATCGATACGTTTTTCTTGGAAATAATGTCGCCTGCCTTCAATACCTCATACCAGTTATTAAGCAGGAAGGAAGCATGGTGTAGCTTTCCCTTGAAGGGCTGGCGAATGAAGGCTACGTCATGTGCTTTGGTTGAACAACTCAGGAACGCACCAATCATCAGGCTGTTATCAGGTCCGGCCATAACGCGCTCAGCCAGTCCGAAACCAAGTACCTTGGTAAACAGGCGGACTGAGCCATCCAGATCATCACCATAGAGCAAGCAATGATCGAAACGTGAAGGTGCCATTCCATGCAGGCCGTCCGGCCATGCATCCGGGTTGGTGTCCGGCAATCCGTTACCGACCTTCTCCTTTTCGGCAAACAGTTCCATTACGTGGCCGGTTGGTGTGGTAAAACGGAAGCGCTCGCCCGTACACAAATGTTCTCCAGCAGGAATCCATAACATCTCCGTTGCCAATCCGGAATTCTCTATATCTATGGCTAATTTCTTAAGCGTTGCGACTGAGTCGACACGCCATCCAAGATAATCCATACCAGCTTGCCCTGTCTCACGCAATACGACACTGTGATGATCATGTTCATCCCACGCCTTCAGATAAACTCGACCTTGAGCATCACGCCCGGTTTCAATCAGACCAATAACATCAACGTAATGACGTAGCGCTTCCTCAAGATCGAGGACTCGAAGAACGATGTGACCGGGCCGCAAAACGCCAGACATAGCCATGGTATATACTCCTGATAATAATATAAAATCGGACTCCTAAAGCTCGGTTAGAAGTAAAATACCATACAAAATCACTATGGTATAGAGGGTAATGTAACACTAAAAAGGTCTAAGCAATTGAAATTAAGACCCTCTGTAAAACATGGCGAATGAAAGTCGTCTAAAAGCTGTGATGACAACTCAGGCAATCAGAATTATTCGTTTGCGAAATGCAGGTTGCAATTTTTAAAAGCTGTTTGCGTAAAACATATCGCTGGCGGCAGGCAGAAAATGTTAAAGGTTGTCGCAATTGAATTGATCTAAGCCTATAGTCGTATATCACAATTACTTTGTGCGCTCTAAAATTAAATGACTTCAAATGGAAGCTAGCCGTTGACTTTTTTTACACACGGCAAAATAACTTACACTGCATCCTAACAATTACAGGAGATACTCACTATGCCAATCACCATGTTCGACCACTACACTTTGCGCTCTTATGATGTCGATGTGACCGCTGCGTTCTACAACAAAATCATGGGGTTTCGAGTTGAAAAATTGGCAGGCTTTTCTTTCCCAATGCGCCTTTTATTTCTGGGAGACCAAGCTATTGTCCATTTGATGGGTGCAGGCCTAGAACTGGATGAATTTTTGGCACGCTCTGCGCCAAGCTTCACCAGTGGTTCAGATAGAAAAACGGGAAACATGGAACATGTCGCGTTCAATGGTACTGGGCTGAGGAATTTTAAAAATACTCTGGATGTTGCTGGGGTTCGTTATGTACAGAGATCACTTGTTGACTATGGCGTTGCTCAGTTTTTATTCGACGACCCAGACGGCATTGAAATTGAAGTTAACTTCCCTCTATCTGAGCTTGCCGACTAACGTCTTATGTTGTTAAGCTATTTGAGAACCCATGAGGGTCGTTCTAACTGAAAAATCCCCAGTTATTGACTAGGCACTAATTCCTGAGGTTCCATTGTGGGGCCAAAATCCAAACAGTAATTTGGCGTGTTTGGTATGGTCGTTTCATGGAGGTTATCCCTCTCAATCCCGGAATTATTGACACTGACATGCTGCATAGTTCCTTTGGTGGTGCTGCTGGAAATTATCCATCAGCCGAGGAATGGGCGGAGGTTGCGGTCCCCTTCCTGCTCAGAATGGGTACTCCTGATAATGGGAAACCACTTTCCGTATCCATCACCTAAATGGAAAAGAGCCTATACTTTAAGCCTTATCACTTACAGCGATCATCAGGAGCAACGCATGACTATTCAACTCGATTTTTCAACGCTTAATTTGCAGGATGCACTCGATTTGGCAGTGCTGATCGAAAAGGAAGCTGAAGACCGCTACCTTTTGTTTGCCGACGAACTCGGTCAACGGTATCCAGGTGATGCATCTGCTTTTTTTACTATGATGGCTCGCAACGAACAACGTCACGGAAATGAAATTACAGAACGAAGACGGTTACTTTTTGGCGATACTGCTTCACGCGTAACAAAAAGCATGATTAAGAAAGATATTGAAGCCCCGTACACTGGGAAAGCAATACGTTACATGTCGCCACACGAGGCTTTGGAAGTCGCAATGGAATCTGAAATTAAAGCTTACAAGTTTTATGACAGCATCTTGAACGTCATACAGGATGCCAAGGTTCGAGAAATGATCAAGAGCCTTAGGGATGAAGAAGCAGAACATCAGGCACTTTTGAATGCGCAGAAGGCGAAGTATCACGATACGACCGAGCCCGATTTTGATCCCGAGATCGACGAACTCTCATTTCATCGTATAAGGGAAAGCTAAATCAATTGTCCAGCCTGAGGAACAATTACATAAAGCCGGATTAGAGAGCGGAGCTTTTAATTTAACGTGCCTCAATTGTCATCGACCTCTCAGTCATCCATCCCGAACTTTGATCCACGCCAGATCCCGGTCGTGGGGGTCGACACTCATTTGCCTGCGGTGCAACGCGAGTTGCTCCTTCCCCAAGCCCTGCACCAGCGGTTTGCGAACCCGCCGATCTGGGCACCCGAGGTGGTATTAGAAAAACCCTATTCCAACCGAACCGAAGTTACTAAAGCAGCAGTGCTGGTGCCCATCGTATTGCGTGGGCCGCTGCACGATCAACCTACGGTCTTGCTTACCCAGCGCACCGTACGCATGTCCACTCACTCAGGACAAATCGCATTTCCCGGCGGCATGTCCGATCCTTCTGACGCCGATTCGACCGCTACCGCCTTGCGTGAAGCACACGAGGAAGTCGGTTTGGAGGCGGAATTTGTGCAGGTGTTGGGGCAATTACCAACTTACGTGACCGGATCGGCATATGTCATTACACCAGTTGTGGCGCTGATCCATCCAGGCTTTACGCTGGTGGCGAATCCGGTAGAAGTGGCAGACATCTTTGAAGTGCCTCTGGAATTTCTGATGAACCCATCGAATCACCGGCGTCACGAAGTCCCTTGGCACGACACAACGCGTCAATGGTTCTCCATGCCCTACACTAATTTGGATACCGACAAGGAGCATTTCATCTGGGGTGTGACGGCAGGTATATTACGAAACTTCTACCGATTCATGGCTGCCCGTTAACGCTCGGAGAAGGTCACTGACAAAGCTTTACTTGAAATTTCAACGCAGTTTTACTTTACTTAGCTGAAGACTTCAAGAAATTGCTAAGTTAATAAGTTGAGAAGTGTGGCATATCGCTTCTGGAGCGAACTCGTAGGCAATTCTAAACAACCCTCATGAGAGTCGGTTCCTGGCCGATCAGTAACAGCTCAGCTCACTATTGGACAGAGTCCGTCGCCCCATTTTTAGCAGCCTGTCCCTAACCATCAAGCAGACCAAGTTTATTGGCTAACCATCGCGTGGTGGTGGCTTGGATAATGATAGTCATTAGTATGGCAATAAAAGTGACAGAAGCAATCATTTTTGCTTCAGGCGCTCCTATTCCCACCATTAAGCCAGCCAATGCTCCCGGGATGACGCCAGTCTCACGCGTCCAGCACATAAACAGCATTTCCTTCAGTGTCCATTTAGCGCGACGGTCAGGCAATGCGCAGATAAAAACCGTCAATGGCCTGGCCAACAACATGAAGACAGAGACAACAGCGACACCGCCATATAGATATCTGCCCATCAATGCAAAATCAACTTGAGTGCCAAGCAGAATAAATATGAACATGCGCATGATGAGTGCAGTAGTCATTACGTAATCTGCCAGTTTTTCTTGCTCTTCACGCTCCATCTTGAATCCAAAGACACCCTTGTTGCCAATTACAATTCCAAAGACGAATACCGTCATAAATCCGCTGGCATGTAGACCATCTGCGCCAAGGTAGGCACCAATCACCGCCATGAGTGAAACAACCGGCGCATATTTTTGAAGAAATCCGTATTTTTCATGTGCGATTGAAAAGGCAGCAAGATATCCAAGAACTCCTCCAGTTATTACCCCGAAGAAAGTCTGTTTGAACAGGTCCTTTAGCGCAATCGAAATCGAGAAGTTGCCGTGCCCCATGGCAATCTTAAGTACTGAAAAAGCAACTATGGCTCCAACTGCGTCATTGAATGCCGACTCTGACATAACAGTCTGCGCAACACGATCACGGATTTTAATTTGTCGAAACACGGGTATCAATGTCGCAGGATCAGTAGATGCGATTATGGTTCCTAGTAGTAGTGCCACAAGATATGGAACATCAAGAATGTAATAAGCGGCAAAACTCGTTATGAACGCAGTAATCAATACGCCTACTGTAGCGAGGGAGACAATAGTGATCCAAACATTTTTCAAGACATTGAAGCGTAGGCTGGCACCACCGTCAAAGAGTAAGTAACAGGAACCAAAAATTAACACGAGTTGATTCAAAGCAGATTCAACTCTGATATTAATAATGCCCATCGCATCCGGCCCCAGCAGCAGGCCAACAACTAGAAAAATAACTACGTCAGGTATCTTGAGTTTTTGAGCGAGAACACTACATGCAGCTCCGACTGCCAGAATAACTCCGAAGGCTAAGAGCACATGCCTGACAAGGTCTAAAGAGGGTGAAGGCTCCATGGTGTCGCTGATTTTAATTTTTGATTATGCGACGAAACACAACCGTAGTGCCCGTCATAATGTAACTTGGGTTCCCATTTCGACAACTTTTCCGGGCGGGATTTTAAAGAACCCAACTATACTGCCTGCATTGCGATACATGGCAATAAATAGTCTTTCTCGCCACATTGGCATTTCTGACGACGTTTTAGGTATAAGAGTTTGTCTTCCTATGAAATAGGATATTTCCATTGGCTCTAACGGCAGCCCATATTTTAGTGCGGCAAGTTCCATTGCCCTTGGAATATCAGGTTCATCCTTGAAGCCGAATTTAACGATTAGCTTGTAAAAGTTGTTGGCTAACTTCATGTTTTCCACCATGTCATCGTCGGACACATGAGGAATGTCCAGCATTCGAATGCAGAGAATAACAACGTGCTCATGTAACACTTTATTGTGCTTCAAGTTGTGAAGCAAAGCCTGTGGAACACTGTCCGGGTTGGCATGCAGAAAGATTGAGGTTCCTGAGACCCGTATGACTGATCCTGCGCTCATCGATTCGGCGAAGGGTTTTAATTCAAGCGCATTGCTTTCCAGTCTTTTTTGTAGAAGCTCTCTTCCTCGTTTCCAAGTAGTCATCAAGAGGAATAAACCCAATCCCAACAGCAAGGGAAGCCACCCCCCCTCCATGATTTTCATGGCATTCGCCCAGAAGAAGGCAAGGTCAATGGTGATCAGAAAAGTAATTAACAATCCACCCTTTACCCAACCCCATCCCCATAACTTGCGTACCCCAACAAAGGCTAAAACTGTGGTGATTGTCATCGTTCCCGACACCGCAATTCCGTAGGCAGCGGCTAAATTGGCAGAGCTGCCAAAACCTAAGACCAAGGCAATCACTCCAACCATCATTGCCCAATTGATTCCCGGCAAATATATCTGTCCGATTTCTTTTTCTGAAGTGTGTCTCGTTTCCATGCGGGGGGAATACCCAAGTTGCGTGGCCTGCTGAGTCATCGAATATGCCCCAGAAATCACAGCCTGAGAAGCAATTACTGTGGCGACGGCTGACAGAATAACCAACGGGTAAAGTGCCCAACCTGGTGCGAGCAAGTAAAATGGATTTTCTATGGCCTTGGGATTGATGATGAGCAATGCTCCCTGGCCCAAATAATTAAGCATCAGGGCAGGCAAGACAAGGCCAAACCAAGCAAGTTGAATCGGTTTTCTTCCAAAGTGCCCCATGTCAGCATAGAGTGCTTCGGCACCGGTTAAAGCCAAGAGGACTCCGCCAAGTGACAGGAAACCTATCCATGGAGCCGATTGTAAAAATGTAAGCCCATAATTAGGATTCAGTGCTCTCAATACACTGGGTTCATTCACAATGTTCAAGATGCCAAGAATAGCTAACGTTAGGAACCATAGGCACATGATCGGCCCAAACAAGGCTCCCACACTGGCTGTGCCTTTGCGCTCAAAAATAAACAAAGCCGCCAACAAAGCTATTGTTATAGGGAGAATAAATGTTTTGAAAGCAGGACTGGCAATCTGCAATCCCTCCACGGCAGACAATACGGAAATTGCCGGAGTAATAATCCCATCACCGTAAAATAGAGCGGCCCCTAAAATCCCCAACAGCATAAGCGCAGCACGAAGTTTTCCTTTTCCCTCCATCTTTCGAAGTGCTAGAGCCATCAATGCCATGATTCCTCCTTCGCCCCGGTTATCTGCACGCATGATGAAGGCGATATATTTTAAGGAAACGACCACCATCAATGACCAGAATATCAGCGACACAACGCCCAGTATATTCTCAGGATTCAAGGGAACCGCGTTTGTTCCACCGGTGAAAATTGTGTTTAAAGAATAAAGTGGGCTAGTACCAATATCACCGTAGACCACGCCAATAGCACCTAAAGAAAGCGCTGTTAAGCTTGATTTAATGTGTGTCTCATTCATGGTGGATTAGTGAGCTTAAACAAAGTGTGAATGTACATTATGCCCATTTTTCATGCTTAGGCGTTGAACATATTCGATAGCTTGAAGAAGCCATTCGTGAATGCCCGATTTTGGCCGAACCTGCTCTCTCTGCATTCTACACAACGGTTGACAACTCCACTGCCTAAAGCTGACTAGCTGTTCTGGATTGTAAAGGGTAGGTCTTGGCACACACCAGCAGGTGAATATTTCATAATCACGACATTAAAGCAGTAGCTCAGGTATTACCAACAGGCAAATTAATTTGGATGCTATGCACAAGCACTTGGCGGATACAGGTATCGTCCCAATCCGACCTCACGAAATGCACAAATACCGATACCACCAATTAATTACGATAATATTTTGAGTTACTGATTTTCGATGGAACGCATATAAAGTTTTGACTTCTTTAGATTACAAATACAAAGAAAATGAGGTGTTAATAAAAATTGAGGGCCGTCCAGAGACCTCATAGTCGCTAGCTCACAAGTAGCTTGATTTACGACCCAGATTAAAATTTACATCCAGCCATGCACTATCGTATGATGCTTGGCTATCACTGCAAATTTTTCTAAATCAACAGCAGTTAACAAAAAACGTAATTGATAAGAAATGAAGGGGAAATAATGTTTGAAGTTGGTCTGACAGAGCGATACCCAGGACTTTCTGGCTTTGAGGAAAGGCTTACAACTGCTAATGATGCCGTTTCATTGGTCAAGGCTGGCAATCAAGTTTTTATCGGAACCGCGTGTGCCACCCCACGAAAACTTGTTTCAGCACTTGAAAATACTAACCCTCTCCCTCCTGATGTAACACTTGTCCATTTTCTTACGACCGGTGCAATACTCAATGATCAGGATAAACCCCTGACTCATTTTCGACACAAATGTTTCTTCGTTGGGAGCGATGAACGTAAAGCTGCCGCTCAAGGAATTGCTGAATATATCCCGATATCACTTACGCAAGTTCCTCAGTTGTTCGAGAATCGCCGGATCCCTATTGATGTAGCTATAGTACAAGTCACACCACCAGATGATTTTGGGAATGTCAGTCTGGGTGTGTCTGTAGACATTAGCCTAGACGCATTGACCTATGCACGTCGTGCTATTGCAGAAATTAATCCAAACATGCCACGTACCCTGGGCGATACCACTATTCATATCAGCCAATTTGAAAAACTGGTTTGGAATGACTCTCCGATCATTGAATATCAGCATTTGCCGCTTGATGACGTTGCGAAGCAAATTGCAGCATACATTGCCAGCATCATTGAGGACGGTTCAACGTTACAAATAGGCTTGGGTCGCATACCTAATGAAGCGTTTAAATTTCTCATGGATCGTCGTGATTTGGGAATTCATACAGATGTGATTACCGATGCCATCATTCCCTTGATTGAACAAGGAATCATCACGGGTCGAAATAAAAGCCGAAATCATGGAAAGATCGTTGCAAGTTATAGCATGGGCTCTCGAAAACTATATGACTTGATTGATAACAATCCGCTTTTCGTATTCAAGCCGATAGCCTATGTAAGCAACTTTAAAACAATATCCAGTCAACACAAAATGGTTTCAGTTACCCAGGCATTTGCTGTCGATCTGACCGGGCAAGTATGTGCCGATCAGTTTGAGGGTGAGTTTTATAGTGGAGTGTCAACCCAGCCTGATTTTATTCGCGGTGCAGCCTATTCCCATGGTGGCAAACCCATTATCTGTCTGCGCTCAACAACCGATGATGGCAAATCATCTCGTATTCGTTCACTCCTTCAGGAGGGGGAAGGAGTCACGGTAGCTCGTAGCGATGTCCATTATGTCATCACCGAATATGGTATTGCCTACCTGTTTGGGAAATCTATCCGAGAAAGAGCATTAGCTTTAATTGAAATTGCCCACCCTGCTTTCAGGCCTAGCTTACTTGAAGAGGCTAAGAAACTTAATTATGTGCATGCCCATCAGGTGCTCAAAAGCAAAGATGCTTATCGTGTGGAGCATGAACGCAACATCAATCTCAAGAACGGAGCTTTGACCACATTACGCCCGGCACGTGCCAGTGATGCCGCCGCCCTGCAAAGTTTTTTTCACAAAATGAGTCAAGAAGACCGGTATACAAGATTTTTCCAGAGACTTAGCACGTTAACATTTGGTGAAGTTCAAAGATTATGCAATGTCGACCAGAGAGAGGAAGTTGCCTTTCTTGCCGTAACCGGAACAAGAGAAAATGAAACAGTCATCGGCAATGCTTGCTACTTCCTTAATCCATCCACAAACTTGGGAGAGGTGGCCTACATGATTTTACCGGAATGGCAGGGAAGCGGTCTTGGGTCAGCGATGCAAGCCTGCCTGGTTGAACATGCAAAGAGCCAGAATCTTAGAGGATTCGCAGCAGAAATCCTCACTAACAATAAAAACATGGTTAAACTGGCAAAACGCGCTTGCGACAACGTATCTGTTACACGGCACGATGATACCTATGAGGTTATTATGCTATTTGATGAGGAAACTGCTTAATAATTTAAAATTTAGAAATTAAATTGCCGCAACTAGTTCATTCTAGACGAACTAGGCTGCGGCATATATGGAAGAGGATGCTCTTTTCTATGTTGCTTCATGGCTCGCTCATTACTGGTCATGTCTGTCGGTTTTTTTGTAGGATATTTTACAAATCTATAGTCCGCAAATGGCCCAGACTGTGTGAAAACTCAAAAATTGCACCAAGCGCGCAATAATTCGAATGTTAAGGCACATAGCGATGGTTACAAGCTCTCTTGGCAGCTCTCGGAAATTTAAAATTCTTGTGCG
>Ga0007854_10002606_pt1 | contig 11112 bp, 6 predicted proteins | sample CryBogCBH12Aug08_FD_60382 | JGI IMG/M metagenome (GOLD analysis project Ga0007854, IMG submission 60382) | Freshwater microbial communities from Crystal Bog, Wisconsin, USA - CBH12Aug08 | ecosystem: Environmental > Aquatic > Freshwater > Lake | place: Crystal Bog, Wisconsin, USA | collected... | reverse complement strand
TACCATCGGCAAGGCCCATATTGTTCCCTATGTGGTTGAGGTGGACAATTTAGGAAGAGCCAGGGCGGTCAGTGAAGCCAGAGAGGTGCCGCTAGGTGATGAAAAGGTCATTAAAGCGTTTGTCTATCAGTATATCGATATGGCCCGCTCTGTGATCTCTGATCCGGAAGCTTTAAGAAAGAATCTTGCGATGGTCTATCAGGAGTCCATTAGGTCCGTTCAAAGTAATTTTCTGGACGCGTATTATAAAGACAATAACCCCTTCGACTACGCGCAGCATAGGGGGACAAAACATATTGAATTGCTTGTTTTCTTGAAAGAAGCCGAAAGCACGTACTCGGTCGAGTGGCGCGAAATAGAGCGCAACTACGACAATCAAATCCTTGGCGAGGCCCATTATAAAGCGCTGATCTCTGTCATTCAGATCCCCCATGCGCATGAAGATCAGTACAGAGAGGATCCCCTCAATCCTTTTGGTCTATATGTAACGTCATTATCGTGGACAAAACTAATATAAGAGAGGCTAAGGATATGAGAAATAATACGAGTTTATTAATGTTCATGGGCGTGCTGTTAAGCGGTTGTGCGGGTATCCAGGCAGATAAGGCGGACATGAGATACGAACAGCCCTTGATCCAGTTATCTTCCAATGAAGGGCAGGATCAGGCAAGGCTTGTCCATGAGGACAGGGGCGGATTTGAAGATATAAGCTTGTCCGCAAGGCGACGGGCGCAGGTGCTGACCAGTCAGAAAGAAGTGGAGAATAAAACAGATAACTATGTCAATAACGGTCAGGCAGATCTGATCACAAGGCCGGACGGGACGATCTTGTACCCGTACGGACTGGCGCAGGTGAATTTGACAGCCAAACGCATGATGTACTCAAAGATCATTTTACAGGAAGGAGAAAAAATAATGAGTGCCGCTTCCGGCGACACGACCCGGTGGAACATTCTGCCTAATTACATTGGAGATGCTTCGGCCTATACGCCTGTTGTGCTGGTCAAACCCTTTATGGGAGGTCTGCAAACCAGCCTATCGATCATTACAAACAGGAGGGATTATGATATCAGCATCCGGTCCGTCGATTCGGGGGATTATTCAGCGAGGATCGGTTTTTATTATCCCCAGGACAAAGCCGACGCGATCCATGTGGGGCTGCCTCCGGATAAGATTGAAACAAATGAAGGTCAGAGGCCCAAGATCGATATTGAGAACATTAAATACGACTATATCATCAGAGGAGATCAAAGCCTGAGCTGGTATCCGGTCAGGGTTTTTGAGGACGGGCATAAGGTGTTTATCAGGATGGCAGAGCATGTTGATCGTGCACAATTGCCGGTTTTTATGACAACAGATAAGAGCGGGCGAACGGAAATGGTTAATTACCGCTACTTTAAGCCGTACTATATCGTGGATACGCTCTTTGAGCGGGGGTTGCTGATCCTGGGAACGGATAAATACAAAAAAACAGTCAGGATAACGAGGGTTTAAAATGTTCAGTCCATCGCCGCAAAAGATTGTCCCGATCAATCGGCTTCCCTTTTTAAGCGGGATTGTGATCATCGTGTTCATCATGGGTATTTTTATGCTCAGAACCCAGATGAACCAGAAATTCAAAACCGTGCAGGACAAGCCCAGACAGTCCATTGATATTTCTCCAAAGACCGTTGAGGCAAGCTGGTTCAATGATGAAAGGTTCAAGAATATAAGAATTAATACGCAGGAGGCTTCTCAAAAGCCAACGGCACAGCAGATCGAGGCCCGAATGCTATCAAGCCGGGAAGAAGATCTCAAAAAACAGGAGATCGAGGACGACTATTCCACCCGGTTGGAGATCAAGAAGATCGAGGACAAAAACAGGATCGAAGATAAGAAGCTTGAAGCAGAGGCGTTAAGGTCTGCTTTAAGCATTGATATTCCTCTTCCTCCGGGAACTAAGGCGGAGGTGAAAGACAGGGGGGCCGGGAAGAATGACCTAAACAGCGGGCTGAATGAACTGATCGGCATGGTCAAGTCGGCGACAGGCGGAAAAGTTTCGCCCTTGCCGGGCCTGGGAAGCCAGGCAGGCGCAGACATCAACGATCAAGACGGGAAGCTGGCGTTCTTGAAAGGCAGAAATTCAGATGATGATTATCTGGGAAACACTAAAAAGAAACCCCGCTCTCCTTATGAAGTCAAAGCGGGAGGCTATATTCCGGCGGCGCTGATCACCGGCATCAATTCCGACCTGCCGGGAAATGTGAGCGCTCAGGTCACCGAGGATGTGTATGATTCCGTGACGGGCAATTATCTTTTGATCCCTCAGGGGGCAAAGCTGGTCGGAGAATATAACAGCAGTTTAACCTTTGGCCAGAAGCGTGTGCAAGTCGTATGGGACAGGATCATATTTCCTGACGGGAAGAGCCTCGATCTTGAAAAAATGCAAGGGGTGGATGTTTCCGGTTATACGGGCCTGCATGACAAGGTGGATAACCATTATTGGAGGATCTACGGGAATGCGGTTTTATTGAGCTTAATGGGAGCCGGTTACGATATCTTAAATAAAAAAGCGCAGCAGTCGAGCGATCCTCGCGACAGCGTCGCGGCAAGTGTCGGGCAGAAGCTCGCGGATGTCAGCGGGCAGTCTTTACAGAAGAATATGGATGTTCAGCCGACCCTGGTCATTGATCCCGGCTATAAATTCAAGATCATGGTCATGAAAGATATGGTGCTGGAGAATATCGACGATGCTCAGGGAACACTCGCGTACGCAGAATAAATTAAAACAGGACTTAGGCGAGCTTGTTTTATCGGCGCTTTCGGACGATGAGATCTATGAGGTTTTACTGAATCCTGACGGGGTGTTGTGGGTCGACGGCTTTCAGGGCAAGCGTCCGTACGGGGCCATGACCGCGGATGCGGCCAAGAACCTGATCAATACGGCCGCCAGCGTATCCGATGAGATGATCACGCATAAGAACCCGTGCTTTTCGGGTGAGCTATGGGTTGAGATCAATGAAGATCTCAAGCTGTTCCGGTTTCAGGCGTTCATTCCGCCGATCGTCGCCTATCCGGCCTTTGCGATCAGAAAGCGGGCGGGGAAGGTGATCCCTTTAGATGAGTATCTCAAGGATCAGATCATCACATCCGCGCAGGCGAAGATCATTGAGAATTCCGTTGAGCAAAGAAGATCCATCTTGGTCATTGGGGGAACGCAATCAGGAAAAACAACATTTTGCAATGCGCTCTTAGACTGCATTGCAAAAATACATCCTCAGGACAGAGTTGTCCTTATCGAGGACACACAGGAGCTTAAATGCAATGTGAAGGACTCTGTGACGATGAGGGCTTCTCCCGTGAGATCGATGAATGAGCTGATCTTTGATGCGATGCGCATGAGGCCGGACAGGATCATCATCGGGGAAGTCCGAGGCAAAGAAGCCCATTCGCTGATCAAGGCGTGGAATACCGGACATCCGGGAGGAGTAAGCACCATTCACGCCAACTCCGCTGAAAGCGGCCTGTTAAGGCTGGAGCAGCTGATCATGGAGGCGGGGGTCATTCCCGTTCCTGAAGCGATCGCGGAAGCTGTTAATGTCCTGGTGTATATTCAAAAGACCAATGATGCTAAAAGGGGGAGAAGGGTGACTTCGATTTTGGAGTTGAAGGGGTATGATAAGACAAAAGGTTATTTGACCGCCTGAGCTTTACAGGCGTTTGCGCACACCATCAGTCAAGCCGGTTTATTATTAGCTTGATTTTTTTATTTCTAAATGAGATAAAGGTAGCGAAAGGAATTTTAGGAATGATGAAACCGGCATGGCGGCAGGACAATAAAACAGTCAGTTTATCACAGGTGCATGCAAGCATCCCGGTGTCTGCAACGGCATCCTGGGGCCGGAAAATGCTCGCCTTTGTGGGGCCCGGCCTTATGGTGGCGGTCGGCTATATGGATCCGGGGAACTGGGCAACGGATCTGGCCGGCGGAGCTAAATACGGTTATGTTTTACTCTCTGTGATCCTGATCTCCAGCCTTATGGCGATCCTCCTTCAACACTTGGCTTTAAAATTAGGGATCGCTACCGGGCGGGATCTGGCTCAGGCCTGCAGGGACCATTTCAGCAAACCCGTGTCTTTAATGTTGTGGATCGGCTGCGAGATCGCCATTGCAGCCTGTGATCTGGCGGAAGTGCTGGGCTCTGCTATTGCCTTGAACCTGTTGTTCCATTTACCTCTGATCGTTGGCGTTTTTCTGACTTCCCTGGATGTCCTTATTATTTTGTTCCTGCAGTACAAGGGGTTTCGATTCATTGAAGCCCTGGTGGCAGGTTTGATATTCTTAATGGGGGCGAGTTTTCTTTATGAGATGATGCTTGCTCACCCATCTTTACCGCTGTTCTTTGCCAATTTATTGCCTAAACCGGAAATTGTGACCAATCCTGGGATGTTGTATATTGCCATCGGGATCATCGGAGCCACCGTGATGCCGCATAATCTCTACTTGCATTCAAGCATTGTGCAGACACGGGCTTTTGAGCGCAACGAAGAGGGCAAGAGAATGGCTGTTCATTTCGCAGCCATTGACTCGGCGTGTTCGTTATTTGTCGCGTTTTTTATTAATGCGGCGATCCTGATCTTGAGCGCCGCGGCTTTTCACGGGACAGGGCATCAGGATGTGGCAGATATTCACGATGCGTATAATTTATTATCTCCGATCTTAGGCGCTTCTTTGGCGAGTATTCTTTTTGCAGTGGCTCTTTTAGCCGCCGGACAGAATTCCACGCTTACTGGAACTCTGGCAGGACAGATCGTGATGGAAGGTTTTTTGAATTTACGTCTCAGGCCATGGGTCAGGCGATTGCTTACACGATTGGTGGCGATCGTTCCCGCGGCTATTGTGGCGGGGATGTCCGGAGAAAAGGGGGTCGGCCAGCTGCTGATCTTCAGCCAGGTTGTTTTATCTCTCCAGTTAGGTTTCGCGGTCGTCCCACTCGTCATGTTCACATCGGACAAACAAAAAATGGGAAAATTTGTCAGCTCTTTGGGGCTGCAGGTCCTTGCCTGGTCAGTGACTGCCGTGATCATTGTATTAAATGTGTATTTATTGTGGGACACCGTAAAGGGATGGTTTACCGCGATCCTTCCTTCAAAATAAGCCTCCGCATTTATATTTAATTAATATTAATAGTCATATTTTGGGCATCTCCTCGAAGAAAGCGCTTCCCTGAAACGTCTTCCAGCCCTTGAAAAAGGGCGTTTTATATTACATACTTTAAAGCAGGGAGAGTATTAAGATAAAATATGAGAACCCCGACTAAATTCATATATTTGAGATCAGTCATAAGCACAGTGATATTGCTGTGCTTTTTTATCAGCGGTCTGAACATCCCTCAAGTCCACGCCAGTGATTTTTATCTGCCGGCCCCCGGAGTTATGGTCCGTCTAAGCCCGCCGGTTGACCCTGCGATACTTAAAGGCCTCAAAGTTCATCCGGACAATCCCCTGCGTTTCGATTTTATTTTAAATCAAGGGGATGCCCGGTTAAGCTCCGGACAGATTAAAGATCAGTCGGTTAAGCTTATCAAATATTTTCTTGCCGGCCTGACCACTCCTGAAAAAGATCTATGGGTCAACTTAAGCCCTTACGAAAAAGACCGCGTTATTCCTAACAGTTTCGGGCTAACGGAAATGGGAAGGGATATCCTGGCGGAAGATTATATGCTTAAGCAAATAACCGCATCGCTGATCTATCCCGAAGATGCCGTGGGAAAGAAATTCTGGCAACGCATTTATGCCCAGGCGGCGAAGAAGTACGGGACAACAGATATTCCGGTCAATACCTTTAATAAGGTCTGGATCGTTCCCCAGACGGCCGTTGTTTATGAGAATGCGCAGACAGGAACTGCCTATGTGGTGGAAAGTAAATTAAAGGTCATGCTGGAGCAGGATTATTTGTCCATGTCCAAACACCAGGGTTCGGCCGCTAATGCCAGCGCCCTAGGCTCTCAGGTCGTCCGCGAGATCGTTCTTCCGCAGCTGACCATAGAGGTCAATGAAAATAAGAATTTTGCCAAACTGCGCCAGGTCTATAACAGCCTTATCTTAGCCACGTGGTATAAGAAGAAGATCAAGGACAGCATTTTGGCCCAGGTCTATGAGGATAAAAATAAGACGGCTGGCGTTAATATTGATGATCCTAAAGAGAAAGAAAGGATCTATCAGCGCTATCTGCAGGCGTTTAAGAAAGGCGTTTATAACTACATCAAAGAAGACACCGATCCTGTAACCCGGGAGATGATCCCAAGGAAGTATTTCTCAGGAGGGGTTGATTTTGCTATGAGCGGGGCTACTAATTTGCAAACTGGTTTTTCGATGAAGTTTGTCCATAGCTTTGATCCTGCCCAAAGCAGTAATGAGTTAAAGGTCACCGCGGATTTAGCGATGTTCTCCGGAGTTTTAAAAGGGGTCAAAGGCCTGTTGTTGGGGAAACCTTCCAACGGGTCCACTATGAAGGAAATCATCAATAACATAGATTATTTGACGACCGTTAAAAGTGACGCGGGCAAATTCAGACAGCAGCAATGGCTGCTTAAGACAGAACAGGCCAATATGCTTAATGATCTCAAGGATCTGAGGGCCTGGTTAAATAAGATGGGTGACAATGAGATCGAAGTAGGTGTTTCCGGATTCCTGACCACTGACGGGAAATGGGCCTGGTATGCGCACAGTGGACAGGAGCATGATGTGAACATGTTTTTCCCGGAAGAATTACAAAAGGCCAATGCCCGGCGGGCGGTGTTTATCCATTCGCATCCTGTCAGGACCGGGGAGCAGCAGGGCTGGGATGAGATCCCGTCTTTTGCCGATCTGAAGCTGGTGTCTAAATATCCCGGTACCCGGCATTTGATCATGGTTGAGCGCGGTTTATTGTGGGTAGAGAGCCCTGATCCGTCGGTCTTGCATTTGAAGGACGGGACCACCTTTGCCCAGTATCCGGATAATAAGAATTTTTATGAAGCCCTGTTTGAAGAGTGGCTGAAAAGTCCCGGGAATGAGAACAGGTCCAGGAAGGCGCTTGCTACACAGCACGATTTTCTGCGATACCTGTATTCCGGCACAGAATTGAAACCCGACAGCTGGAATGACATGACTAAACTTTCAGAACAATGGCAGGAGACGGTCGGGAAAAAACAGGACAGTGCAATGCTTGTCAAGGTCGGCGACACCGATGCTCAATATGTATTAGACAGGGTAGAAATTCATGGAGGAACTTTGAGCAGCGGTTTATCGGCGGAGGATATCCGGTATTTAGGAATGTCCCCTAAATATAAAATTGAACAGGGGGGAAGGACGATCTATTTCTCTGCGCCCTATCAGGTAGGCAAGAATTGGGTGGCTGTTTTAGGGTATGTCCGGGACGGAAACACCTACGTCGCCCGGACCTATTATACGAGCGGAAGTCAGGCCCTCTGGAGGTATTTGCCAAGAGTGACTTTTAATGACGAGAATAAGATCGCGTGGTTTGATAAGGGATACTCTGAAGACAGTCTGCCTTTGCCTTATCAGATCCAGAAATTCCTGGGTCAGGTGATGGATCAGGAAAAACCTAAACTGCTTCAAGAGAGCGAATGGACACTGCTTTTTGCCGGAACTACGAATGATCAGGCAAGGACCTATAAGGCGACTATCGAACCCTCCCCTCAAAAAGTGACATTTAAAGACGATCCCGGTGCAGTTGGAGGCTACATTGCTCCGGAAGGGCTGGATTTTGGGCACCCTTCGGACCGGCCGGATTTTGGTCGCATGCTTGACAACTATACATTTATTTCACCTGTGTATGGTTCTTTAATCACAAGGGTATTTCCGTCAGGTAATGGTAAATATAAGTTTACTTTCATGGAGGACAGAAAAGGGCGCTGCTGGATCGCTAATATAGAAACCAATGGCCCGTTAAATACTCTTGGGTTAAGTGCATCATGGGTCAAAGGCGGATCCTTCACCGTTCCTGCCTATGAATATGCCGAGCAATCTTACGGATACGGGAATTTTGATGATGTTGTTTACAAAGCCGGTACAACGAGAGTGCGCTATGTGGATATGTGGAAGAATTATCTGAGTAAGGTGCCTATTATCAAGGAATTCCACAGCAGGTTTGTTCTTCAAAATGATGAAGAGCTTCCTGATACGGTTGTCCCGGAGACGGAAACCGTCACTGCTCAGCCCAGGGTAAAGGTCCTGACATGGAAAGAGCAAGCATTGATCAATTGGAGCGGGGAAGAACCTGTTCTTTTGAAGGTGGGCAATACCCTGGTTAAGATTAATGAGGACCGTAAAGGCTACTTTGGCGTTCGTGTTAGTTCACGCAACGGTGAAGAGTTAAGCCGTAGAGTGTATTTTGAGGGATCACTGGACCTGGGAAGGGAAGGGGCGACAAACAGATTTAAAATGAACGGGGTGGTTTCAACGGCCCGTGTTGATCCGGATGTTTCGAGACAGCATGCCAGGGTCATCGTCCGAGAGAACCAGCTGATCATTGAGGATTTGGGATCAACCCATGGGACGCGTTATGCAGAAGGAGAGTTAACGCCAGATCTATTAAAAGATTTAATGGTGAACGCAAATACAGGGCAAAAAGATGAGGCGATGACCAGCACGGAATGGAAGGACTATCAGGCTTTGAATAATTTATACCATAGTAATGTGGAAGATAAAGTCTTGGCCGGTGCCTTGCTGAGTTTCGTCAGCAAGCACAGCATAAGCCCTCAATATATAGACTTTGTGATGATCGACAACTTAAAAAGAGTTGCCAGGGGTGAAGAAGAGTTTTATAGAACTGGACGGACTTCCGGCAGGAAATCGTATGCAGGAACTCTTATAGGGCTTATTTATAGGGATTTGCAGGATAGAAAACAAATTAAGAATAAACCGGCTCCTGTTATAGCGCAACGTTCCGCCCTTCTTCAACTGGCAGACAGCTATGCAACAGCAAAAGGTCTTTATATTTTTGTAAGCAAAAAACAAGGTTCGGTTTATAAAGCGATGCCTCCGGCGATAGAAGCTGCGCTGTCAAATATTGCGCGCCTACTAAGATCTCAAGACCGGCAGGGGATAAAATATAAGGATTTAAGCAAGGAAGAAAGACAGGCGATCTTGAAAGAAGCTGTTATTCAGGCCAATGGCAACTGGCAGGAATTTGCGGGTTTTATTAGAGGGACATTCGAGCCCTTTGTAAAACAACAAATGCCCAGATCTGCCCTTGCCTTATCGTACACGGGAAAGCTGGATGCGGCCATGGTTAGTTCGGCAACGGCTTCGGCGGGCTTTTTTAGTCTTACGAGAGCGCAAAAAGATGATGTCATTGCAACGATGAGAAGAATAAGACAATTGCCTTTCATGGTGGACAGTTTTAAGAAAAACCTGATGGCTCAATGGAGGAGCCCCTTGGTCAATGAGGCTGTTGAGAAGCGGCCCTCTAATCCGTTCCCTGCCTTTGTAGTCCGTGGGGCTGACGGCAAACGGTATGAGGGGCAGTTTATTTCGCCGCAAGCAAGCTGGGAAGACACCGAAACAGCTTTGAAAGACGAATTAGAAAAATACTCTGCTCTGCAGAAGTTTAATATGGCCGTCTACAGAGATCCGATTGAGAACGGCGAATACAGGATCGTTATTGTTCCGAGTGATATGGGTGATGAGAAAAGTGTTATTGATTTTATGAAAGACATACACGTGGCCGTTCAAGCGGCGCCTGTTATAGTAACTCCGACCTTTACTTTGAAGGAATCCAAAGGATGGAGATCTCTTCTTAGCCCCGTAACAAAGTATTTAAGTGCGATCGTAAAGAATAAATTTGTTCTTGCCTTAGACAGGGCGACGATCGCTCATCGTGAGCCTCAATTAAAAGGCGGTATCGATTTGACCCCGGCGAATATGCATTTACAGACACGTAACTCCGGCGCGGAGATTAAATTTCATTTAGACCCGGCTTTGCTTCAGCGCCTGCAGAACGCCCCCGGCTTTACCCCGGTGATCGTTAATATTCAGCCCCTGACGGATCTGAGAGGATTTTTAGGGTTGACATCGTCGATATCGCATGATATACTCTAAAAGTTATGAAGAACTTAATGATCCAAAAACATCACGTACCCTGTTATATGCTTTCATCCGCGTGGAGAAAGCCAAGGGGAAAAGGTGTGTGTTGAATCGTTAAGTAAATAATTTCAGGCAGTCCATTCAAACCACCGATCCTCAAAAGAGCCGGTGGTTTTTTTATTGGATAAAATGACATAGAAGGGAGGTGAAGAATATGAAAAATACTGTGCTGTTGGATGAACAAGAGGCTTTAGGCGCCGATCAACTGCTCACATTGACCGCTCAGGTGTACTTGAAAGAGGCCCTGATCGCTCAGGAGTACGAGATCTGCCGGGAGCTTGTGGATACGGCTAAGGGCCTGGGAGTGAACCCTGCCGATATCACGGCCGTGATCACGGATTATCTGAAAACAGGTGGTCCGGGCAAACAAAACCGGATACGCACATACAAGGAGGAGCAATAAGTATGTCTAGTGCGCCTATTCAAAAGCACGTGTTCGGTATAAGACCCAAATAAAAAGGACAGTCTGTTATAGGCTGTCCTTTTTATTTGTGGTATATTATGGAAATAAATTAGTCCTTAAGGAGCAGATCATGGGGTTCCATTTTAAAAGCATTAATATTTTTAATCCTTCCACTTTTGAGGGCGCGATCGTTTATGCCTATGTGCTCTTAGTGTGCGCGGTGGTCATCAACCGCATGCTGCGCATGGGCGTTGAGCGGGCGATGGCCAGGGGCTCTAAGGTTTTCATTGACCGCACCAGGGTTAAGTTCATTTCTCAGTTTGCCCAAATGATCGTTTATATAGTGACGTTCTTTATTTATGCCCGTCTGATCCCTGCCTTGTCTAATTTAGGTAATGCGGGGTTGGCGAGCGTCGGGGTGCTATCGGTGGTAGCAGGTCTTGCGGCGCAAAACACCCTGGGCAATCTGATTGCGGGCATTTCGCTTTTGCTCTACCGCCCTTTTAATGTCGGGGACCGCCTGCAGGTCACGGCACCGACGGGCCTGGAGACCGGTGAGATCGAGAGTTTAAATTTGG
>Ga0007854_10002605_pt1 | contig 11112 bp, 9 predicted proteins | sample CryBogCBH12Aug08_FD_60382 | JGI IMG/M metagenome (GOLD analysis project Ga0007854, IMG submission 60382) | Freshwater microbial communities from Crystal Bog, Wisconsin, USA - CBH12Aug08 | ecosystem: Environmental > Aquatic > Freshwater > Lake | place: Crystal Bog, Wisconsin, USA | collected... | reverse complement strand
TAGCCCAGCGAGGCGCCCATGAATGGCGCAGTGCAGGGCGATGCGATGGCCACCGCCAGCACGCCCGACAAAAACGCATTGGCCAGCGGATGTTTTAGCGTCAGGTTGGCCAGGCCCGTCCCGGGCAACTGGGCCAGCAGCCTGTCGATCTGCAGCCAGTCCATCAGGTTCATACCAATCAGGGTAAACAGCAGCGCCAGCCCACAAATAACGGCCGGCGACTGGAGCTGAAAGCCCCAACCGAGTTGTTCTCCACCTGCACGCAGCGCCAGCAGCAAGGCGCCCAGTGCCACAAACGACAGCACCACGCCCGCTGTGTAGGCAATCCCTTCGGCGCGATGACCCGGCGCACCCTCGTGGTGGGCCTTGCTGAAGGACAGCACCTTGATCGCCAGCACCGGAAACACGCACGGCATGAGGTTGAGAATCAGGCCGCCCAGCAGGGCGCTGAATAGCACCGCCAGCAGGCCCGCCGATAAGGGCAGGCCCGAGCCGCTGGATGACGACAGGCTCTGCGTATCGGTCGAAGTCGCAGGTTTTGCTGCATCGGCTTTATCTGGCCAGTGCCCATTTACCGTGGTCGAGACCCGCACACTGCGATCGCCCGACTGCAGGACAAAGGCCAGCTGCGATGGGCTCTCGCTGCGCAGGCTGGACAGCGGGAACACGGCACTCCAGTTGCCGTCTTTGTCCCAGCTCTGTACGCCGGTTTGGGCTGCTGAATCCTGCCCGACCTGATCACTCGTGACCTTATCCTTCGTGTTAGGGGACTGCGTGCCCTCAACAATATCGGGGCTTTCCACAAACGCATTGAGCGCCTTGCCACGCCATTGGCTGTCGAGTTGCGAAACCTGCAGGTGCAAGCCGCTGGCGTCTACTTGCAGACCGGCGTTGCCGGTGTGGGCCACAGGAGCCGCGTTCCGTGCCTGTTCAAACGCACCGGCTTGTAGTGCCATGGAACCTTGGGCCGGGATGTTCAGGACAAATTTTCCATCCTGTGGGATGCATTCCTGGCTACAGACCAGCCACGACGCTGAAAGATGGATCTGAACATTGCCGTCGGGCGGGGCTACAAATTTGTCGGAAATCTGCACCGGCACCGGAAGCAGCACCCGGCCTTCGTAGCCAAAGTTGGTCAGTGTGCCCACCGGGATGCGTTGCGGCGCCGGCCAGGCAATTTCGGCCGCCTGCAGGCCGGCCGGCAGCTCCCATTCGAGCCGGGTTGCCAGACCAGAATCGCCGGCATTTTTCCAGTAGGTGTGCCAGTGTGGCTGGTGATTAAGCTGCAGGCCCAGCCACAGTGGGGCGCCGGGGTGAATACCTTCCGGGGCAAAAGCCATCAGTTCTGCTCGCACCTGCGCTGTCTGAACCACGGCGTTTGGAGCGCGCGAGGAGAGTTCGTTCCTGGAGGGTCCAAATTGCGCCAGTGCGCTGGCGTGCCACAAAACAACACCGGTGCCCAGCGCGCCAGCCAGTAGCCTGCGCGCGACTCCATGCAAAGTGGCTGGCAGGCGAATACTCGTTATGAAACGCAACAGATGATTCATGGGAAGGAAAACAAGGAAACCGTGGAAACCAGAAAAAGCCGGTGTCGAGAGGGTCGATGCTACGCTATTCATGTGGCATCTGTTGGATCCAGAAATACCGGGGGAAGTTTTTTGGGGGCATGGATTCGCAGTTGCTTGTGGATGCTTTCGCGCCCGAAAACCACTTCGATATGCGCTGGCGAGACGCCAAACAGGGGCGCCAGAAATCGAACCATGTGGTCGGTTGCCTTGCCGTCCTTGGGCGCAGCGGTCACGCTGACCTTAAGCTGCGGCCCTTTGGGCTTGCCGATGGCGTCCTTACTGGCAGCCGGTTTGCCCAGAATGTTGACAACCAGCGTATCGCCGTCCCAATAAAAAAACGAATCGGGTTCGCTGATGCGCGAAACCGGTGGTGATGTTGACGGGGTTGTGGCGGGCCGGTTGCGTGACATCCCACAATAATAAAGCGTGACGATAAAGCGTCGGTTTGAATTCGGTCCTAAGATAGGCCTATGCAGCGTCTTTCACGATTTTGGGCCGACTGGACTACCCTTCAATTTTCCCGCCAGCGGGAATCGGGCGCCTTGTCGAAAACCATTGCGGTGCTGCCGGTGGCGGCCACTGAACAACACGGCCCGCACCTGCCGCTGTCGGTCGACCGCATGCTGGTGGATGGCGTCATAGCGGCGGCCTTGCCCCATTTGCCAGACGATTTGCCGGTCCTTATTTTGCCCAACCAGGCGGTCGGCCTGAGCCCGGAACACGCGGCCTTTGCCGGCAACCTGACGCTGAAAGCAGAAACCGTGTTGCGTGTCTGGACAGAATTGGCAGATTGCGTTGCGGCTACAGGAATCCGCAAGCTCGTGGTGCTGAATTCCCATGGCGGACAGGTTGGTCTGGCCGATGCGCTGACGTGCGATGTACGGGTTCGCCACGGTATGCTGGCTTATCGGGTCAACTGGTACGACTTGCCGTTGAACGGGCCCGACGCCGTACATAGCACCGATGCCAGTGCGCTGTTCGACGCCCACGAATGGCGCTTTGGCATACACGCCGGCGACCTCGAGACGTCCGTCATGCTGGCCCTCGATCCCAATCTGGTGCAAATGGACGAGGCGCGCAATTTTGAATCGGCGTCAGCCGAACGGGCGCGCCGGTTTGCCATTCTCGGCAACGGAAAATCGGCCAAACTGGGCTGGGCGATGCAGGATTACAACCCGCACGGGGCAGTGGGCAACGCTGCCGCAGCGACGGCGGAAAAAGGCCGCGCGGTACTACAGGCGGCGGGCCTGTCGTTGGCGCGGTTGCTGGCGGAGTTGCATGATCAGGAGTTGCCGCACCACGGCTCGCCAACCGGTGCTTAAAACGGCCCTTAGCCGTTAATGAAATTAAACAGCGACAGCTTCTGGATCTGGGCGTAAGACTGCAGCGCCGCCGAGTAACTGGTCTGCTGGCTCTGGAAGGCGGAAATGGTCTGCACCATGTTGACGTCCTGCGCGTTTGACAAATCGGTCTGCTGCTGGATCGTGCGATTGTCATTGGCTGAAGAAATGACCTGGGCCCGGTTCAGCAAGGTGCCCGCCTCGCCGCGCACCGCCGACACTTTGGCCAGTGCGATGTCGATATTGGTCAGCGCCTGGCCAACGGCCTGAGAGGCAGCGTTCTGATTGGCCGCGCCGCCGATGTCCTTGACCGCAGTATCAAGCGTCGAGAAAACGCTGTTGCTCGGCGTGACGGTCAACGTGTCGCCAACCGCAGGGGTGCCGGTTACGTTCAGTGAAAGACCGGGCATCGCGGTGATGGTGAAGTTGCCGGTCTGAGCCGTCGGATAGCTCGCGGTGAGGCCGGTATAGGGACCGCCCACATTCGGATTTTCGGTAATGTCGTAGGTGACGGTCGTCGTGCCGGGCACCGTGGTGGTGTCTACGCCGCTCACGCTCACCGTGTACGCAGACCCGTTCACCAACGTCGAATTGGTGAGGGTCACGCCGCTGGTATTGAGCGTTCGCGATGTGGGAATCGGGCCCGTCGTGGCGTTGCTCACGGCTACGTTGTAGGCGCCGTCGGTGGCCGGTTGGTTCATGAACGCTGCGCTGCCGTCGAGCTTGCCGGGAATGTCGGTGGTGGTACTCGTAGCCACGCCGCCAAGACCGTTGTAGGTGTACGTGCCGTTGGGCGCGTTGGGCCCGACAATGGGCGTCAGGGCGCTGCCCAGGCCGGCAAAGAGCGGCTGGCCATTGCTGTCCTTGGTGTTGGATAGCGCCAGTACCTGACTGGAAAGGCTGGCAATCTGGGCCGCTATGGTCTGGCGGTCGGCACTGGTCTGGGCGGTATCGCCGGCGTTGACCACCAGCGTTCGGATACTCTGCAATGCCTTGGTGATGCTACCCAGCGTGCCTTCGGCGTTGGTCATGCTGTCCTGCTCGGAGTTGAGCGCATTCTGGTCGGCCGTGATTCGGCCAAGGCGGGTCAGGGCGCGCTCGGCGGCAGCAGCGCCGGAGGGGTCGTCGCTGGGGTTGTTGATACGCTTGCCCGAACTCAGCTGGTTTTGCAGGTTGGAGAGCGAGACCTGCTGATTCTGCAGGTTCTGCAAGGTGTAGTTGTAGGCAGACGCGCTGCCTACGCGCATATAGCCATTCACTGACATGACGAATCTCCAGTTTTAAACATTGGATGGATTTGTTTAATTTATTTACTGCAGGTTTTGCATCAGGGTCGTAAAAATTGACTGTGCAATCTGAATCATTTTTGAAGCGGCCTGATAGGCTTGCTGGTATTGCAACAGCTTGGAGGCCTCTTCGTCAAGATTGACACCGGAAACTGCATTGCTGGCGCTCGACGCGTTGGTGGCCAGATTGGTCGACACGGTAGCCGAATAGCTGGCCGTCTGGGCCCAGATGCCCACTTGGGCAATGGCCGCTGCATAGCCGTCGGTCAGCGCGGCACCGTCAAACATGGGCGTATCACGCAGGTTGGCAATTGCCTTGGCATTGCCGCCGTCCTGCGTCGGATAGGGGTTGGGCTCAACGGTCATGGTGTCGCCATTGGCCGCTGCGCCCGTCAGCGTCAGAGACCAGCCTGGAGTGCCCGCGGGCGCCCAGGTTATGGCCTGCCCGGGTGTGTAAGTGGCGCCGGTGACCACCGTGGTCGCAGTGGTGTTGTCGACAATGTTGTACGTTGTGGCGCCGGCGACCACCGAGAACTGCACCGAATAATTGTCGATCGGGGTCGCCAGATTGACCGAACTGAGGTTGCTGACGGTCAGCGACCCCTGATTCGTGGCGCCCGCAGTGACCGCCACCGGTGATGCCACCGCCAGAGAGCGGGGCGACGAAAATTCGCTTTGCACGTTGCTTGCGGCCGTGTTAAAGGGCTTTAGCAGAAAACTGTCTCCTGCCGCGGGCGTGCCGCCAGCAAGCGATATATTGAGCCCGTCTACGGTGGCCAGAACCGGAGCGGCGGTCGGTGGCGTCTGTGGAAATGCCGTTACTGTGCCGTCGGTCAGGCGGATAACGTTGCCGGTAGTGGGCGACGTGAATTGCACCTGATAGTCTGACGGCTGGAATTTTGTCACATCGCTGATCGACATTCCCAGCGAGCCTGTGCCCGCGTTGGTTGTCGCAGACAGAATATTCTGGTTGTTGAAGGTGGCGGGTGCGAAAAGGTCGGCGCCCGGGTTGCCGTTCATGTCCAAGCCTAAATTCTGCTGCGTATTCATGGCCGTTGTGGTGGCCATGGTCAGTCGTCCGAGCAGATTGCGCGCGTTGGTGAGGTCGACGTTCTGAAACTTCAGCAATCCCGCGACCTGCCCGCCACCGAGTGCGCTTTCTGCCAGCGGCACCAGCGTGCCACTGCGGTTGATGGCAATTTCACTTTTTGAAGGATCGCCAAACGAGTCGGTTGTGACAGATAGCGGTGACACCGCCGAGCCCAGCACCAGCGCCTGGCTGCCGCCTACAAACACACCCACCGTGCCGTCGCTGGCCGGAATTTGCGTGGTCTGGATCAACTGGTTCAGCTGATTGATGAGGTTGTCGCGTTTGTCCAGCAGCGTGTTGTCCGGCTGGGCCGACCCGCCCGGCGCGGCGGCTATTTGCTGGTTGACCTGAGCGATGTTGTTGGCCAACGTATTGATGTTGGTAATCATCTGGTTCAGCGGTTGCGTGACCCCGGCCTGCAACTGGTCCAGACTTTGCGACATCTGCTGAATGCGGGCAGCGGTTTCATTGACGCTGGTCAGCGCTACGGTGCGTGCGGTGAGGTCGGCAGGGGTGCTGGCCACGCCCGAAAACGCGTTCAGCATGTCGCTGATCGACTGTCCGACGTCGGACGTGCCGCCCTGGAATATGGCTTGCAGACTTTGCAGTTGCGTGGAGTGTTGCTGGTCGGACGCGGCTACGGCGCTGGTGGCCGTGGCCTGCTGGCCCAGAAACGTGTCGTACTGACGCTGCACGGTCTGCACGCCAACACCTTCGCCAATATAGCCGCTGCCAAAATACTGATCCGGCGCCGCCTGCATGATGACCTGCTCACGCGAATAGCCGGTTGTATTGGCATTGGCAATATTGTTGCCGGTGGTCTGCAGTGCGACCAGATTGGCCTGCAGTGCCTGCGTTCCGATATTGAGAATGCCCATTTTTTGCGCCTCTTAAACTTGTACGCGACGCATTTGCAGCGTGGCATTGATGGCGCGACTGAGCTTGCTGGCGTAGTCGGGATCGGTTGCGTAGCCGGCCTTCTGCAGGCCACTGGCAAACGCCTGCGCAGAGCCTGTCTGCAGCTTTACCTGCGCGTAGCGCGGGCTTTGCGAAATCATGTGGGCGTAGTCTTTGAAGGCGTCGTCGTACGAGTCATAGGCACGAAAACGGGCCACGGTTTTCTGCGGCACCCCATGCACATATTCGGTGGTGCTGACTTCGGCAACCTTGCCGGTCCAGCCAGCCCCGGCCTTGATCCCGAAAACGTTGTACGAGGGGGCTCCGCCTTTGAGTTTTATTTCGTGCTGGCCCCACGCTGTCTCGTGCCCCGCCTGTCCGAGCATGAAGTGGGCCGGAATGCCGCTGCTGGCAGACACCCGGTTGGCAACGCCGGAGAGCTTGTTTACAAACGCAACCTGTTCGACCGTCGGGCCGCGGCGGCTGCTTAAATTGCCACTGGTTAATGGGGCTGCACCGGGTGCGGTTGTGGCACCGACCGTGGGCTGATCAGCGCCGCTCTGCCCCGTATTGCTCTGGCTTGCATTATTGCGCCCAGCCTGCGCCTGACGTGTCAGCTGCGCAGCAATCAGGTCGGCCAGGCCACCGGGCTTGCCGGACATCTGCACCGCAAACTGCTGGTCCAGCAACTGGGTTCCCAATTCGCCACCGGCGTTGTCGAGCATGCCGCTTTTCAGGGTCGCGCTGGCGTCGCGCATGCTTTTGATCAACTCGTTCATGAACAGCGATTCAAACTGCTTCGCGGTTTCCTTGATCGCCTGCGGGCTGCTGCTGTCTGAGGCGGCCAGTTTCAGTGCGTTCAGCGACTGCGCGTCCGCAGCCAGCGACTGGCTGATGGACGACGTGCCGTTGATTGCGGAAAAGCCCATATCAGATCACTTCCAGCTCAGCGTTGAGGGCGCCGGCAGATTTGATGGCTTGCAGGATCGCCAGCAAGTCCTGCGGGGTTGCCCCCAATGAGTTGAGCGCGCGAACCACTTCCGACAACTGCGCTGCCGCAGGAATCTGAATCAGTTTGCCGGGCTCCTGCTTGATTTCGATATTGGTTTTTTCGGCCACCACCGTCTGGCCGCCCGACAGTGCGTTGGGCTGGCTGATGACCGGGGTGGATGAAATACTGATCGACAAATTGCCGTGCGCAATCGCGCAGGCGCCCAGCGTCACGGCCTGATTGAGCACAATCGAGCCGGTGCGGGAGTTGATGATGACCTTGGCAGCGGCCACTGACGATTCGATCGGAAGTTCCTCCAGTTCGGCAATAAACGCAATGCGCTCGTTGGGGCTGGTAGGCGCCGTGACCTGAACCGTGCGGCCGTCCAACGCCTGCGCCACGCCGTTGCCAAAGCGCTGGTTGAGCGTCTGCGCGACCTTGCGTGCCATCTGGAAGTCCGACGCATTCAGGCTCAGGCTGATGCTGCCGCCTTCGAGCAAAGCCGTAGGCACCGAGCGCTCCACTTGTGCGCCGTCGGGGATACGGCCCACACTGAGGTGGTTCACAGTAACCTTGCTGCCGCCTGCCGATGCACCTGCGCCGGCAACAATCAGGTTGCCCTGGGCCATGGCATAGATCTCGCCGTCAGCGCCTTTGAGCGGGGTCGCAATCAGGGTGCCGCCCTTGAGCGACTTGGCGTTGCCGATGGACGATACATCGATGTCCAGCAACTGGCCCGGCCGCGCAAAGGCCGGCAGTTGTGCCGTGACCAGCACGGCGGCCACGTTTTTCATCTGCAGCTGGGTGAGTTGGGCGGTTGGCAACGTAATTCCGAGTTGACGCAAGTAATTGGCCAGGCCCTGCGTGGTGTAGGGCATCTGGGTGGTCTGATCGCCGGTTCCATCCAGGCCCACCACCAGTCCAAAACCGGTCAACTGGTTGCTCCGAACGCCCTCGACGCTGGCAATTTCTTTCAGCCGGCCGGCGTGCGCGGGCATCGCAGGCAGCAGTCCGGCTATGAGCAGGCAAGCCGCGCAAAGCATCCCGATCAGCATGTGCCGGGCGGAGCTTTTTGTGATTGCGTGTGCGTGCGTCATGAAAAACTTCGGTGGCGGGGTGACCCGAACGGATCTGTGACCCCTCGGCACAATTCTCGGGAACTTTAGAACGGGTTAAAGCTCAAAAAGAAGCGCGAAAGCCAGCCAACTTGTTGCGCTTCGGCTTGCGCACCACGGCCCTTGGATTCAACCCGGACATCAGCCACCTGGGTCGAACTGATGATGTTGTTGGGCTGCAGCAGGCGCGGGTCGACCGTGCCGGTAAAGCGCATCACGTCAACATTGTGGTTGACACCGATCTGCTTTTCACCCGACACCACCAGATTGCCGTTGGGCAATACGTCGACCACCGTGGTCGTGATGGAGCCGGCAAAAGTGTTGGCTGCGGTAGCTGCGCCCTTGCCGGTAAAGTCGTTGGCGGTGGTGGCCGACATGTTCAGATTGACCAGGTCGGCCGCCAGAATGCCGGGCAGCGGCGGCGTAATGGCCGTGCTGGCCGAGGTGTCGCGGTTCACGGTGGACGAAGAAACCTGACTTGCCGTCAGGCTTTCAACGATCTGAATCGTCACGATGTCGCCCATTAGGCGTGCGCGGCTGTCCTCAAACGCGGGGCGGTAACTGGCGGTCGAAAACAGGCTTCCGGTGGCCCGCTTGTGCTCGGGCTGTGGGTTGGCGGCAACCGGGCTTATGTGGGGCTCGGCGAAGTCAACCGTTACTTTTTGGGGTAGCGGCGCGCAGGCGGCGCACAGCCCGGCGGCGATGACCAGTACGGCAAAAGTACGCGCCGGTGTTGCGGTACGCTGGTGTGTTGAGTGATTTAGGACAAGATTTTCCATGGTGCGCCTCTGGCCTTGAATCGTTACAGATTGGCGAGTTTTTGCAGCATCTGGTCGGAGGCCTGTACCGCCTTCGAATTCATTTCATAGGCACGCTGGGTCTGGATCATGCTGACGAGTTCCTGCACAACGTTGACGTTGGACGACTCCACAAAACCCTGAATCAGGGTGCCCATGCCGTTGGTGCCTGCGGTTGCTGCATTGGGCTGTCCGGAGGCTGCCGTTTCCTGAAAAATATTTTGTCCGGTCGGCGCCAGGCCGGCTGGATTGACAAAGCTCGCCATCGTGATGGTGCCGATGGTCTGCGGCGTCACGGTGCCCGGTATGGTGGCCGTGACGGTTCCGTTGGTGGCAATCGAGACGCTGGTGGCAGTAGCCGGCACCGTTATTCCACCCTGCACCAGCAGGCCACTGGAGTTGACCAGTCGGCCCTGGTTGTCGAGTTGAAACGAGCCATCGCGGGTGTAGCCCGTGGTGCCGTCGGGAAGCGTGAGCTGAAAGAAGCCGTTGCCCTGAATGGCGACGTCCAGATTATTGCTGGTCTGGGTCAGGCTGCCCTGCGAAAAGGTGCGGCTGGTGGCTACCGTGCGCACGCCCAGACCGATTTGCATGCCGGTTGGCAGGTTGGTCTGGTCAGACGTGCTGGAGCCCACCTGACGCAGATTCTGGTACATCAGATCTTCAAATACCGCATGCCCGGTCTTGAACCCGTTGGTGGCCGAGTTGGCCAGATTGTTGGATATAACGTCGAGCTGCGTTTGCTGCGCTTCCATGCCAGTTTTGGCAATCCAGAGTGAATTCATCATGATGTTTTATCCTTGCATGCCGAGCAGCTCTGAGGCAGAGCGGTCGTTGGACTCGGAGGTTGAAAGCAAACGCATTTGCGACTCGAACTGGCGTGAGGCCTGAATGATGCCCACCATGGTGTCGATGGCATTGACGTTGGAGCCTTCCAGAACGCCGGTTTGCACCTTGGCGGTGTCATCCTGATTTAACGGGTCGCCCGAAGCGGTGTGAAAAAGACTGTCTTCCCCGCGCTGCAAAGGATCGTCGGTGGTGGGCGTCACCAGTTTGAGCCGGCCCAAAGAATTGGGCGCCTGGCTGCCGGTTTGCGCGGTCAGGGCGCCGTTGGGGCTGATGGTCAGGTCGGCGCCCTGTGGCACCGTGATGGGCCCGCCGCCGCTGGACAGCACCGGCATGCCGTTTCCGGTCATCAGGGTACCGTCGCTCGAAATCTCGAACTGCCCGTTGCGGGTATAGGCTTCGTTGCCGTCGGGGCCCTGCACCGCAAACCAGCTGTTGCCAACGTTCATGGCGTCCAGACTGCGATTGGTCCGAATGGCCGGGCCGGACAGCTGCGAAAAGCTGCCGGTCGCTTCCACCGCAAAAACGCGGGTGGTTGCGCCTTCGCCATTGAGGGGCACAGCGCGGTAGGCTTCGAGCTGCGCCCGAAAGCCGTTGGTGGAGGCGTTGGCCAGATTGGTTGCCAGGATGGCCTGCCGATTGGCGGCAGCCGTGGCCCCGGTCATGGCGGTGTAAATCAGGCGATCCATGGTGCTTTAACTCCGCAATGCGTCAGCGCAGGTTGACCAGAGTCGACATGATCTGGTCCTCTGTCTTGATGGACTGCGCATTGGCCTGGTAATTGCGCTGCGCCGTCATCATGTTGACCAGTTCAGCGGTCAGGTCGACATTGGAAGACTCCACCGCGCCGGCCTGCAGTGCACCGGCCTGCCCGATGCTCGGATCGCCCAGCACCGGGACACCGGAAGCGTACGACTGCAAATACTCGCCCGACCCGACGGGGGTCAGGCCTTCCACATTGCGGAAATTGGCCAACGCCACCATGCCGCCAGTCTTCAGTGTCTGGCCGTTTGAATAGGTGGTGGTGATGACGCCTCTGGAGTCGATGCTCAGGTTGGTGAAGTTGCCAGACGTATAACCGTTCTGGGCCAGACTGGCGACAGAAAATGCGGTGCCGTACTGGGTTACCCCGCTCAGGTCCAGCGTAGGCGTGATCGGGCCTGCCGTGGGGTTGCTGGCATT
>Ga0007854_10002603_pt1 | contig 11115 bp, 12 predicted proteins | sample CryBogCBH12Aug08_FD_60382 | JGI IMG/M metagenome (GOLD analysis project Ga0007854, IMG submission 60382) | Freshwater microbial communities from Crystal Bog, Wisconsin, USA - CBH12Aug08 | ecosystem: Environmental > Aquatic > Freshwater > Lake | place: Crystal Bog, Wisconsin, USA | collected... | reverse complement strand
TGCAGACTTGGCGCCAGATGAATTCATCAAAACCCTTTGCAATTCGCTCTTGGAGTCGGTCAAAACCGACAAGAACCTCAAAAGCGGAGACCCCGAGCGCATTCGCCAAGTGGTGGACACCCAAGTGCTCCCCAATGTGAATTTCCAAAGGATGACGGCCTCTGCGGTGGGGCCTCAGTGGAGGAGTGCCACGGATGAACAAAAAGCAAAGCTTCAAGAGCAATTCAAGATTTTGTTGATGCACACCTACTCGGGCGCTTTGACCCAAATCAGAGACCAAACCGTGACGGTCAAGCCCTTGAGGTCTGACCCCCAAGACAAAGAGGTTTTGGTCAAAACCGAGGTCAAAGGAGGCGGCGAGCCCATTCAACTCGACTACAGACTTGAGAAAACCCCAGGTGTTGGCATGGGCTGGAAGATCTACAACTTGAACGTCTTGGGCGTTTGGTTGGTGGACACCTATCGCACTCAGTTCTCCCAAGAGATCAATGCCAAAGGCATCGATGGTTTGATTGCGACGCTCACCGATCGTAACCAAAGCAACGGCAACACCCAAAGCGCCAAAAAATAAGCCCTCATGATCACTTTGGCCCTGCCCTCCATCTTGACGCACAGCCAAGCACGCGAGTGCTTGGATGGACTCTTGCAAGCTCTCGGAAATGGGAACACCCCTTCACAAGGCCCCATTCATTTGAATGCAAAAGCCTTGAGCCAATTCGATTCCAGCGCGTTGGCGGTGCTCTTGGAGCTCAAGCGACAAGCCCTCGAGCAGGGAAGAGAGTTGGTGATCGATGAGCCAAGTGATGCGCTTTTGAGCTTGGTCAAGGTCTACGGGGTGGCTGACTTTTTGATCCGACCCAGCCACTGAGGCTTGGCTCAAAGGGGTGGCCCAAAACGAATGGGCCCATGAAAAAAATTAAAACACCCTTGTTTTAGGCAAATTACCCCCCTCAGGCGTAAAATCTACCCTCTTATGAATCCCACACCCCAAACCAGCGCTGCTGAACCTTCTCTTGTGCAAAACCCCCAATGGAGTGGGCGATCTGCCATCTCGATTGAAGGCATTTGCAAAACCTACCACACGGCCAAGGGACCTTTCGAGGCCCTTCAAAACGTGAGTTTTCAAATCGAGCAAGGCGAGTTCTTTGGACTCTTGGGACCAAACGGCGCGGGCAAGACCACGCTCATCAGTTTGCTCTCTGGACTTGCCAAGCCCACGAGTGGTCGCATACAGGTTTTGGGTCACGATGTGCAAGGCGACAGCGCCAATGCCAGACGGCAATTGGGTGTCGTGCCCCAAGAGTTGGTGTTCGATCCTTTTTTCACTGTGCGTGAAGCCCTGACCTTTCAATCGGGTTATTTCGGCATCACCAAAAACGACGCTTGGATCGATGAGTTGCTCGAGAGCTTGGGTCTGGCCGACAAAGCCAACAACAACATGAGGCAGTTGTCTGGTGGCATGAAGCGACGCGTCTTGGTCGCTCAAGCTTTGGTGCACAAGCCACCCGTGATCGTGCTCGATGAGCCCACCGCTGGAGTGGACGTCGAGCTCAGACAAACCCTTTGGCAGTTCATCGCCAAATTGAACAAACAAGGCCACACCGTGCTCTTGACCACCCATTATTTGGAGGAGGCCGAGGCGCTTTGCTCGCGCATTGCGATGCTCAAGACAGGCCAAGTGGTGGCGCTGAGCTCAACCAGTGAACTGCTCGCCAACGCGTCCAGCAACGTGCTTCGCTTCAAACTCGATGTGCCTTTGCCAGCATCCTTGGCTCAATTGGCCAGGGTGACAGGGCGCATCGTGCAGCTTCCCGCGCACGATGCCAAAGAGATCGAAACGCACTTGGCCACCTTGCGCGAGCACGGACTGGAGCCCGAGGACATTGAGATCAGAAAGGCCGATTTGGAGGACGTCTTCATCGACGTCATGAGCCAAGCTCAAGCCAACACTTCCGCGAGGGTTGCATCATGAGAGGATGGCAAGCGCTGTTTTACAAAGAGGTCTTGAGGTTTTGGAAGGTGAGCTTTCAAACGATTGCGGCCCCCGTCTTGACCGCCGTTCTTTATCTGATGATCTTTGGTCACGTGATGGCCAACCGAGTTCAGGTCTATGACCAAGTGGGTTACACCGCTTTCATCTTGCCCGGTTTGGTGATGATGAGCTTGTTGCAAAACTCCTTTGCCAACAGTTCATCCTCCATGGTGCAAAGCAAGATCATGGGCAATTTGGTCTTCATTTTGCTCACTCCCTTGAGTCACTGGAGTTGGTTTTTCGCCTACGTGTTGTCCGCCATGGTGCGTGGCGTGGCGGTGGGCTTGGGTGTGCTGTTGGTGACGGCTTGGTTTGTCCCGCTCACCTTTGTCTACCCCATTTGGATCGTGGTGTTTGCGCTCTTGGGTGCTGCAATGCTTGGGACCCTTGGGCTCATTGCTGGGCTGTGGGCGGAGAAGTTTGATCAGATGGCAGCGTTTCAAAACTTTGTGATCGTGCCCATGACCTTTTTGAGCGGTGTGTTTTATTCCATTCACACGCTGCCCCCTTTGTGGCAGTTGGCCAGTCACTTCAACCCCTTCTTTTACATGATCGATGGGTTCAGGTTTGGCTTTTTTGGGGTGAGCGATGTCTCGCCTTGGCTCAGTTTGTCCTTGGTGGGTGGAGCCTTGGTGTTGGTCTCGGGACTGGCGCTCACGCTGCTCAAAACGGGTTACAAAATTCGAGGATGAAGTTCGAGCGCTCGAGATCTGAGTGGGCAGGCGAGTATTTTTTTTCAAGCAAGGTTTTCACATGACTGCGGATGAATTGAAGTCTCTCATTGAGAGCAATTTGACGTGCCAGCACATGGAGCTCGAGGGTGACGGCAGGCATTGGTTTGCCACGATCGTCTCAGAGGAGTTCGAGGGCATGAGGGCCATCAAGCGCCATCAACGTGTGTACCAAACCTTGGGTCAAAAAATGCACACCGACGAGGTGCACGCGCTCTCCATGAAGACCTTCACCCCTCAAGAGTGGGCTCTTGAGTCCCGGCCGCAAGCGGCCAACAAAGGGGCCTAGTTTTGGATCAACTTCTCATCAAGGGTGGTAACGCCTTAAGGGGCGAGGTGCAAATCTCTGGCGCCAAGAATGCAACGCTCCCAGAGCTTTGCGCAAGCCTGCTCACCTCAGAGGAGGTTGTCCTTGACAACGTGCCCGAGCTCCAAGACGTCTCCAACATGGTCAAGCTGCTGCGCAGCATGGGCGTGGAAGTTCATTCGCCCAAAGCGCACACTTACAACTTGGTGGCCAGCAACACGTTGACGCCTTTGGCCTCTTACGACTTGGTCAAAACCATGCGTGCCTCTGTGTTGGCGTTGGGTCCACTGCTTGCACGTTTTGGTCATGCCAAAGTTTCACTGCCGGGGGGTTGCGTGATTGGCTCCAGACCTGTGGACCAGCACATCAAGGGGCTGGAGGCGATGGGAGCGGAGATCAAAGTGGAGCATGGCTACATGCTCGCCTCTTTGAAGCCTGGATTGGAGCGCTTGCAAGGGGCTCGCATCACAACAGACATGGTGACCGTGACCGGGACCGAGAACTTGCTCATGGCCGCTTGCTTGGCCCAGGGTGAGACCGTTTTGGAAAACGCTGCCCAAGAGCCCGAAGTCACCGATCTGGCTCACATGTTGGTTGCCATGGGCGCCAAGATCGAAGGCATTGGAACTTCTCGCATCCGTGTGACGGGTGTGGATGCCCTTCACGGCGTGCAGCACCGCGTGGTGAGCGATCGCATTGAAGCCGGCACTTTCCTGTGCGCAGTGGCCTGCACAGGAGGTGAGGTCTTTTTGAAGGACGCACGCTCAGAGCACTTGGACGCGGTGATTGAGAAATTGATTGCTTGCGGCGTGCATATTGAGAGGCGAGACAACGGGATATGGGTCAAAGCGTCTGGCGAGCCTTTTCGCGATCTCAAAGCTCAAAGCTTTCGTACCACCGAGTACCCAGGCTTTCCCACCGACATGCAAGCTCAGTTCATGGTCTTGAACGCGGTGTGCTCAGGCAGCTCCAAAGCCACGGAGACGATTTTTGAGAACCGCTTCATGCACGTCAATGAGTTGGTGAGGTTGGGTGCGAACATTCAAATCGATGGCAAAGTGGCCTTGGTTCAAGGCGTGCAAAGCCTATCGGGCGCCGATGTGATGGCCACCGATTTGAGGGCTTCGGCATGCTTGGTGATTGCGGGCTTGGTCGCGCAAGGCGAGACCCGTGTGCAACGCATCTACCACTTGGACCGTGGCTACGAGGCCATGGAGGCTAAACTGCGCGCTTTGGGTGCAGACATCGAAAGAATCAAATGATCACACTGGCATTGTCTAAGGGACGCATTTTTGATGAAACCATGCCGCTCTTGAGCGCGGCAGGTGTGGAGGTGCTCGAGCACCCCGAGACCTCAAGAAAGCTCATTCTCCCAACCAACCAAGAAGGCCTGCGTGTGGTGTTGGTGAGGGCCTCTGATGTGCCCACTTACGTTCAGTATGGTGGTGCAGACCTTGGGGTCACAGGTTTAGACACTTTGATCGAACACGGTGGCCACGGCTTGTACCAGCCACTCGATTTGCAAATCGCAAAGTGCCGCATGAGTGTGGCCACACCCCTGGGTTTTGACTACGAGGGTGCGGTGAGACAAGGCTCGCGATTGAAAATCGCCACCAAATACTTGCAAATCGCCAAAGATTTTTTTGCCACCAAAGGCGTGCACGTGGACTTGGTCAAACTCTATGGCAGCATGGAGTTGGCCCCATTGACCGGCTTGGCCGATGCGATCGTGGATTTGGTCTCAACGGGCAGCACCTTGAAGGCCAACCACTTGGTGGAGGTGGAGCGGATCATGGACATCAGCTCTCACTTGGTGGTGAACCAAGCGGCTTTGAAACTCAAGCAGTCCAAGCTTCGCCCACTGCTGGACGCCTTTGAGCGTGCGGTCTCTGCCTCCAAACTTTGAGCGAACACTTGGCCAACCCTTCAAGCAGTTGTTGAAACACATTTGTGAGTGACTCTCAAACATGTCTACCTTAAAACCCCTTTACTTGAACACGCAGCAAGCGGACTTTGATGCTCAATTCACGGCCCGTTTGCACTGGAGTGCGAGTGAAGACAAAACGATCGAAGCCCGAGTGGAGGGGATCATTGAGCGTGTGAAGTCACAAGGTGACGAAGCCCTTTTGGCTTTGAGCCAAGAGCTCGATGGCTCAAGCGCCAAAACCATGGCAGAGTTGAGCATCGCCCCCGAAGAGCTCAAAGCCGCTTTTGATGGGTTGCCTGAAGAACAAAGGCGATCTCTTACCGAGGCCCACAAGCGCGTGCGCCTCTACCACGAAGCCCAAAAGAAGGCCTGTGGCGAGAGTTGGCAGTATTTTGATGAAGACGGCTCACTCCTTGGCCAAAAGGTAACGCCTTTGGACCGCGTGGGCATTTATGTCCCAGGCGGCAAAGCCGCCTATCCATCGAGTGTGCTCATGAACGCCGTGCCTGCACATGTGGCAGGGGTTGAAGAGATTATTATGGTGGTCCCCACACCGGGTGGCGAGAGAAATGCGTTGGTTCTTGCTGCTGCTCACTTGGCCGGTGTCACGCATGTGTTCACCTTGGGCGGTGCTCAAGCGATTGCCGCCTTGGCCTATGGCACTCAAACCGTTCCCAAAGTGGACAAGATCACGGGACCGGGCAACGCTTATGTCGCCAGTGCAAAGCGACGCGTCTTTGGTCAAGTGGGCATTGACATGATCGCAGGACCTTCGGAGATCATGGTTTTGGCAGACGCTTCAACGCCTGCTGACTGGGTTGCCATGGATTTGTTCTCTCAAGCCGAGCACGATGAGTTGGCGCAAAGCATTTTGCTTTGTCCAGATCCAGAATATTTGGAGCGTGTTCAGGCCTCTATGGAGCGACTCATCAAAGACATGCCCAGGCGCGCCATCATTGAGAAGTCCATCAACAACCGCGGCGCTTTCATCCTCACGCAAAGCATGGAGGAGGCGTGTGAGATCTCCAATCGAATTGCGCCCGAGCATTTGGAGGTCTGCTCCAGAGACCCCCACCGCTGGGAACACCATTTGAAACACGCGGGAGCGATCTTTTTGGGCGCCTACACGAGCGAGTCCTTGGGCGACTATTGTGCGGGACCCAATCACGTGCTGCCCACATCGGGCACGGCGCGCTTTAGCTCACCCTTGGGCGTCTATGACTTTCAAAAGCGAAGCAGTTTGATCCAAGTCAGTCCCAAAGGGGCCGAACACTTGGGTCACATCGCCAGCGTTTTGGCGCACGGTGAGGGGCTCACTGCGCACGCAAGAGCGGCCGAGATGCGACTGCAATCGAACGAGGCCGATTTGGGGCCAGAGGACTTGGTTCTTTTGAATGCTTTGAAAGCGCAAAGAATCACCAAGTGAAATTGAGTGGATTCAAAGATTGATCTCTTTTTGCCACAAGTCCCTTGAGTTCAGGGTGGACTCGTGCTTTCCCATTCAACTCGAAGTTTGTGCCTTTTATAATTGAGTTTTAAAGACGAATTTTTCATGTCCAAGCCTGATCTATCTCACCTTCGCGCAGATGTGCGAGCCATGCAGGCTTATCATGTGCAAGCGACCCGTCCTGGGCTCATCAAATTGGACGCGATGGAGAACCCCTTCGTGCTCTCCAAAGCGTTGCAGGCTGAGCTGGGTCAACGGCTTCAATCGGTGGAGATCAACCGCTACCCGGGACCTCGCACCGAGGAGCTGCAAAAGGCTTTGGCCGACTTCATCGATTTGCCCCAAGGTCATGCTTTGATGCTGGGAAACGGATCGGATGAGTTGATTGGCCTTCTGACCTTGGCCATGGCACGCCCAGGAGCCAAAGTTTTGGCGCCAGAGCCTGCCTTTGTGATGTACAAAAACTTTGCCCTCCAAATGGGTCTTGAGTTTGTGGGCGTCTCCCTCAAAGCCGATTTTTCGCTTGACATGGCTGCCATGCAAGCGGCCATTGACGCCCACCAACCCAGCGTTGTCTATCTGGCCTATCCCAACAACCCAAGCGCCAACGCTTGGAGTGAGACGGACATTGCAACCCTCATTGAGTGGGTCAGTGCTTACAAAGGTGTGGTGGTGATGGATGAGGCCTATCAGCCTTTTGCGGCCGCCACGTGGCTCACCCACATGCGTGAGCATCCTGAACAAAATGCGCAAGTGATATTGATGCGAACCCTCTCCAAATTCGGATTGGCGGGCGTGCGCATTGGCTACTTGGTGGCCCAAAGCGCTTGGGTCGAAGAGCTCAACAAATTGCGTCCTCCCTACAACGTGAGCGTCTTGAATGCCGAGTGCGCGCTCTTTGCGCTCGAGCACCAAGAGGTGTACCAAGCCCAAGCGCAAACCATCATGCTGGAGCGTGAAAAGCTCTTTGCGCAACTGAGCGCCATTGAAGGCTTGACCCCTTACCCCAGTTCTGCCAACATGATGCTCGTGCGAGTGTGCAAGGCAGACACGAGTGCCGATCAACGCCATGCCCTCACAGAGGCTTGGTTCAAAGCACTTTTGGAGCACGGCATCTTGATCAAAAACGTCTCTAAAATGCACCCATTGCTCTCAGGTTGTTTGAGGCTCACCGTTGGTGCTCCCGCAGAGAACCAAGCCATGGTTCAAGCCTTCCAACAAATTGCCCCAACGATGTGAACCTATTGGGTTCGCCTTCTGTCAGAATTTCACCAATTGGCCCAATCATTTATGTCAAACCCACTGATCCCTGTGACCTCCTCAGGCGCTCCAAGCGGAGCGCGAAGTGCAAGCGTTGTGCGTCAAACCAATGAGACCGCCATCGAGGTGAGCGTCAATTTGGATGGCACAGGTCAAGCGAATTTGTCCACCGGCATTGGATTTTTTGATCACATGCTCGATCAAATTGCACGTCACGGTTTGATCGACTTGAACATCCAAGCCAAGGGCGATTTGCACATCGATGGACACCACACGGTGGAGGATGTCGGGATCACCTTGGGCCAAGCGGTGGCCAAAGCTGTCGGAGACAAGCGTGGCATTCGCCGCTACGGTCACGCCTATGTTCCCCTTGATGAGGCCCTCTCGCGCGTGGTGGTGGACTTCTCCGGTCGCCCCGGACTCATCATGCACGTGCCCTTCAAGAGCGGCATGATTGGCGCCTTTGACTCACAACTGGCCTATGAATTTTTTCAGGGCTTTGTGAACCACGCCTATTGCACTTTGCACATCGACAACTTAAGGGGTGAGAACGCTCATCACCAAGCCGAGACTGTCTTCAAGGCCTTTGGTCGCGCTCTGCGTCAAGCCTTGGAGATGGATCCAAGGGGTGCAGGGCTCATGCCTTCGACCAAAGGCTCGCTTTGAGCGCTTGGGTTCAAGCACACTTCTTTGTCTGATATTCATAACATTTAAAAAAGCTCTCAATGTCCAAGGTGGTGGTGATCGATTACGGCATGGGCAACTTGCGCTCGGTTTGGCAAGCGCTCAAACACGTGGCCGATCCGCTGGGAGTGGCCGTTGAAATCACCCACGACCCAGAGGTGGTGATGGCCGCCGATCGAGTGGTTTTGCCAGGACAAGGTGCGATGCCCGACTGCATGCGAGAGCTCAAGGAGTCGGGTCTTTTGCAAGCGGTGCTCCATGCTGCGCAGCACAAACCCCTCTTTGGCGTCTGTGTGGGCATGCAAATGCTGTTGGACCAAAGCCATGAGGGCCCAGTGGGAAGCCCAACGCCAACCTTGGGGCTCATGGGTGGGGAGGTCAAGCGCTTTGATTTGGACGGGAAAAAACAAGCCGATGGTCACCCCTTTAAAGTTCCTCAAATGGGTTGGAACCAAGTGAGACAAACCCAGCCCCATGCATTGTGGGCGGGCATTGAGGACGAGAGCCACTTCTATTTCGTGCACAGTTATTACGCCCAACCGTCCGATGCACGCCACACTGTAGGGCAAACAGAGTACGGCGCTTGGTTTTCTTCGGCCATAGCGCGCGATAATATTTTCGCAACCCAGTTCCACCCCGAGAAAAGTGCCGACAATGGACTGGCCCTGTATCGAAACTTCTTGACTTGGAAGCCTTGAGGTTTGCCCTTCAAATCCGTTTGATTTCTGCCGATTACCCTTTTAACTTGAGCTCTGACTCTTTTCTCTCTTACCCCACAAGCTTGGCCTCATCACCATGTTACTCATCCCTGCGATTGATTTAAAAGACGGTCACTGTGTTCGCTTAAAGCAAGGCGACATGGACCAATCCACCACCTTTGGCGAAGACCCAGCCCAAATGGCCCTGAACTGGGTGGAAAAAGGAGCCAGGAGACTGCATTTGGTGGACTTGAATGGGGCCTTTGCCGGGAAACCCCAAAACTACAGCGCCATTCGCTCAATTTTGGCGGCCGTAGGAGATGACATCCCAGTCCAATTGGGTGGCGGCATTCGAGACCTCGACACGATTGAGAAATACATCGATGGCGGCATTCGCTACATCATCGTTGGCACAGCAGCGGTCAAGAACCCTGGGTTCTTGAAGGACGCTTGCTCGGCCTTTGGGGGTCACATCATCGTGGGCCTGGACGCCAAGGACGGCAAAGTCGCAACAGACGGCTGGAGCAAGCTCACAGGCCATGAGGTCATCGATTTGGCCAAGAAGTTTGAGGACTACGGTGTCGAGTCCATCATTTACACCGACATCGGACGAGACGGCATGCTCTCAGGGATCAATGTCGAGGCAACGGTCAAGCTTGCACAAGCCTTGAGCATTCCCGTCATCGCCTCTGGAGGCCTCTCAGGCTTGAAGGACATTGAGGAGCTCTGTGCCCAAGAGGACGAGGGCATTGAAGGCGTCATTTGTGGTCGTGCCATTTATTCGGGCGACTTGGATTTTGCAGCCGCACAAACACTCGCAGACGAATTGGGTGGCAACTGATGTTGGCCAAGCGCATCATCCCGTGCTTGGACGTGACGGCCGGGCGGGTGGTGAAGGGTGTGAATTTCGTTGAGCTTCGCGACGCAGGAGACCCTGTAGAGATCGCCGCTCGCTACAACGAACAAGGAGCCGATGAGCTCACTTTCTTGGACATCACGGCCACGAGCGATGACCGAGGCATGATTTTGCACATCATTGAGGCGGTCGCCTCTCAGGTCTTCATCCCCTTGACCGTTGGGGGTGGGGTGAGGACCGTGGACGATGTGAGGCGTCTCTTGAACGCGGGAGCAGACAAGACGAGTTTCAATTCTGCAGCCATTGCCAATCCCCAAGTGATTTTTGAAGCCTCTCAAAAGTACGGCTCACAATGCATTGTGGTGGCCATTGATGCCAAAAGGCGCCTCAAAGAAGAGGAGTCACGCCTTGGCGCAGATGGTCAACCCTTGGGTCCTGGGTGGGACGTTTATAGCCACGGTGGAAGAAAAAACGTGGGGCTGGATGTGGTCCAGTGGGCCAAAAAAATGGCCCACTTGGGCGCCGGCGAATTGCTCTTGACCAGCATGGACAAGGACGGCACCAAGTCAGGGTTTGATTTGCCACTCACCCAAGCGGTGACCTCGAGTGTGAGCATTCCGGTGATTGCCTCTGGTGGTGTCGGAGCGCTGGAGCACTTGGCCGATGGCATTGAGTTTGGGGGTGCCGATGCAGTGCTGGCGGCCAGTATTTTTCACTACGGTGAGTTCACCGTGGGTCAAGCCAAGGACCACATGAGGTCACGCGGCATTCCCGTTCGCTAGTGGCTTGAACTGTTGTCCCATCTCGGGCTCCCATGTTTTGGGTTTGAGCGCGGGTGGTGCCTCAAGCTTTGTGAGCTTCAACTTTTTTTGAAAACGTTTAAATGACCAACAACACAAGTCAGCTCGATTGGTTGTCCCAGCTGAAGTGGGACGAGAAGGGGCTTTTGCCCGTCATCGCCCAAGAAAAGGACAGCAAAGACGTGCTCATGTTTGCGTGGATGAACCGCGAGGCTTTGGAGCTCACGGCAACTTCTGGACGAGCGGTCTATTTTTCTCGTTCCAGAAACCGTTTGTGGTTCAAGGGTGAGGAGTCGGGTCACGTGCAGTGGGTGCATGAGATGAGGATCGATTGCGACCAAGATGTGCTCCTTCTCAGCGTCACGCAAACGGG
>Ga0007854_10002602_pt1 | contig 11116 bp, 10 predicted proteins | sample CryBogCBH12Aug08_FD_60382 | JGI IMG/M metagenome (GOLD analysis project Ga0007854, IMG submission 60382) | Freshwater microbial communities from Crystal Bog, Wisconsin, USA - CBH12Aug08 | ecosystem: Environmental > Aquatic > Freshwater > Lake | place: Crystal Bog, Wisconsin, USA | collected... | reverse complement strand
AACCGTTCATCCGTCTGAAGTCGCGAAGGTGGCGGTCCGAGGACTCCTCATCCCCTTCTCCCATAGATCGGAAATCTAGCATGTTGCGCAGATTGAGAAGAGGAAGCATCCACTCCTTCTCTGCATCATTCTGAATCATTGCAGTCATCGACTTGTCTTTCTCAACAAGTGTGCAGACCCAGCAGCCAAAGCGACTATCTCCACAGCTAGGAGTGCTTGTATCTACAACGAGAGGACACTCTCCATCAGCTGAAGCTCCAGCGTACATGCCAAGCAAATCTGAATTTTTGTAATTCCAAGGATTTTTGACCTGAGTAAGAAAGAGCCAGACATCGTCGTTAGTCCAATCCTCGATAGGTGTATAAACGAGTGTTCCAACCATACCTGCATTTGGACTTAATCGGTCGCGAATGCGTCCTTTCTCATGTTTAAGCATATTTGCTGCACGTCTAGTGCTCTCTGCTTTGCGAGTACCCAATACAAGAATTGCCTCACCGCTGTTGCTTACGATTCCTGTGATGAAGCGATGAGAAGGTTTGATTTTTAATCGCTCCGTGCACCAGCGAAATTTGTGCCTGGGAGCTGGATATCCTCGGCCAATTAGATTGACCCAGAACGAATCCTCGACACGTGGTGTCAAGCGATGAGGTGAGATAGGCATCTCCTGTTCGTCTGCAGCCTTCTGCATGGCTTCGAGGGAGTGTGTAACCCAAGATGCTACGATTGGATTCTCCACCAAGGTGTCGGTGGAAATCACGTGAATGAGTTTTGTGCGCTTCTTCTTGGGGATCTCGCTGACGGCTTGCCAAATCAGCTGAAGGACAGTGGTTGAGTCCTTCCCTCCGCTGTAGCCGATAATCCAGGGGACAGTATCGGCAAGATAAAGATCGCGAACCTCTTCCTTCAGGAGATCGATCGTAGTTTTCAGGCCAAGCTCATTGAAAGCAGACTTGCGAACGGTAGTAGTGGATGGGGCGGTGGGAGAGGTCATGCAAAATTAAACTGGGCGAATAGTGGAGTTGATCCCATCACTAACAAGTTCGTAACGACAAAATGGACGCAGCGACGAGAATAGAATATTGGGCATCGCACCTATAAAAACGATGACCTGCGCTGGGGCATTCAGAAGCAGATTAATTACTGCCTCCGCATAAGGTAGCGACAGTGGACCAATAAAATCCTTATCGAGCACAAGGCAAAGATCTTCTCTTAGGTTAAAAATAATATTCGAGATACTGCGGAGATAAATATTGCCAGTAGTATTACTCGTTGGATCTAGAGCATATCTCTCAAATACTTCTTGGGGAGTGGGTTTCTCGATCAAATGTCGAATAACTCCCTGAGAATCCTTCCATTTGTACTTTACTGAAAAAGCTGGATCAATCGGCTGGTGAAGAGGGCCAATTCTACGATCTAAAAAGTTAATAACGTGGGTTCCTCTAATGATGCGAAAAGCGTGAACTAGTGTGCTGACTCCAGGAGCTCCCGTTTTTGAAGAGATTACTGTTACCTTCTCATTGAACTCCATGTTGGCATGAAGAATCGGTCCTAATTTATTTATCTCGATCGAAGCGATGCTAGGGAGAATGACATAATCATTGTATATATCGGAATTGTTCATCGTATTATCTTTTAGAAAGAGCTGCCTTGAGTTCTGCAATGGAGTAGTTAACGGAAAAACCTTGCCCATCGCCCGCATAGAGTATCTTGGTTTTCTGGTCAAAAAAGAGGCCGTAGCATCCACCATCTTTATGTGGACTATTAAAGATAACAGAGGGTTGCTTTATATTTTGTGGGGAATGATTAGGAGGCGGCTTAATCGGTAGGCGCTTGGATCTATTCCGCCTTCCGTCCAGGCGCCCGTCCAGAGGAGCAACCCAGACTCTGTAGGGCGTAAGGGGTGATCCGACGTAGGGAACCATAATATCGACCAGCATCACAATGAGTCCGTGCTCGAAGAGGGGAATGGCCGCTTGGATATATTCACATTGGGCAATGTATACCCACTTGGATGAGCTGAGATCCCAAACGGCCACCACGCCATCCTGCCCTTGTGCTATGGTCAAGCAGGCGACGAGATGATGACCTACGATAGAAATTACACAGTAATCATTCTCTTCATAGTCGGCTGCCTCCTCGTCGAAAGGTTCTGTATTCAAGATTTTTGCGAACTCCTCCGGGTCGAGAGGCGGATTGGCGAAGTAACAGTAAGGGAGTAGTTCCTTCCACGAAATTTCAATCGTAGATCCATCGACTCTCTGCACCGAGGCCAGATTAGACTTGGTGCCTGCGGAGATGAGAGTGAAATCGGGTGGCATAAAAGCTCTGCTTCTAAAGTGTAAATCAATGATTCAGAAGCAGATGGTCAGGGGGTGTTGCCGAGGGATTTACTAGTTGTGGTAAGATGCAAGCTGCCCATCGGAAGATCCGGCAGGTTTGATAAGCCTGAGGGAGATGATGATATTTGGAGGGGAGCTCCTCAAATGTTGGAATCCTTGTAAATAGGCCGTTTTCGATCGAGAGAGTCCAATCCTCAAATCGGTAGGTGTCGTTCTTTCCGGCCGCTGGTAGTATCGCTGCGTGGAGGTTGTGCGGATAGTTCTTCTTCTGGGTGTAGCCTGCAGCGGATACCCCACAGAGGTACAAGGCGGTGTAGGGTTTCGTGCCTGCTTCATTCAATAGTAGATCAGTGGTCAGTTTCATCTTGGGGTTTGCGGCCTTTGAAAAAAGTTGGCTATAGGCTGATCTTCGGCCTCCCTCTCGCGGACGTACGGAAACGGATTTCAGGGACGCGGTGCAGTGTTTTCCTAAATTTGGCGTCGTGACATACTTCGCCCACAGCCACATGAAGGCTTCGGGGTCGAGGTTGTGGTGGAGGGTGATGGTTGGCTGGGTGCTCATCATATTTGCTCGCCCTTGGCGCGTGCATTCTCGATCTGCTGTTCTTCAATGCTAAGAGGTAAGCCGAGGGCTTTCTTTACCACGTTGGTGGTGAGAATGACGCTGGTGGTTACCTTTGAGACCTTACCGCCAATCAATGCCCGTCCTTCCCAGAGTGCTGCGTTATTTCGGGACCAGTCGATATTTTCTAATCCCTTGAGTTTCTCTTTCCACTTCTCAGGCCATTTTTTTAAGACGGCATTCCCGGTCTTACCCAAGGCCTGCAAGGCGATGCCGTGCGAGTGAATGAAGCCTTCGCGCACTTCGCTGGCAGGCATCTTTCCAGCACGCACCTGAATCCATGCTGGGAAGTGCTTGGCAATCTCCTCCCAGTAATCTCGGGCGAGCGTGGCATCCTCCTTGATATCTCCGGTTGCAAGATCGTGGATAAGGTCGGTGCAGGCATTGAAGAATGCGCTGAGGGTGAAGAGCTTTCTCGAACGGAGGGCAAGCGAGCTTTTTTCAAGATCGACGATGTCTCGGAAGATTTCGGACTTCATGACGACGAGGCGGGCGAGTTTAGCCTTGTCATTGCGGTGATCGTAGAGGAGGCCAAGAGATCGGCTTGGGCGAATCGCATAGCGGTTCAGATCTGCAAAGACCTGTTGGCATCGTTGGAGTCCGATATCGAGGAAGAAAACGACGGCAATGGTCTCGTAGGCGAGATCTGGTTTCTGCTCAAGTGCTGCGAGAATGGCGGCACGGCGGTGCTGACCGTCGTTGATGATGAACTTGGCCTCCATTGGGACTTTGAGGATGCCGAGTCGGTCGTGTCCCTCAAGAGGCTCGAAGGTCACTTCAGAATCGATCGAGGCTGTGATGGCCGAGAAGACGTAGTCCTTTGGGTTATCAAGGACATAACCCGCCATTTCTGGAATGCGGGCTTTATTAAGCGTACGCTGTGCACGAAGTTCTGGGGGGAGTTCCTTTTCATCGAAGATGGAAATCTGCCGAAGCATCCTGAGCGTCCACATGGCCACATAGTATTCGTGACCTGCTTGCACACCTCGAATGACAGGAAAATTCAGTGTTGATAGCGATTCCATGTATGCTATAAATGAAATCATTGATCCTTTTGTTCGTCAATAAAGAAACGTACATACATAAAATATTACCAAACATTTGACTCTGAAGACGATCTGAAGACGTTTTATTGCCGATGCCAAAGACTATCTATCTCGATTGCAATGCAACGACTCCACTTGAGCCTGAGGTTTTCGACGTGATGAAGCACTTCTTGGAGGATGAATTCGGCAATGAGGGGAGCCGAACCCATGAATATGGCGCACGAGCCAAGCAAGCCGTTCAAAAAGCCCGCGATGAAGTGGGTGCTCTCGTCGGGGCTACTCGCGATGAGGTTATCTTCACAAGCGGTGCTACCGAAGCCAACAATCTCGCGATTCTTGGGTTGTCCGCGCACGGCGAAACTACCAACAAGAAGCATGTCATCTCGACGCAAATTGAACATAAGGCGGTGCTAGAGCCGCTCGAAGAGCTAGCAAGAAGAGGATTCGAAATCACGCTGCTGGCTCCAAACAAGGAGGGTTGGGTTTCTTCGGAACAAGTGATTGGCGCGCTGCGCCCCGAGACACTCTTGGTTTCAGTGATGCATGCAAACAACGAAACCGGTGTGATCCAACCGATCGAAGAGATCGCAGCATCTCTGAAAGAGCATCACGCTTATCTCCACATTGATGCGGCGCAAACCTACGGGAAGGTGCTCGATTCGCTCAAGAACACACGCATCGATCTCATTAGCGCGAGTGCCCATAAGATTTTTGGGCCGAAAGGGGTCGGTGCTATGATCATGCGCCGGCGCGGCTACGAGCGTGTGCCAATCAAACCGCTTTCCTATGGCGGAGGACAGGAGAGGGGGCTGCGACCGGGAACTCTTCCTGTCCACTTGATTGCAGGATTTGGAACTGCGGCTGCAGTTGCCAAGAGGGATCACGCCAAGCGACTCAAGAAAGTCACGTCCTTCCGGGAGGATCTAATGAAGGGACTTGCTCCCTCACTGCCGGTCGTTCATGGGGATCAGAAGAGAGTCCTTCCATCAGTTGTAAATCTCTCTATTCCAAATCTGAACTCCGAAGCCATGATGGTGGGACTGAAGGATCTTATCGCGATATCCAATGGATCTGCCTGTACTTCGGCAAGCTACACGATGAGCTATGTGCTGAAGGCGATGGGACTCCCCGAGGCTGAGATTCTCTCAGCACTCAGAATCTCCTGGTGCCACCTCACTCCTCGAGTCGATTGGGCGATGGTGGCTGAGCGATTGCACGTACTCCGTTGAACTTCGTAACCTTTTGGCAAATCAAGAAGGAGGACTGCAATCGGCAGTCGTCCTTTACAGAGATGGCCAAGAAAAGTAATTTCAGTAGTGGTAGAGCTAGATAGGCAAACCATGAACCGCAACGAAATGATACAAATATTGGAGGAGATGGCTCCGTGTATCACTGAAATCACGGAAACCTCTGACATGGGGGTTGAGTTTTCAGCCGTTGTTCACAAGGGTTACATCTTTTCCGAACCTGGAATGCTACTAGACTATTCTGACGGCGAATGGCCCCCCACCGCTTGGAAAGATAAGACTGATGAAGAGTTCAACCGGTTGCTAACGGAATTTGTGCTAGACGGACTATGGCGCGTAACCCTCTGGGACGAGTTGAAAGACAAAGAGATCGAACAGTGCTTGGAGGGCGCCAAAAACTCCAAATATCGAGTTGGCTATCGGGATCTGCAGACAGTTAATTGTGACGAATATCTGTCCTTTCGTTCAAGGATCGAAGGAACGAAGTCTTGTTGAAAAGTGACTGTCGCTCGGAGCGATGGTCAAAAACCTGAACGAACTGGTTGCGGAGATTTATCTTAATTCGGGTCTGCAGAATCGGCTCCGACTTCTTGAAGTCGTCATAGTGGAGGAAGGTGAGCTTGCCTGAGGCAACATGAATCTTGATTAGGTCGGCTTCCTCGGGGTCACCATATCGGAGTGCTCCACATCGAACATAGACTCGGAGGGCAGGTGGAAGACGATTTAGAAAACTGCAGTGGAAGGTGAATTGCTCTTCATCGGGATTGTAGATGCCGAAATTCAGTCCATCGACAGCAATGGCAACCTCATCAGGATCTGCAGCTGCGAGCAGAATGTCTTGAGCTTGCTTTTTAGCAATAGCGAGATCACCAAAAAAAGCCTTGATGTCGTATTTGATACGAAGGGGAATATCGCGCCGCAAAAAACTTTTCCGAAAATTTGTCATAGCTAAGTAAACGAGGACGTCCTCGCTGCGGGCCTTGCGCGCATGCTTCCAGAGGGGTTCGCCGTTCTTTTCAATAACGAGTGAGACGGCACGTGAAAGACCGCCGGCTGCCTTGCGAATAAGGGCAAGGCGATCATATTCCCCAGGTTCGGGGAGGCGTCCATACTCAAGCAGACTATTCCAAAATGAGTCGAAGAGCTCCTTGTGGAGCTCGTAGCGATCTGCGCGGCGATGTTCACGTGCAGATTGGGATGTAAATTTCAGTTGCGAGCCAAGATCCAACCAATCGATCCTCCGTCGACTGCGAAAGGCCTCGAATGTTTCGGCATCATTTGGATTGCGGAAAACGATGCAGATCCCAAGAGAGAGAGTGATTACTTCGGATTGGAGGTTGGCCTCGATGAAATGTTCTAGCTCACCTGGAGCATAGAACTTCTGGAAGGTATTGTTCTTCGTCAGAAATCCGTCCCCGCAAGCACGGGTGTGGGCAGGCGTCTGTTGCCCTTCCACGAGAACAGAGACAATTAAAACGCGCTTTGCCAACGCAAAGGAGTCCTTCAAGGTCTCGACCCGTTCCTTTGGGTTTTCAATCACATTCAGTACATAGCCAAGGTTGACGATCCCTGCCTCGATTTTGGGTTCTTTTGGTCTGAATGCTGGATCCCAGCCGCTAATAGAATATCCAAGCCCTTGCAAGGCGTCGATGTCCATACCATGACCGCATCCGTAATCGAAAATTGTGCTGGTTTTTTCTATTAGGCCGCGTTCCAGAGCCAGTTTAATTGGCCGAGAAAGATCGTATCGCTTAATCGCCGTACGATGTCTCTCTACGGCAGAGGCTTCATCTAGATTGGCTGTAGAGAAATGGCTTTTGGAAACTTTCACCAAGGTGTGCTTTTCGTAGGCAAAGCCGCAGCGCCTAAGGAGATTCTCCCAATGAACTCTCATGCCAATGCGAGAGAGGTCGCGCAGCAGTCCTGCTTCTTCTTCCATTCGAGTGAGGGATGCAAAAATGGGAACTCGCGAATCGTCAGGAGGGAGGAATGTTTCCTTACGGTGGAGAATCGGCGGATTGGATCGTTTCCGGTAGTCGGTCTTAAAGATCGTTCCCGAGTTCATGTTAATCTTTACCGCCTCGGTAAGAACAGGGTGAGGATCGGAGTCGAAATTAGGATAGGTAAGGAAGCTGATTGCTACCTGATCGGTATGTAGTTTGAGAAGATTCCATGAAGGATCTGGTTGTGCAGCAATCATTCCCCTTTCAACGGTGGCGGCTAACTCTGCAGGAATAATGCTCCAGTCCTGTGGACGGATGATGTACCGGGCCCTAGGGAGATTTTTTCCGTGGGGAATCTGAGAAATCCAGGAAGAAAAGACAGATAGATCCACCGGCTACTTTTTCTCAGAAATATGCCGCTAAAATCAACGCATGATTCACAGAATCGCCCAAATAATATAATTTCGTCGGAGATTTACTTATGCCTGTTGTAAGGAAAAACTGCAAAGTCTGTGGCGTTCCAATTGAATTACATAAGATGCCTCACGGACGTTTTGTTGCCTTCAACGTACAAGGCGGAGCAATACACAGACACGCTAATGTGGATCCTCTACAAGGGGATCTTTTCAAGAATGAAGAACATGAAGTGAAAGAAGACAACGCCTGGTCATTCAAGAAACACCTGGGGATCGGCCTTGCAATCCTCCTCATGTTGGCAATTTCATTTCTAGCTCGCTTACAGATAAAAAGAGTATTTTGAATTGTTCACGTAGACTTGTGGACTGTTCGCAGATGCACCCACAATCTGTTGCAAGGCCACGCCGTAATGAAAAGATAGAGCGTATCATTCCTCGCATCCTTCATAAATAGTCAGGGCTAAGGTGCCCTTGTGGTTGCCGAGCGCAAGGAACTCATCGACTGGTTTCGATCAGAATGCTTCGATCCAGAAAATCCAATTACAATAGGGCATTACCAATCCACCACCGAGATCAAGCATCATCTACCAAGAGCCTCCGAAATCCTAGGGATCGCTCCGAGGTTGTTCCACTGTACCATTTTCAATGGTAATATGTGGCCGACCCTTGCGTTCACCCCTCTCTCATTGAGTTTAAGATTTTCTAATCTAGCCAACCACGTGAAACGCTCATGGTAGGCGATATTTCCCTCGTGGAGGTTTCTAAAAATAAACTCCAGACGGAATATCTGATTTCAGGATCCCCATGGTTAGAGTAGAAGCCCCCGGGGTATTGCCCGATGAGTTCCAATCCATTATGTCTTTAGTACTATAGAGCCTTATGGTCATGGGAGTGTCCTATACATCAAAATCCAGGATTAAAATGGGAGGCTACTCCCCCTTTTTGAGCCGTTTTGAATTGTGGTCCGGAAGACAGGCTTTTCTGAATCGTGCTTGGGCCTTGGCCACGTCGTATTGTACCCTGCGCATTAGCAGGAGATTTTTCTCGTAATCGTAGAGAGCATAGGAGGCTCTGACGTCCCCATCGCGAGGCTGACCAACCGATCCGACGTTTACACAATACCGTTTGGAGGCATCCAACTTCACAGGTTTATCTCCAGGGGTGAGGCAACGGCAACCAAAGGTCCTTGGATTTTCCTCCCAGATCGATGGCACATGGGTGTGCCCGTTGAATCCGATGTAGGTGGTCTGTGCTTGGAAATGAGCCTCAGCCTCAGTAATGTGGTCCAGGTAGTTAAAATGCGTCGGCTCATATAGCGATGCATGGGAGAGGGTTATGGGATCAAGATCAACCGTGATTGGAAGTGACTTCACCCACGCCATTTCGTGATCCCCCACCTGCTCCTTGGCAACTTGGAGGGCTTTGCGGAAGGAAATATCCCAATCCTCAGGCAATATCTTGTCGGCAAGCAGGAGCATCGCTTCATGATTTCCCAAGACAGAGACGGAACAGGTCTCCATCACCCGATTCACGCAGGCGCCCGGTTCCGATCCATAACCCACGATATCGCCCAGACAGAGAATCCCGCGCACTGGGAATGTCCCAATGTCCTTCAGGACAGCCTCTAAGGCATCAATATTCGCATGAATATCACTGAAAATGGCAAAGAAGTTGTTCGGATTAGTGGCGATTTTGGCTGATTTCGTGTTGGGCATTAGGGTTTGGGTTGGTGATTCGGGATGGTTTTTCAAAAAAAACGCACACCCCTCTACCCTATGTGATTTTTTCAGAGGTTTTTCATCGCTCCCAAGAATTGGTAGGATTTGCGAAGTACCCCCCCAGTAGATCCTCTCTCCAATCCCTGACGGTGAGTTCCAGTTCACGAACGATTCTTCCGATGGAGAACCAATCGCCAGGCGGCAGTTCATCTCGCGGAACCTGAAGACGTACACCCCCTTTGGAAGTGACGGCTTCCACTAGGAATGGAGTGTCCCCACCCGGAGCCCATCCAAGGGTGACTCTGGCCTCGTCCACACCCGCGCGGACAAGTTGTTTTGCCAGTTGCCTTGCCCTCAAAGCGCCACACTTGTCCACCTTATGGGGGTCTTTCCCAGAGAGTGCTCCTCCTCCGATTGGGACAGAGGGACCGTAGTGATCGATTACAAGCTTCTTGCCTGAAAGACCGTTGTCACCCTCCGGCCCGCCGATCGAAAATTCGCCAGCTCCGTTGAGGATCAGTTTCCTTGGATCAAAGGTGGAGGAGACTCCCGAGAGGCCGTTTTCCTCAAGATCACTCAAAATCCCTTCGATGATAGGTAGTAGGATCCTGTGCTGTAACTCGCTCGCAAGTCCAGCCAGGTGAAGAATGCTCAGGACAAGTTGCCGCCAGATGCAGCCCTTGGGGTTCACCTCAAGTGAAACCAGAATTTTGAAGTCAGGCCCAAAGGTATCGGCAAGTTTGTTGTCCCCGCGAATGGTACCAAAGAGCTTTCTGCCAAGTTCGCCCGCCACGTAGTGGGCTGTGGGAAGGTAATTGGTCCGATTGTCGCCGCACGCATAACCGATGACGAGATTCTGGTCGTCGGAAAATGGCCGGATGTCCGATTCCTTGGAAGGAAGTTCCTCTTCGCAGAGATCGGTGGTGATGCGGAGTTTCTTTGGATCCGGTATCCAAGAGCCTCCATATCCGGCATTTTTATAGACATCACGGACAACGGCTTCGATGTCGAGGTGTGCGTCTCCCGTGGCAATCCTTCCGTCGATGAAGACGGCACCGCGGTGGACTGCAACTTCAACACCCACAAGGGAATCTGCCTTTTGACGTAGGGCAGCGGTGACGATGCCCTCCGCAATGGCATCAGCGAGCCGGTCGGGATGACCGGGAGAAACGTATTCGGCGTGTTCGTTCATGGTTTCGGTAGTTGGATGATTTCATCCACCCAGGGACGCAGGTCTTTCGTGTGGGGAGGACTCGTGATAGCCGCGACGGTGCGGATCTTACCCAGTTGACCGAGCAGTTCCCCACTGGCCTCACCTACATAACCGTCGGTCGCAAGCAGGATGACCTTGGGACGATTCCGTGGATGAATTTCCGTCACATGCCGCAGGACCGTATCGATGTGCGTCCCACCCGTATTCTTGATCCCCGCCTTGGAGAGATCCGCACCTTTCACCTCGCTGACCACCGTTGAGAAGGCAAAAATCTTGAGTTCCCCCCTGCGGAAGGGTTCCCTGCAGACGGCCGTGAGAAAGGGGATACAATCCTCCATCGATCCACTCACATCGAGATAGAGATGAACCACTGGGACGCGCAATGGTCGTATTCGCGCTTGTTGGATCGATGAACGGTAAACCAGCGGATTCCTTCCGGTGAGTGAACGAAGGGCTGTGATGCGACGATCGTGTCCGTCGGGAACAACGCTTTCCACGCCCCGCTCGCAAAGGGTCACTACGGGGTGGTAGGAGGCGGGTCCTCTTCCGCAATGGATGCCGCATTTGCGCAG
>Ga0007854_10002601_pt1 | contig 11121 bp, 4 predicted proteins | sample CryBogCBH12Aug08_FD_60382 | JGI IMG/M metagenome (GOLD analysis project Ga0007854, IMG submission 60382) | Freshwater microbial communities from Crystal Bog, Wisconsin, USA - CBH12Aug08 | ecosystem: Environmental > Aquatic > Freshwater > Lake | place: Crystal Bog, Wisconsin, USA | collected... | reverse complement strand
CGGTGCGCGAAGCGGTGGAAAGCGGTATGGGCAAAGTATTTGCCGCAAAAGCACGGCTGGAGGAGGTCTATACCGCCTACGGAGCGGAAGACGCAGACTTTGACGCGCTGGCCGCAGAACAGGCTGAGTTGGAGGCCATCATCGCAACGGCTGGAACAGATTCGGAGCATCAACTCGAAATCGCGGCCGATGCGTTGCGACTGCCGCCCTGGGAGGCCAATATTGGCGTTCTGTCGGGGGGCGAGAAGCGTCGTGTGGCGTTGTGCAGGCTGCTGCTTTCCAAGCCGGACATGCTGCTTCTGGACGAGCCAACCAATCACCTGGACGCAGAATCTGTGGACTGGCTGGAGCAGTTTCTCCAGCGTTATTCGGGCACCGTGGTTGCCATTACGCACGATCGCTATTTTCTGGACAACGCCGCCGAGTGGATTCTCGAGCTCGACCGTGGTTCCGGAATTCCGTACAAGGGTAATTACAGCGACTGGCTGACGCAGAAGCAGGCCCGTCTGGAGGCTGAGCAAAAAGGTGAGGAAGCGCGCGCCAAGGCTCTCAAGAAAGAGCTGGAATGGTCCCGCCAGAACCCCAAGGCGCGTCAGGCCAAGAGCAAGGCCCGGTTGGCCCGTTTTGAGGAACTGAGCGATTTTGAATACCAGAAGCGCAACGAAACCAACGAAATTTTTATTCCGGTGGCCGACCGTCTGGGCCACGAGGTTATTGAATTTGTTGGCGTCACCAAATCTTTTGGTGATCGGGTGCTGATTGATAACCTGAGTTTCAAAATTCCGGCCGGAGCCATCGTTGGCATTATCGGACCCAATGGCGCTGGTAAATCGACGCTGTTCAAGATGATTGCCGGCCGTGAAGCTCCGGATTCCGGCGAAGTCAAGATCGGGTCTACCGTGAAAATGGCATTTGTCGACCAGCACCGTGACGATCTGGCCAACGAAAAATCCGTCTGGGAAGACATTTCCGGCGGTCTGGATATTCTCAACGTCGGCAAGTTCCAGATGGCCAGCCGGGCCTATTGCGGCCGCTTCAATTTCAATGGCGGAGATCAGCAGAAAAAAGTCGGCATGCTGTCCGGGGGTGAGCGTGGACGCCTGCATCTGGCCAAGACCCTGATTGCGGGTGGCAACGTGCTGATGCTCGACGAGCCGTCCAACGACCTTGACGTGGAAACCCTGCGGGCGCTGGAAGACGCTTTGCTGGAGTTTGCAGGCACGGTGATGGTTATCAGCCACGACCGCTGGTTTCTGGATCGTATTGCAACCCATATTCTGGCCTGCGAGGGAGACAGTCAGTGGACCTTCTACGACGGCAACTATCAGGAATATGAGGCCGATAAGCGACGGCGTCTGGGTGAAGAGGGTGCGAAGCCGAAGCGCATGCGCTACAAGGCGCTGAAATAGCGGTTTGATGCGGCCCAGGGGGAGCAACAATTGGGTGCAGAATTTTCAGAAATTCTCATTTACGCGTGTCTCCCGGTAGCGCTTGCCTTGCTGGTGGTCGGCGTGAACTGGCGCCTGCGCGTCCTGCGGCGCAATATTGTTGCCGGGCAACGCAGTCTGGCAGTCAGGCACCCAATTGCATTGGCGTTGGCGTGCGCCGTTGCACTGGGTGGCATGGCGTTGGCGACCGCGCTATCTGACTCGGCACGACAATCGAGCTTCGAAACCGCCCAGAATCAGTTTCTCAAAGAATCCGAGCTGGTGGAGTCGTCGCTCCAGCAAATTGCCAACAGCCTTGTCTATCCGCTCGATGTGGTACGCAATTTATACCTTGCGAACCCGAATATCACGCGCGAGCAGTTTGCGCTTGCGATCAACCGCAGCCTGCACGACGGACTGTTTCAGGGCGTTCGGGGTATTTCCTTCGTTCAGCCAGTTCGGCGCGATGCAAAGGGTGTCGGGTCGGATCAGGGTCTGGCTGCAGATTTGCTGGTCAATAAATACGTTGAACCGGCCGGGCGCAATCAGGCTGCCCTGGGGCAGGATTTGGGCGCAGATGCGGTGTTGCGCGAGGCGGCTGAGCAGTCGATGCAAAGTGGCCTGCCGGTACTTTCTCAGCGCACGGTGCTGATTCAGGACAGCGTAAAGCGCCCCGGTTATGTCTATTTCATGCCCATTTATTACGCATCCGAAGTGCCGCAATCGGAGCAGGAGCGGGCGCAGTCATTTCGTGGCTGGGCGGCCGTTTCGTATGTGCTATCTGAGTTGATGACGCTTGACCACACGGTGGATCGCCGCATGGTCAGTTTTCAGTTGTTCGATCAGGGGCAGGAACTTTCACAGGACTTGCTCTATGACAGTGAGAATCCCTCGGGCGAAGCGTTTGGGAGATCCGGTAAAAAATTCCGGCAGTCGTCACGATTTTCGGTGGTTCGGCCGTTGCTCATGGCCGATCGGGTTTACTACCTGCGCACGCGTTCAACGCCGGAGTTTGAAAGCGGTTACGCCGGTCGTGATTATTTGCGGATTGCCCTCATGGGTTCGAGCCTCAGTGTGCTGCTGGCATGGGTGGTCTGGCTGCTTTCGGTGGGCCGGGCGCGTGCTCTGGACATCGCCAAAGGCCTGACCGCAGATCTGGACCGGTTGGCGCTGGTGGCCAGAAGGACGTCGAATGCCGTGCTATTTACCGATGAAAATGGATTTATCACGTGGGTTAATGAAGGTTTTTCGCGAATCACTGCGCGCAGTAAGTCGGACGCTATCGGGCGGCCTCAAGACAGCTTGCTGCTGGGTGAAGGTGCTGACGCCGCGGTGATGCACAACCTTCGTCAGTTGGCCGCTTCGGACAATACGGCCAAAGCGCTGGTTTTGTGTCGACGAAAAAATGGGCTTTCCTATTGGGCTGATACCGAGGTGCAGGCGATTCGGGACCCGCAAGGGAGGCTGGTGGCGTACCTGACGGTGCAGGAAGACGTGACCGAGCGGGTGCGTGCCACCGAAGCTCTGGAAATTGAGAAGGAACGCGGTCAGGATGTTCTGACGGGTGCTAATGTGGGGACCTGGGAACGCAATCTGGTGAGTGGCGAATTCCAGTGGAACGAACGTTGGTGCGGGATGATGGGCTTTGCCAGTTCCGAGGTCGAACCCACGGCACTGGCATTCTGGCAGGAGCGGCTGCACGCGGATGATGCGGTGCGGTTTGGCAACCTGATGAATGCCTGCATAGAGGGTTTGCGCGACGAATTCTCGTGTGACGTGCGGGCCCGCCGCAAGGACGGATCGTGGATGTGGATTCTCAGTCGGGCCAAGGTGATGTCGCGCACTGCAGAGGGCAAAGCCGAGTGGATGGGCGGAATTCATACCGACATCAGCGAGTTCAAACAGGTGGAGATTTCGCTGCGGGACATGGAATCGTTTCTCGACCGAGCCGGGCGTATTGCGGGTGTGGGCGCCTGGCAGGTTGACCTGCGCACGGGGAAAATCAGTGTCAGCGAGCAGACTTGCACCATTCACGGGGTGGAATCCGGTTTCTGTCCGTCTGCCCGACAGGCGCTTGGATTTTATCCCGTGGCAGAGCGTCGGCGATTGCTGAAGGCGGTGCGCCGGGCCATTGTGGAGGGGCTTGCCTGGGATCTGGAACTGGAATTTATCGATGCTCAGGGACAGCAATTCTGGGTGCGCCAGTTTGGTGAAGTTGAATACGACGACACGGGTGCTGTGCGGTTGGTCGGCGCGCTGCAGGACGTTACCAAGGACCGCCGGGCTCGCCTGCAGGTTCAGCGAAGCGAAGAACTGATGCGCGGAGCCATCGACGCCATCGATGAGGCATTTGTGGTCTTCGATCCGCAGGACCGGCTTGTGTTCTGTAACGACAAATACCGTGCGTTGTTTGATAAATCAGCCGATTTGATGATTGTTGGCGCTCGTTTCGAAGACATTCTACGGGCTGCGGCAGAGCGTGGACAGTATCCCGAGGCCACGGGGCAAATGGAGACCTGGCTTGCGCAAAGGCTGCAATCGCATCGGCAGGGCGACGTATCGCAGGAGCAGGAAACTGCAGACGGACGCTGGCTCAAGGTGATTGAACGCACCATGCCGGATGGACACCGGGTGGGTTTCAGGGTCGACATCACCGAACTCAAACTGGCCACGGCGGCTGCAGAGTCGGTCAGCGCTGCACTTGCCGAGGGCCGTCGTCGTCTGAAAAGTATTCTGGAAGGTACCAACGTTGGCACATGGGAGTGGAATGTGCAGACCGGAAGCATCGTTTACAACGACCAGTACGCAGGATTTTTGGGCATCGAGCGTGCTGATCTTGAGCGTGGCGGGATGACGTACTGGAATTCGCTCACCCATGCGCAGGATGCGGCGCGCGCGGCCCGGCGTATGCGTGCCCATCTGAATGGCCGGTCCGCGTTGTTTGAGGCAGAACTGCGGGTTCGGCACCGGGACGGGCACTGGGTCTGGCTGCTAGCGCGGGCCAAGCTGGCCCAAAGCGATGCGGATGGAAACCCGGTCTGGGTGTATGGCACCCACATGGATATCACCGAACGCAAGCTGGCTGAAAAGGAGCTGGCCAAGACGTCGACCCTTTTGCAGAGTGTGCTCGATTCGGCCACACAGGTCGGCGTGATCTGTACCGGAATCGACCGCGTGATTCAGGTGTTTAACAAGGGCGCTGAAAATTTGCTCGGTTACCAGGCCGAGGAACTGATCGGAATAAAGACATGCAGCCAGTTTTTCGACCTGGAAGAACTCGATCAGGTGAACGCATCTTTTGAACGCGCGCACGGACGAAAGGCGACGACGCAGGAAGTTTTTGACATCGTTGTGGGCATGCGGGGGCCGCAGGAGTGGACCTTCGTGCGCAAGGACGGCGCCACTTTTGTGGCCAGTGTCATTTTTTCGCCGATGCTCAGCGAGCAGGGCGAGCTGAACGGGCATCTGATCATTGTTTACGACATCTCCCGTCAGAAGGAATACGAAAGTTCATTGCGTGCGGCGATGCAACTGGCCGAGCAGTCGAGCGTGGCTAAAAGCGAGTTTCTGGCCAATATGAGCCATGAAATCCGTACCCCGATGAACGCGATTCTGGGCATGCTCCAGCTGCTGCACAAAACCTCGCTCGATACGCGCCAGCGTGATTACGCCGGTAAGGCCGAAGGGGCGGCGCGCTCGTTGCTGGGGTTGCTCAACGATATTCTGGATTTTTCGAAGGTCGAGGCAGGAAAAATGCAACTCGACCCGCATCCTTTCCTGCTCGAAGACCTGCTGCACGATCTGTCGGTTATTTTGTCCAGCAATCTGGGCAACCGCAATGTGGATCTGGTGTTTGATATTGACCCGGCCATCCCTTCTGAACTTGAGGCCGATTCCCTGCGCCTGAAGCAGATTCTGATCAATCTGGGTGGCAATGCGGTCAAGTTTACGCAGCAAGGCGAAGTGTGTTTGCGCTGGACGCTGCTGGAGCGGAGTTCACAGGCCGTCACGCTCGAGTTGGCCGTGCAGGATACCGGCATCGGCATTGCGCCGGAAAACCAGGCGCGTATTTTTGAAGCGTTCACGCAGGCGGAGTCAAATACAACGCGCCGTTTTGGCGGTACCGGTTTGGGCCTTGTGATCTCAACCCGCCTGATCGGATTGATGGGCAGCGAATTGAAACTGGTCAGTGCAGTAGGCCAGGGCAGTACGTTCAGTTTTGTTTTGCGTTTGCCGCTTGTGCAGGATGCATCGGGGGCGCTGGCCGGACTGGCGTTTCAAGCCGATCAGGCGCCCCGTTTGGCGATGGTCATTGACGACAATGCGCGGGCCCGGGACAGCACCGTGCGCATGGTGCGCAGTGTGGGATGGGTTGCACTGGAGGCGCACAGTGGTCCCGACGCGCTGGCCCAGTTGCAACTCCTGATGAGTCACCCGCAGGCACGGCTACCCGACCTGCTTCTGGTCGACTGGCAAATGCCTGAAATGGATGGTCTGGAAACCCTCAGCCAGGTCAGACAGTTGTTTGGTAAGCGGACTGCACCAACGGGCATTTTGCTCAGCCGTCATAGCCGCGAGGCATTAAACCAACTCTCTGCCCGGGAACAGTCTTTGGCGGATGGTTTCCTTGTCAGGCCTTTCACGGCGGGGATGCTGCGCCAGGCAGTTGCGCAACCGGGTGTGCGATTTGACGCTGCACCTCTGCTTTCTGACACCAACTCGGGCGCCGCGCCCTTGCCTGCATTGGCTCCGCTGGCCGGTATGCGCCTGTTGTTGGTTGAAGACAACCCGATCAACCAGCAGGTGGCCCGGGAATTGCTCGCTGCTGTGGGTGCGCATGTGACACTGGCGGACAACGGTCAGGCCGGGCTCGACGCGCTTTTCGCCTCGGACCTGCTTTTTGATGCGGTCCTGATGGACTTGCAGATGCCGGTCATGGACGGATTGACGGCCACGGTAAAAATCCGGGAGAACCTGCGTTACAGGCATCTTCCGGTCATTGCCATGACTGCCAATGCCATGGAAAGTGACCGCGCGGCCTGCCTTGCAGCAGGGATGAATGACCACATCGGCAAACCGTTTGAGCTCGAAGACCTGATCAGCGTGCTGCTCAAAAACACGGGCAGGCAGATGCCGTCGGATGCCGTCGAACCCGCGACGTTAGGGCCGTCATCGCCCTCAGCGGGTATTGACGTCGATACGGCGTTGCGCCGCATGGGGGGCAATGCCGATTTGCTGGGGCGCGCACTGCAGTCGTTTTTGCCTCAGGTGCTTTCGCTGAAAGAACGCCTGGAACCGCTGATGGCCGATCCGTCCAAGGCTGAACTCAAGCGTGAACTGCATACCTTTAAAGGACTGGCGGCCACCTTGGGATTGCAAAGCCTGAGCAGTCTGGCCCAACGTGCGCAGACAGAAGCCGATAGTGCGACGGGTACTTCTGATTCTTCAGGAAGATGGTCCCCGTTGTTACAGGAACTGCTTGCAGGCGCCCTTGCGATGGCGCCGGTCATTGAGTCGACGGCGTTGCAACTGAAGGGACTCCCAAGTCCTGCCGCCGGAGCCGTAAATTCCGAATGGCCCCACCAGATGCAACAACTCACAGAACTGCACCGGGCCTTGCAAAGTGGCGACATGCAGGCCATGGAACTGCATTCGGCGCTGCGTCAGTCCGCGGGTTATCAATGGTCCGGTGTGTTTGAACCGCTTGATCGGGCCATGGCCGACCTTGATTTTGAAATTGCTGCGCAAGAATGTGAGAAACTTCTGTTACGGCTGAAAGAAACTGGGCTGTAATTGGAACCATATTCTGTTTATTTATATCAACCGACAGGATGACAATGCGCAAAGGGCTCAAGGTATTGGTGGCCGAGGACAACATCATCAATCAGCGGATTGCGGTTGGTCTTTTGACCGAACTCGGACACACCGGAGTGGTGGTGGGTGATGGCGAAAAGGCCTTGAAATGCCTGGCGAAATTGAAATTTGATGTGGTATTGATGGATGTCATGATGCCCGTAATGGACGGCGAACAGGCGCTCAGGGCCATTCGTGAAGAAGAGCAACAAACCGGCGCCCACCTGCCTGTGGTCATGGTTACCGCCCACACAGAGCCTGGTGATGCAGCGCGGTTTAGGCGCGCAGGAGCGGATGGCTATGTCGCCAAGCCCATGGAAATTGATAAATTAAGGGCCGAATTAGTTCGCTTATTGCCATAGGCACACCGTATCGGGTATACATTATTTGTGAGCACCGGGAATTCAATCGCAATAACCCAATGAACGTCACCAATATGAGCGCTGATAAAGCAGAGGTTTCTGCATGGTTGCGGCCTGGGGTGGCTTTGATGCGCCGCCTGCGGATGCCGATCAAGTTGACAACCATGTCGGTATTGCTGGTCATCCCGCTGGTCGTGGTGACCTATTTTGAGCTGAGCAACCTGTATGGCGACTATACAACGGCGCGTTTGGAGGTGTCTGGCGTTGATGTGCTGGAGCGAATAACGGACGTAGTCAGCGACCTGCAAAAGCAGAGAAAACAAATGCTGGTGGCCAACATGCCGGGTGCTTCGTCTGGGGCCAATGCAGATCACGTACAACAGTTGAAATCTCATCTGGACGCACTTGACGGAGTGGTCAAAGACCACCGGGACCTCGCACTGGAGGCCACCTGGACTGAAGTCAAGAGGAATATAGATGCCCTTGTGAATGAGCCCGCGGCGGGTGGTGGTGGTGCCCGTCAGGCAAATGCCGAAAGGCTGCAGCGATATGCAGATGTGATTGACGCGTTACGCAGGATGGCTGCGCTGGCGGGGCAGAAATCGACACTGGTGCTGGACCCTTTTGCCATTACGTATTTTCTGCAGGATGTTTTGAGTGAGCATTACATCCCGTGGCTTCAGGCGGTTGACGCGCTGCAGGTTCAGGGGTTGTTCTGGATGCAGGCGCCGTCCGAATTCGAACGCCACGCGGTTGCACTGGAAGATCTGGCCGCACAACTTGAGCAACAGACCCGGCTATTGTCAGAAAAGTTTGATGCCGTTGTTCGTGAAGGGGGCGGTGAAGTACCCCAGGACGGAACCGCGGCATTGGGTGCGGCATCTGAGTTGGTCAAGATCACACAGACTTTGGCCCGCGCACAGGATACTTCTGAAAAGACGATGGCCAGTTTTGTTGCTGCCGGGGATAAGCTGGTTCAGTTGAGTGATGGCTACCAGCATCAGAGTACGAATGTGTTGCGCGATAAATTGCAACAGCGTGCGGCGTCCTCACTTTTTCAGGGCGGGGTGCTCGCGGGCATGGCTGCGTTAGGGCTGTTGCTGCTGTTTTATCTGATGGTCTGCTTCGCCCTTGCCACGATCAAGAGCATTGATGCGTTGCATGCCGCCATCTCTGAGGGTACGCGCGGCAATCTTGCAATCCATGTCAACGTGGCGGGTAGCGACGAAATTGCCGACATCGGACTTGAGTTTGAGCACATGCTGAATGTACTTTCCACTCTGGTGGCGGATGTGCGCAGTGCGTCCAGTATGGTGACCCACGTGGGTGCGCAGCTGGTCGAAGACGGGCACTCCCTGTCGCAGCGCACGCAGACGCAGGCCGTCAGTCTGGAAGAAGCAACCAGTAATGTGGGACAGGTCAGCGACACCGTGGCGCGCAATTCGGAAGCCGCGCAGGAGGTCAGCCTGATGACCAAGAGTCTGCACAGCGAAGCCGGCAACGCCAGCCAGATGATGGCCAAGACGGTGGAAGGAATGGGCGCTTTGCAAACCACCTCTGAGCGTATGCGAGAGATTATCGGGACCATCGACGGTATCGCGTTTCAGACCAATTTGCTGGCGCTGAATGCGGCGGTGGAGGCGGCCCGGGCGGGCGATCAGGGCAAGGGATTTGCGGTGGTTGCAGCCGAAGTGCGCAGCTTGGCCCGGCGCAGCCAGAGCGCGGCTGCAGAGGTACGCACCCTGATTGCTGAATCTTCGGCGCGCGTGACCGACACTGTCTCGGAAATCCGCACCGTGGGCGGGCTGATGACCAGTCTTGTAACGGGTATTTCGGAAATTGCATTCAACGTGGAAACCATGGCAGAAGGCAGTGCCCGGCAAAGCATTGCCTTGTCTGAAGTGGTTCAGACGGTGGGCGATCTGGACCGCGTGACGATAGAAAATTCGGGCCTGGTTGACCGCACTTCGCACCGCTCTGCGCGCCTGATGCAGCGGTCCCGACAACTGGAAAACGCGGTCACTTTCATCAAGTTGCGTCAGGGCACGGCCGACGAAGCACTGGCGCTCGTCCACAAGGCCTACGATTTGGTGAAATCGGTTGGCCTTGACCAGACTTTCAGTGTCTTTCACGATCGCAATGGCGGGTTCGTGGACCGCGACCTTTATATTTTTGTTTGTGACCGACAAGGTGTTTATCGCATCATGGGTGCGGACGTCAACAAAGTGGGTACCAACTTGAGAGACGCAGTCGGGCTGAATTCAGAAACTGTGGTTGAAGACGCGTGGTACCGATGCGAGCAGGGCGGCGGCTGGGTGGAATACAACATTACCAACCCGATGACCGGTGACGTCCGGGGCAAGTCGTCGTATGTTCTTGGGCTGGATGACGATCACTTTATTGGCTGTGGCGCCTATCGCAGTGCCCTTACCGAGGGCGAGAGTGACCTGAGCCAGACGCACGTCACGTGATTCAAGCCTGTTAAGGCGTTGTCAGAGCGGGTGCTCGGCGTAGAACTTTCCGCCGTGAAATAGCAGCGGCGACGCGCCTCTGGTGTGGCTGCAGCGCTCTACTTCCCCGACAAAAATGATGTGATCGCCTTCCTCGTACCGGCTCCGGTTGAAGCACTCAAAGCTGGCAACTGCGCCTTCGAGGAGGGGCGCCCCGGCGGTGCCAAGAGTAAATCGCACTCCCGCAAAACGGTCGCCTTGCGAGCTTGCAAATTGGGTCGCCAGTGCCTGCTGCTCTGCGGCAAGAATATTGATAGCGTAATGTGATCCCGAACTGAATGCAGAGAGGGACGCGGCTTTGCGGGCCAGACTCCACAACACCAGCGGTGGCGTCAGCGAGACCGAATTGAACGAGTTGGCGGTCAACCCTACCAACTCACCCCTCGGTGTGCGCGCTGTGACAATGGTGACGCCGGTGGCAAACATTCCAAGCGCCGACCGAAACTCGGCGCTTGAAAATTCGGGCGGTGCCGCCTGACTGAGGGTTGCGTTGACTTTCATAGCCTGAATTTAACCGATATTACCGTGCATGGCAGGTCCCTGTTGGGCCAATCGGCACGATCCCACAACCCTACAATCGGGCTATGCGAATGAAATTCTCCAGCGCCATGCTGTGCGCTGCATTGCTTGTCACGGCGGGGAAGGGCGGGGCAAGTGTCTGCAACGATCTGTCGCGCAACCTCCCCAACGTGAGCGTGGTGTTGTGCGAAGCGGCGCAACTGCGCGACATGCAGGGCCGCTCGGTGCTGGGGCGAACCTTGTGGGCGCGTGATGTTCCGAATCCGCAACCCGAACTGCGTGTTCTGGTGCTGGGGGGAATCCATGGTGATGAGATGTCATCGAGTTCGCTGGTGTTTCACTGGATTGGGCTGGCAGCGCAGACCGGACAGAAAGGTCAGGCGGGCCAGACTGGTCAGACGGCAAAACTGGCCCCCGATTCCATTTACTGGAGATTTATCCCGGTGCTCA